>ENA-ORRU01002162-ORRU01002162.1-human-gut-metagenome-genome-assembly--contig:-NODE-2162-length-10735-cov-12.693820_pt1 | contig 10735 bp, 15 predicted proteins | sample MGYA00242184_ERZ509151 | MGnify/ENA primary metagenome ERZ509151 (study PRJEB26280, sample SAMEA2338667) | human gut metagenome | biome: human gut; feature: human-associated habitat; material: faeces... | reverse complement strand
TAAAACACCGCGAAACACTCTCTTCATAAATGGCTCTACAGTAAGCACGGGTTATTGTGCCACCGCTTGCGGGGGAAAGGTGGTGGCGCCAGCCACCAAAGGGGGAATGCCGGAGTGGTACATGAAGTATATGACTCTCTGTTTTTCTCCTCAAATTCCTTGTTTCCCCTTGAGGTGGCAAGGGAACTGGATTCATAGGGGAGAGAAACGACCCGCGAATCCAGTGACACGCTTCCCTGTGGGTGAAATGCCACGTAGTGGCAAAAGGGTGTACGGGGCTGAGCAGCGATGTGATACTCTATCGCTATCCCGACTGCCGAGAGTGTAAAATTCTTTGTGTAAATTAGATTCCTGTTAATAAACTTGGTATTTTTGACCCTGTCAACGTCCGTGAAGATGGCCGCATCGTTCAGAAAGCCAACTATTCCGCCATCGGGGTCTCAAAGGTGTCTGTATTTGATACAATCGAACGATAGCAGGGCTTTTGAACACCCCCCGTGTTCAAAAGCAAATCGGTAATCGCAAAAGACATAATTATCCTTTCATGCGTAAAAATATAAAAAGAAGGACTCCCTTGGTGTATAGCAAAGTGTAAATTGCACACACCAAAGGAATCCTTCTTGTCTTTTAATTACTATAGCAAATTGTCAATAATCATATAAAAATCTTCCCATGTGAGCCAAGAATAAAAAATGTCAAAAATCTGTTACTAGCGCATCTGCCTGCTGACAAAGTCCCGAATTTCCCTAAAGGAAGCCACGCTGTCATCCAGCTCCGGCATCATCAGAGAGAATTCATGAGGCATACCGAGATAAACAGTCAAGGTTACATCCACATCATTGGATACTGCCTTACGCATAAGCTCAATACTGTCATCCAGCAGGAGTTCATAGCCACCAGCCTGTATCAACATGGGGGAAGTCCCGTAAGATTGGCATATAATGGGGAAAGTTGAGGATTTTTAAGGTCTGTACCCTTGGAATAGGTAGAATCTACCACAGCCTTGTAAAGGGGTGAGGCATTGCGTCCCAAAACTAAATCACGATTCATATTATATCCACGTGAAGGCAGGTCATTGGCAAAGGTGGTCAAGGGTGAAATCAGTATCAGCATTTTGGGCTGCGGCATATTATGCTCTTTGAGATATACCGCCAGTTCCAAGGCCAGGTTTCCCCCAGCCGAATCACCAATGACGATGATGTTCTCCGGCTCAACACCTTGATTCAGGATATACTCATATGCTTTAAAGGCATCCTCTAAAGCAGCCGGGAAGGGATATTCTGGTGCAAGACGATAATGAACCATGTAAAGCGATTGTGCTTCCGTAAGCACTGCCTGATTTACCCCCATCTGACGGTGTCTGTCATGGAGTCCCTGTACATAGCCGCCGCCATGTAATTTCAGCAGAACCCGGCCCTTCTTGCCAGATGGATTTTGCACCTGCTCCATCTTCAGGCCATCTACTGTAAAAGTACGGTAGATCCAACCATCCGGCACCTCGAATTTCACAGGAGCAGGTTTAGCGTCTCCCGGTTGAGGATGGAAAAACTTGCCCATTTCCTTTGCAACATAGGACTGTTTGGCTTGGCTTTCCATCTGCAGGCCAGTTTCAGGAAGCATCCAAGCTGCTGCAGACATGGCAGTCTGAGCCCCTGCCAGCATGACCCCAATGACGCCTATGGTGATGCCATAGATAATTTTATTTTTCATACCGCTCCCCTATAATCACTTATTATGGATTCCCTTATCGCTAAGCACGATATTGCCAGGCATATTCTCAACCATGTGAGTCATGCTGAACATAGGCATGACCTCCATCATATACGTTTGGCATGCCTCGGAAGCCTGATATTTTTTGAAAGCTTCTCTGTCACGATAGATTTCCATGGTATGGATGACGTTTGGTGCGTCGTGTTCTGCAGTAACGAACATCCCCAGAACACCGTCATCTTCGTTTACTGCCCTGCGAGCCTCCTGGGTTGTCAGCTTCTGATACTTGGCCAGCTTTTCCGGGATGACTTCATAGCGATGTATGTAAACCACCTTGCCCACGCCCTTGTCTTTTTGCTCCAAGGCGATGCCATCCGCTTCCAATATCCGCAAATTTTTCAGAACAGGCAGTCTGGCTGCCCGATATGCCTGAAAAGCTTCACTGGTGCTGTGTATGCGATAAGCTTCATAGCTTTCATAGATTTCCAGAAGCCTCATCACATCTGGATTCTGGGCATCGACACCACCATACAGCGCATACGTGCCTGCTTCGCGAGCCGACTGCGGTCCAACCGTTTCCTGGGCAATGCGTCCCATAGCTGTCATACCTCCCGGCGTAGATTCCACCACTGCCCAATGCACCATGGGCATATTCCCCTCCGGGGTACGTATAGAATGGGCTGAGCAAAAGGAATTTGCCATAAATATACCTCCAAACAAGGTCAGAATCCCTATTTTAAACAACCGTTTAAAGCTATCTTATTTACCCTCGTACGAAGCAAAATCCCTGGCGATTTTTCCCGCCTTAAAGGAATGGACTTCGTAATCTGCCACCCCATGGGCGTAGTAAACATCTTCTTTGAGTACAGCTTCCAAAGCCTCGCGGTTTTCGAGGCCGCTCAGCATGATGCCCGCCATTTCCTGAAATTCTGATACGGTACGGCAGGTACCATATACGCTCAACATGATGCCCGCCATTTCCTGATCCGTATAGGGGCCCACCAGCAGGAAATTTCCTTGTTCAAAATGGCGGGTAAACCACGCAACATGCTGCTGGAAAAATTTCTCTTCCTTGCCCTTTGGAATCTTTTCCGGATTCAAGGTTTCATTGATAAGAAACATAGCTCTTCCTTCCCAGTCAAAGATTCTTGCCCGCTTCATAGGCTTCCTGCATGGCCGCCGAAACCCGGATGGCTCCCGGTGCCAGAGCCGAAGTGCCGATGATGGCTCCGGCATTCCTCATATTGGCATGGGGGTTGAACTCGCTGAAACAAGCCACATAATTATTGAAATCGGACAGGATATTGGCCATGAGCTTCTTGTCCGGCACTCCTCCCAAGGTAATCAGGTAAAAATCCTTGTCATGGAGTGTTTTCAAAAGGGGATAAGTGCGGTCAAGGAAACGCTTCATCAATCCTGTCCAGGTAAAATAGTACATGGGAGAAGCCAGCACGATAACATCGGCTCCCCGCAGCTTGTCCAAAATCTCTGCCATATCATCCTTTTGTACGCACTTGCCGCCGTTGTTGAAACAAGCCCGGCAGCCAAGGCAATCGCCAAATTTCTTATCACGCAGTTCCACTATTTCTGCCTTGTGGCCTGCCTCTTTGGCTCCGCGCACAAATTCTTTCGACAAGATTTTCGTGTTGCCATTCTTTCTCATGCTGCCATGAATGACTAAAACGTTCATGATTGCTCTCCTCTTCAGTCCATCTTCTTTTCCCACTCACGTATGGTATTTACCTCAGCCTTATCAGCCAGGGTCTCCAAATGATTTATTTCTTCTGCGGACAAGTTCATACTTGCCGCCTTTGCTGCGTCTTCCACATGGCGTACCTTGGTCACGCCAATGATGGGAAGAACTCCTTTGGATACGGCCCAAGCCGTTCCCACTTGTGCTGCGGACAGGCCATGCTTTTTACCGATTTCTCCCATGGCTGCCGTAAGCTCTTCCAGCTGGGCCAGCACAGGATTATAGATTCTGGCACGGTCAGAGCCTTCCGGGAAAGGGTGCCTGGTATCGTATTTGCCAGATAATGCCCCCTGCTCCAGCACCATGTAAGCAAAGAAAATAATATCATTCTCCCGGCAGTAGTCCAGAATGCCGGAGCTTTCCGGAGAACGGTTCAGCAGGCTGAAATGATTCTGCACGGCAGAAATCCTGAAGCCCTGTTCCCCCAGGATTTCATTAGCTCGCTTGATCTCGGACAGATTGTGGTTGGATACGCCCACATTCTTCACCTTGCCGCTCTTCAGCAGAGGGATAAGTTCCGGCGTCCAACGTTCCACATCTGCAGGATTGTGAATCCAGTACAGGTCGATTACATCAATGCCCAGGCGCTCACAGCTTGCCTCTACCATCTTTCTTGTCCTGCTGCTCATCTCCGGGCAGAACTTATCCAAGAGCTCCAGCAGTACATCGCCGAAGCGTCAAAAACGAACAGCAATCTGCCATAAAACCACTTGCTACGAGCCGATAAGACAATCCGTCGCCTGTTGCTCATCTGCCCGGCAGTGTACGAACGGTGTGAGCAGCAGGGCAGCGGCCGCCAGCAGCAGGCCGCCGCAGACGACGAAGGGCAGTCCGAGGCTGTGTATGAAAAAGCCGCTGATCATGGTTCCCGCCATGCAGCCGAGATTGGCCGCTGTCAGGAACAGGCCGTTGCTGAAATCCGGCGCATCTGATGCCACGCAGGCCAGCAGGTACTGATTGATGTTCGCATTGATGCCGCCGAGGATGCCCCAGGCCACGATCAATGCCGCGAGAAGAGGCAGCAACTTCCCACCACCCGCAAAGAGCAGGCAGTAGAGCGCGATGGTACACAGCGGGAAAAGGCGTACGGTCACGCTGGGACACCTGGCAAGGAGATTGCCGCCCAGATAGCTTCCGCAGATGTTCAAGAGACCATAGACGAGGAGCAGCGCTGCGATGAGCTCTCCCCGCAGTGCCGCAACCTTCTGCAAATAATCAGCGAGGTAGTTGTAGACGCCGAAGATGGAGCCATTGAGGCAAATAACCGCCACGATGGCCAGCCAGACCGGCGGACGCTTCAGAACGGAAAGCTGCGCGCCGTAGCGCATTGGCTGCATCACCGGCAAGTCCGGCACAAAGGCCATTGTCAGCAGAAACATGAGCCCCGTCACGCCTGCAAAGAAGACCATCGCCGCCGAAAAGTCAAACGTCGCTGCCAAGACATTGCTGATGGGCACGCCGACGACCATACCGGCCGCGACGCCCATGTTGATGCGCGCCACAGCCCGCGGCGCATCCTCTGGAGCCACCGAGGCAGCGGCCACGCTGAAGGCGAGTGCACAGTAGACCGGGTGGAAAAAGGCCGGCACGACGCGCAGCACTAAAAGGAGCTGGAAGTCGCTCGCAACGGCGGCTAGTGCATTGCAGATCGTGAACACGCCCAGCACAAGCAGCATCACGTGCTTGCGATTGAAGCGCGAGAACAGCAGCGGCATCGTCGGCCCTGCGATGGCCACGCCAAGCGCGAACAGACTGACGAGCATCCCCGCCTGTACGATATCCACCTGATACATCGCCGCCGCCATCGGCAGGATGCCGATGATGCCCATCTCCGTATTGAGGATGCTGAACACACCAAATGCCAGGATCAAGAGCAATAGCTGCTGTCGTTTCATATCATCTCATCCTTTCCGTCTCCAAACCGCTCTCTCCATCTCATGGCTGCAAGGTCAGGAATACATCACCTGCCCCCAGAGCAGCGTCCAGATCATTGGCTGCTTCGACGTGACCCAGGCGCGTGTAGCGGTAAGTCGTCTGAAAATCCTGATAGAACACCACAACATACTGGCCGTCAAACAGCATGACATCCCCCTTATGGATCTCGCGGACATCTTCATCCGCCGCTGTCAGGTGCTTCGGCAGTTTGTAGTATTTCTCGTTGCCATTGAGTTCTGTAAACGTCTTGGCCAAAGGCAGCTGCTGCCGCAGCTCGGCAGCAGCCTCCGTATCAGCCCACTTCAGAGCATACGCTTTGCTACCCGCTAGTAGGGATGCCGCTCCTGTCTCGTGCATCTCTGCCTCCTTCTCGGACAAGGATGGGGCCGCCACTCCGGGGCCGCCACATCCCAGCACGATAAGTGAAATCAGAGCACAACAGAAAAAGAACAATCTGCTCATCAAACATCCTCCTCCCGGGTACGTCTTTCCAGCAATCATTCACCGAGGTATTTGTTGAAAAACGCGACGAGGCGGTCGAAGGGGATCTTGTCCATCTGGTCGTAGAGATCCGTATGCGTAGCACCCGGAACGACAATCTCCTCCTTCGGACCATCTGCCGCTGCATAGACCGCATCCGAGAAGTACTTAGAATGCGCCTTGTCCCCTGTGATAAGGAGCAGCGGGCGCGGGCTGAGTTCCTTGATGTGCTCCATCAGCGAGAAGTTGAAGAAGCCGTACGGCGTCGTCGAATCCCAGGCCAGCGTGTTGGAGTTGATGGCGCGCGGATGGTAAGCGCGGCCGACGTAATAATCGTAGAAGCCCTTCACGACATCCGATGCATCCGCAGGCAGCTTGTCAGGGAACATCGTCTTCGTCGAGATCACCTTGCCATCCTTGTCGACGGCGAGCTCATGCGAGCCGGGAATAGACTTGCCTGTCTTTGCCTCCTCATCGCGCATCTCGGCCAGGTGGTGCTTGACGATTTCACGCTGCTCCGGCGTGTAGTAATCCCCATTATAGTGGTTGCGGATGCTGTCCGACATGTCGTACATAGCCGATGTCGCGACCGCCTTGATGCGCGTATCATTCGTTGCTGCCGTGATGGCCATGCCCGAGAGACCACAGATGCCAATAGCACCGATCTGCTGCGGGTTGACGAACTTGAGGTTGCTGACGAAATCGACTGCCGCGCTGTAATCTTCCGTGAAGATCTCCGGCGAGCCCATATTGCGGCGCTTGCCGCTGCTCTCCCCCGTGGTCGATGGATCGAAGGCGACGGCAACAAAGCCGTTCTTGGCCATTTCCTGTGCGTAGAGGCCCGAGGACTGCTCCTTGACTGCGCCGAACGGGCCCGTCACGACGACAGCCTTGTACTGCTTCTTGTCATCAAAATCCTTCGGCAGGTAGAGGTGGCCCGCCACATCGAAGCCGTAGCGATTCTGGAACGTGACCTTCTTGACCTCAATCGTCTTGTCCACGGCGAAGACGCGCGTGTCGTTGTCCAGATCCTGGATTGTCGCATTCTTCATCTGTGAATCGTGCACGAGCGTTTTCGTCGGCACAGCTGCATAAGTCGTTTGCATCGCCATCCCTGCAAAAGTGAACGTCCCCATCATTACAGCAGCCATCAGCCAAGCGGCTCTTTTCTTGTTCTTGAATGTCTTCATGGAAAAACCCCTTCCTTAATGTTGCATCGTTGCAGCTCATCGCTGCATGCCCAGTTGTTTTACTTGATGCATTCATTATAAGGGAAGGGGTATATGATTACAAATACTTGGTTCTAATAATCTATGATACGCTTTAGGCATGATGAGAGAACGCCTCGTCCAGGGCCGCCACGACGAGACGACCGGCGTGGGAGAAGACCTGGTCTCTGCGCCAGACCACATAATTCGCCGAGTAAATCACGGGGTCCAATGGACGGAAGACGAGCCCGCGTGACGAACCTACGGCATCCGCCATGCCCTTGAAGCAAAGCGCGCTGCCCATGCCTGCCTCGATGAAGAAGATCGTATTGTAGATCAGGTTATAGGTACCGGCCACCTCGATTTTCTCCGCTGCGCTGCCGAAATAATGATCCAGCTCGTGATGCTTCATCGCCTGCTCCGATACAATGAGCGGCTCCTGCAAGAGATCGGCGCGCTGTACGGCCTCTTTGACCGCCAGAGGGTTGTCTGCCCGCATCAGGAGCCCCCAGGCATCGTCGTGCGGGATGCGGCGAAACGCATACGTCCGCGGTGCATCCGCCCGGCAGACGAGCCCGAAGTCGAGCAATCCCTTCTGCAGAGAATCGTAGATCAGGTCTTCATTGCCGCTGACCAGATGGAACTTGATGTGAGGATAGGATCGGCGCAGCGGCGCCAGGACTTTCGCGACACAGGCCATCGCCTGCGTCTCGCCGACACCAATGTAGATGTCCCCCGCCACGAGCTCATCCATCTTGGCAAACTGCTCCTTCGTCTTTTCTGTCAGGCTGAGAATCTCCTGCGCTCTCGCCTTGAATATCAGTCCGGCTTCCGTCAGCTGCGTCTTGCGCTTCCCGCGCACGAGCAGCTGCACGCCCAGTTCGTCCTCGAGATCCGACAGCTGCCGCGAAAGCGTCGGCTGCGTCAGGTGAAGTTCCTCCGCCGCCTTGGTGATGTTCTCATGTCTGGCTGCCGCCATAAAGTACTGCAGTACGCGTATTTCCATTCTCCCACTCCTCCATCATCTTCTATGATTGGTACACCTCCTCTATTATATACGCAAAGCCGCAATATAGAAAAGAATTGAAATAGACGAGGGGCTGAACGGAACGTCTCTTCCGTTCAGCCCCCATAAACCAGCAAGCATCAAAGACTTTCTTTCAGGATGGCGACGACTTCCTCGCGCTTGAGGACTTTATAGCCGCCCTCGAGGAGGAGCGTAGCATCGGCGATGCCATCGATCATATCTTTTGTCGCGCCGAGCTCGGAGATCTTCATGGCAAGCCCGAGTTCCTTCATCCAATCTTCCATGGCCTTGAGGCCTTCCTCGGCAATCTCCTCATCTGTCTTGCCTTCCGGGTTGACCTTCCAGACTTCAATGGCGAAGCGCTTGAATTTCGGCAGGCCGTACGGCAGGATGTAGCGGTAGTACGGCAGTGAGACAGCTGCAAGCGTCATGCCGTGCGTCGCATTCGTATAGCCGCCGACGGCCTGGCCGAGCATGTGAACCATCCAGTCCGTGCTTTTCCCCTTGGCAATCAGCGTGTTGAGCGCCCAGGTCGCCGTCCACATCAGGTTGCTGCGTGCCTCGTAGTCCTGCGGGTTTTTGTTGGCAATGCGGCTGGCGTGCAGGACGGAGCGCATCAGGCCCTCGCTGATGTAATCGCTCGTGTTATCATCCGCACCGGAGAAATACTGCTCGCAGATGTGATTGAAGATATCGTAGATGCCTGCTACCATCTGGCGGTGCGGCAACGTCATCGTGTACCGCGGGTTCAGGATGGCAAAGCGCGGGATGATCTTCTCGTCTGCAAAGACGTGACCTATTTTCTGCTTTGTCTCCTGATTGGTGATGACACAACCTGCATTCATCTCCGAGCCCGTCCCGGCCATCGTCAGCACGCAGCCGACCGGCAGCGTCTCGCAGGACGGCTCCTCAAAGCGCACGAAATATTTCTCCCACGGATCTTCCTCGCAGTTGACCGAAACGGACACCGCCTTAGCATAGTCGCAGACCGAACCGCCGCCGACGGCCAGGAGCAGATCCGCCTGATGCTTGCGCGCAATCTCGATGCCCTCATAGAGCTTCGCGAGCGTCGGATTCGGCATGACGCCCGCGATCTCTGCCACATTCTTGCCCTGCGCCTCGAGGATCTTGATGACATCATCGTAGATGCCGTTCTTCTTGATGGAACCGCCGCCGTAGATCAAGACGGTTCTTGCCGTACTTCGGCAGTTCCGTGTTCAAGTAATCGAGCGACTGATCGCCAAAATAAAGCTTTGCCGGGTTGCAATATGAAAAATTTCCTAACATATGATCCACTCTCCTTCTAAACAATCGTGTCAATCCTGCGGATACACCTCATCTGTGACGGGCTCGCACCACTCATTGCTTGTCTCCATTCCCGGGATCTCGAACGCGAGATGAGAGAACCAGCTGTGCTGCTTGGCACCGTGCCAGTGCTTGACGCCTGCGGGAATCTCGACGACATCGCCGGGCTTGAGGCTCTGCGGGGCCCTGCCCTCCTCCTGATACCAGCCCTCGCCGTCGACGCAGATGAGCACCTGGCCGCCGCCCTGCTTCGCGTGGTGGATATGCCAGAAATTGCGGCAGCCCGGCTCGAACGTGACGTTGCAGATGACAAGCGGCTCGCCCGGCTTCGACAGGACCTTCAAGTACGACTGGCCCGTGAAGTACTTGGCATAGGCATCGTTTGGCTCGCCGAGGCCGAAGAAGCCGCCACGGCCCTCTGCATCCGCTGCATCGGCGTAGACTTCCTTGGCCACAGGGAAGGCTGCCCAGGCGTTCGGCCAGCCAGCGTAGAAGGCCAGGTGCGTGAGCAGTGCGGCCATCTCCTCTTTCGTGACGCCGTGCTGGCGCGCCGTCTGCAAATGGTAGCGCAAGGCATCGCCAGCAGTTCCCTTGCCGACCAGTGCCGAGACCGTCGCGATGCTGCGAAGCTTCGGCGAAAGCTCATCTTCCTTGGCCCACACCTCACCGAAGAGCACATCATCGTTGAGCGCCGCGAACTGCGGTGCAAAATCGCCCAATGCCTTGCGTCCTGCTGTCTGTTTTTCCATGATAAATCCTCCTGTCCCACGACTTCATCTTTTCCTTTTATCATAACAGGGTATGCATACCATGTAAAATGCTTATCAAAAATCATCCAGCATTCCTAAAACGTATTACTCATAAGCCAAAGAGAAAGCCCTGCCTGTTCCAGTTGAACCAAAACAGACAGGGCTTTCTTGCGGAGATTCAGAAAGGATTGTGCTCTTTTTCGCCGACTTCATTGCGAATCAGGTGATCGAGGCTGCAGCGGACTGGACCGGCGAAGACGACGCCAAGGTAGAAGACACCTTCCTCAAAGGGACGCGAGACCTGCAGGAGCGGCGCGCCGGGGGCGAGCTCGATGGAGGTTGGCATCATGAGATTGCCGACGAGAAAGAGGGCCATCGGGCGGTAGAACAGGCCGAGCAGGATGAAGATCCCTCCGAACGTCTCCGCCAGGCCGGAAAGCAGGCCGAAGAACGTCGGGAAGAGATGGATGCCGGTGCGCGAGATTTACCTTTCTGTGCCATAGGGCTTGATTGGCATTCTGGTGATTAGCCGCTGCGCGGCTCCCCCTTATCCGGCTGCGCCGGACTT
>ENA-ORRU01002155-ORRU01002155.1-human-gut-metagenome-genome-assembly--contig:-NODE-2155-length-10762-cov-10.019894_pt1 | contig 10762 bp, 10 predicted proteins | sample MGYA00242184_ERZ509151 | MGnify/ENA primary metagenome ERZ509151 (study PRJEB26280, sample SAMEA2338667) | human gut metagenome | biome: human gut; feature: human-associated habitat; material: faeces... | reverse complement strand
CCCGGAAAGGAGACCCGGCCAATGGACGTGCAAACAAGCTGGCAGGCCTTTGCCTGCACGGGAAACATTCTCCGTTATCTGGAGTACAAACAGACACAGATGCCGGACGAGCATCCGGCAGGAGACACGGATCATGGAGACCTTTGTAACACTGGGTCTGGTGTTGAAAGAGACCCGCTATAAAGAATCGGACCGGATCCTCACGATCCTGACCCCGGGGCTGGGGGTAATCTCGGCTTCGGCACAGAGCAGCCTGCGGCTGAAAAGCAAATTGTTCAGCGCGTGCGGGCTGTTTTGCTATTCGGAATTCACGCTGGTGCCGGGGCGCAACATGTATACTGTGCGCGAAGCGGCCGTCAAGAATGTCTTTCACGGCATTTCTTCCTCCATCGAGGGGATGAGTCTGGCCATGTATCTGGCCGAAATGGCTGCTGCGTTGACCCCCACCGGACAGGAAGCTGAGCGGGAACTGCGTCTGCTGCTGAACTGCCTGTACATGATCAGTGAGCACAAGGCGGACCTGCGGGCCATCAAGGCCGTTTTTGAGCTTCGCACCATGAGCGAGTGTGGCTTTCTGCCGCAGTTGGTGTGCTGCCGCGACTGCGGCACCTACGATGCAGGCGATTCCTTTTATCTGGATGTGCAGGAGGGCTATCTGCTCTGTGCTGATTGTGCGGCCAAGGCTGGGAAACGCTGCAATCTGGATCGCAATGCACTGTTTGCACTGCGGCACATCTGCCTTGTGGAGGACAAAAAAATATTTTCGTTCAAGATTTCTGTGGGCAGTCTGGAAAAGCTGGCAGCCGTAGCGGAGCAGTATGCGCTAACGCATCTGGACAAGCCGCTGAAGAGCTACGACTTTTTAAAAACGGTGCTGCCCTGAGCAAAAGGATATTATGGAAACAAGCTACTTAAAAACATTAGAACTGGATAAGATCATCGCCCGTGCTGCGGAGGGCTGTGTATGTAAGGAAGCAAAGGCGAAGCTCCTGGCACTTGAGCCGCAGTGTGACCCGGACGAGGTGCGCTATGCGCTGGAGCAGACGGATGCCATCAATACGCTGCTGATTAAGAACGGTTCGCCCCGTTTCGGCGGAGTGGAGGGCGTCAGTGCGCTGGCCGCCCGTGCGGTCAAGGGCGGCGTGCTTTCCATGGGCGAGCTGCTGATGGTGGCCGGTGCTCTGCGCAACTTCCAGAACCTGACCAACTGGTACGGTTCTTCGGAGCACGATATGCTCCCGACCGATGATCTGTTCTATGCGTTGTCCCCGGAGCCGGGCCTGGAACAGCAGATCTCCAGTGCGATCCTTGCCCCGGATGCGATGGCCGACACGGCCTCCCGCACCCTGAACGACCTGCGCAAGAAGATCCGTGCGACCGAAAACAGCATCCGCGACCGTCTGGAAAGCATGGTGCGCAACATGGACACCTCAAAATATCTGCAGGAGAGTGTGGTCTCCATGCGCAACGGCCGCTACGTTGTCCCGGTCAAGAGCGAATACCGCGGCGAAGTGAGCGGCATCATCCATGACGTTTCCTCTACCGGTGCAACGGTGTTTGTGGAACCGCAGGCTGTCGTGGAAGCCAATGCCCGCATCCTGCAGTATCGTGCCCAGGAAGCGCAGGAGATCGAGCGCATTCTGGTGGCCTTTACCGCACAGGTGGCCGCCATTGAGCCGCAGTTCCAGTACAGCTACAAGGCTATGCTGGAGATCGATGTTCTGCTGGCAAAGGCACGGCTGGCTTTGGATCTCAAGGCATTCAAGCCTGCTGTCCGCACCGACGATTCCTTCTCGCTGATCCGTGCGCGCCACCCGCTGATCGATCCTAAAAAGTGCGTGCCTGTGGATATTGCTCTGGGCAGGGATTACGATTCTCTGATCATCACCGGACCGAACACCGGTGGCAAAACCGTCACCTTGAAAACAGCGGGCCTGCTGTGCGCCATGGCGCAGTGCGGCTTTCTGATCCCGGCTGACGAGCGCAGCGAGATCTGCGTATTTGACGAATTTCTGGTGGATATCGGCGATGAACAGAGCATTGAGCAGAGCCTTTCCACCTTCTCCGGTCATATGAAAAAGATCACCGGCATTCTGGAGCTTGCCATGCCGCACACACTGGTGCTGCTGGACGAGCTTGGTGCCGGTACCGACCCCGCCGAAGGTGCTGCGCTGGCTGTGGCCATCATTGAAGAGCTGCGCCGCCGCGGCGTGCTGCTGATGGCCACCACTCACTACGCTGAGCTGAAGGTGTTTGCTCTGGAAACCAAGGGCGTTGTCAATGCCAGCTGTGAGTTTGATCTGGAAACGCTGCGCCCGACCTATAAGCTGAGCGTCGGCGTGCCGGGCAAATCCAATGCGTTCCTCATCAGCGAAAAGTTGGGCATCCCGGAGCGCGTGATCGAAGCGGCACAGCAGCATCTTTCCGCAGAGGATAAGCGTTTGGATGCCGTTCTGGGACAGCTGGATGATCTGAAGCTGCAGCTGAAGGAAAGCCAGAACGAGGTGGAAGAGCTGAAAAATGAAGCTTCCCACCAGCTGGAAGCCGCGCAGAAAAAGCGTGATGAGCTGATCCGTCAGGGCGAAAATGAACTGGAAGCTGCCCGTGCCAAGGCTCGTGCGTTGGCGCAGCAGGTGGAAAGTCAGGCTTACGCCCTGACCGACGAACTGCGTCAGCTGCAGAAGGACGAGCGCATGAGCACCCAGCAGAAAGCTCAGCGCGCCCGCGAGATCGCCAAAAAAGAATCGGAAAAGCTGTTTATCGGCTCCGAGGCTGTGCATAACCCCGTCAAGGAATTTGTGCCGCTGAAAGAGGTCAAGGTAGGGCAGGAGGTCTGCATTGCAGAGCTGAACCAGCTGGCCACCGTATTGGCCCTGCCGGATAAAAACGGCGATGTTCTGGTGCGTGCAGGCATCATCAAGACCAAAGTTCCGCTCAATGGCTTGAAACAGCCGGAAAAGCTGGTCAAGGAAAAGAAACCGCAGACTAAAGCACAGCAGCGTTATTCTCGCCTGACCGGCGATGCCAACCGCCCGAACGGCAGGGTAGAGAGGGTACAGCGTTCCGCCAAGATGGAATGCAATCTACTGGGCCTGACGGTGGACGAAGCGCTGCCGGAGGTGGATTCCTTTATCGACCGTGCCATCCTGAACGGACAGACAGTGGTTTATCTGATCCACGGCAATGGCACCGGTGCGCTGCGTACAGCGATCCACAAGCATCTGCGCGGCAACCGCATGGTCAAAAGCTTCCGTCTGGGCCGTTATGGCGAGGGTGAAAGCGGCGTGACCGTGGTAGAGCTGAAATAAAGAAAAAGCTATCCGAAGGATTTTTCGGGTAGCTTTTTCTCACATTGAAGGAATTTGCAGAGCAGGATCGTATTCTATAAAGAATGCTAATATAAGGATGTAAGCCAAAATGGCAAAACGATATTCCAAAGCCGCGCACTCAAAAAGACGAAAACAGACTTCTCATGTGCTCAAAAATACGGTCATTCTGCTTTTTTGCGCAGTGGGCATCTGGTTTGGCAGCTCACTCTGGCATGCAGCGCTGACTCTGCAGACAGCTCAGCCAGCGGAAAGCATCGCCGGTGAAGAATTCCGTCCGCAGGTCGGTGATCCGCCTTACCGCGTGGTGATCGATGCCGGGCACGGTGGAGCAGACCCGGGTGCAAGGGGAGTGATCGAAGAAAAAGATATGACCGCAGCAACCGCCTCGGAACTGATCCGGCTGCTGCGGCAGGACTCTAATTTTATTCCGCTGCAGACCCGTGACAGCTTTGATGAAACCGCTACGCCCGCCCAGCGTGCCGCCAGAGCGGACGAACAGGCACCGCAGCTGCTGCTTTCCATCCACGGCAACTCAGCTGCAAATGGCTCCACTGCATCCGGCTTTGAGTGCTATCCGGCAGTGCCGGGCCGGACTTGGCATCAGGAAAGCTTTTACTTTGCGCAGCTGCTTGCCAAAGGAATGCAGGCTGCAGGAGCATCTCTGCGTGGGCGCGGGGGAGTCCGATACATTTATTATCTGGAAAACGATCAGAAGCAACTGGTGGAAAGCACCCACACCGAGGTGCGTGCAGAGCGAAGCTTTACGTTGCTGGAAGATGTAAATTGTCCGGCAGTGCTGGCAGAGCAATGCTTTGTAACGAATGAAGCAGATGTTGCACAGTTCGGCAGCGATGAAGGTTGTAAAAAAACAGCCCGCGTTTATTACGAAGCGATCTGTGCATACTTTGGCACACAGCCGCAGGCCGAGCAGCTTGCCGGGTTCACTTTAAATTAAAAGTATCAGCATAGCATCACCAAGGGAGAAGAAGCGATAACATTCTGAACCCAACACCATACAGCCATCAGTATTTTAAGACCGCTGAACTCATAACCAGAAGAGAAGGGCGGTCTTATTTTTTTGATTACATAATTTTCGTATAATGCACGTTATGCGAAATACAGGGAAGTGAAAAATCTCTATTTTCCTGAATCTGGCCTTTTTCCGCGACCTGCGGATCTGCAGCCATCTGTAATACCGTATGATTCAACTTTTGCGTTTTTTATATTTTTGTGTCTCATTAGTATTTTGGTGCTACAATCTTTTTATGGACTTACAAATTACAAATGCTGCACAGTCTGCCGCTGCCATGCGCGCTTGCATTTTATTTTTCCAGATTCTCTTTTTATGTTGCTATAAGTTCTGTGGTCATTCTAATCTTTTTATTTTTCTGCGCACGACCATTTGCTCGTGCGATTTCAAATCGCTGGCCAGATCACAGCTTATCATTCCATTATTTATATAAATATATCTATAAAAATACCGCCGATGACATGTCCGCACCTTGGACGCGTCACAGACGGTATCGTTTCATTTTATGGGTATTCTTATGTGGTTCAGGAATTTCCGTTTCCAGCGTTCGCATCAGGATTCATTGCAAGCACGGAAGCATCCAGCCCGATGCCATCCTGAGCCGCACCCTCAAAGGCTTTCATGGGCACAGACGAAAGTTCCTCATCCAGAGCTGAATCCTCTGCTGTCTCCCCTGTTTCCTTTTCTGTTGTATCCAAGATGTGAGAAGATGCTTTGGGCTTTTTGACCTTGCCCAGCGGGTTTTCTTCAATAGCCGCGCGCACCTGAAATTCCTGTAGGTGCGTATAAATTTGTGTGGTAGACACGTTGCTGTGGCCCAAAAGCTGCTTGAGTGTAAGGATGTCCACATTGCCGGTCTGATACATCAGAGTTGCGGCAGTGTGGCGCAGCTTATGTGTGGAAAAGCCTTTTAATCCGGCTGCTTTCATTGCACCGGTCACTAGCTGTTCTACCCTGCGGTTCGAGATACGCTCTTTGCGCCGTCGGGTAATAAAGACCGCCTTTTCCTGCGGCAGAAGCCCCTCCATCGTATTGCGTTTGCCCAGATACAGCCGCAATGCTTCCATGCAGGCATCATTCAGATAAACCATGCGCTCCTTGTGGCCCTTGCCAAACAGGCGTATCTGGCGGTTTTCCAAATCAATGTCGTCCAGATTCATGCCGACAAGCTCTGCCAGACGCATTCCACAGTTCAAAAACAGCGTCACCATGCAATAATCCCGCTCCGGAAAATCGCTTTGGGTCTGCGTGCTTTCCAATAACTCCATGGACTGCTCCGCCGTCAGATATTTGGGCAGTACCTTATCCTGTTTGGGTGGGTGGATGGCCGCAGTCGGATCAGCATCCAGCCGGTTGACCTGATTGACCAGGTAATCATAAAAGCCGTGCAGGCTTGCCAGCCGCCGGGCCGTTGAGGACTTTTTGTTGCCGCACTCGCGGTTTAAAAAGTACAGATATTCGTAGATATCCTCCTTTGTTACGGAGGCCCAGAATGCGGTGTCCAGCCCTTTGGGGTCGATATCCTTCATCTCGCTGTCTTCGGGCACAAGCCCACGGCGGCGCTTCATAAAACGGCTGAATCCGCGCAGATCACAGTAGTAGCTGAACGCCGTGTTTGCGCTTTTGCCCGCGATCACTTCCAGATAGCGGACGTATTCTACAATGTCCGGCGCAGCATCATCGAAGGGCTTGTGCTTGCCGGGATTTTTCTCGTCCAGATAGATCGACATTGTTTTTCCTCTTATAAGCGGTCAGATTTCAGGGCATTGATCGCATCGGTGATATAAGCCGCGCCGATCAGCTGCATTCCAGGATAATCTGCCGGACTCAGATGATTCAGGCTGTGCTTCGGGATCACCGCACGTTCAAAGCCGATACGCTCTGCCTCATGCAGGCGCTGTTCCAGATTGGGTACGCTGCGCACTTCACCGCCAAGGCCGACCTCGCCAATGGCAATCAGCTTATCGCTGACGGGCCTGTCCAGCAGCGAGGAGACCATACTCAAGCAGACAGAAAGATCACAGGCAGTATCACGCAGTGCAATGCCGCCCACGATGTTGATATATACATCCAGATTTCCAAAGAAATACCCTGCACGCTTTTCCAGCACAGCGATCAGCAGATTCATGCGGTTGTAGTCGTAGCCGCTGCAGGCACGGCGCGGTGCTGGAAAATTGGTTTTGGTTGCAAGGGCCTGAATTTCGCTCAAAATGGGACGGCTGCCCTCCATGGTACAGGCCACACAGTTGCCGGAAACGCCAAGAGGACGGCCTTCCAGCAGCATCTGTGAAGGGTTTTCAATCTCAGCAAGGCCCTGCCCCGTCATATCAAACATGCCCAGCTCATTGGTGGAGCCATAACGGTTCTTGGCCGCACGCAGGATGCGGTACGGCAGCATTTTATCGCCCTCAAAGTAAAGCACCGTATCCACGATATGCTCCATGACTTTGGGGCCTGCAATGGCACCGTCCTTGTTCACATGGCCCACAATGAACATGGGGATCTCCTGCTTTTTGGCCACGGCCAGCAGGCGGGCCGCACTTTCCTTGACCTGACTTACCGTACCGGCGGAGGACGAGATATCCATGCAGCGCATCGTCTGGATGGAGTCGATGACCACGAGATCCGGCTTTTCTTTTTCGATCAGGCCGCAGATCTCGTCCACATCATTCTCCGCTGCCAGAAAAATGTTATCCTGCGGCACTTTCAGCCGGGCAGCGCGCAGCTTGACCTGCCGCACCGATTCCTCGCCAGTGATATACAAAACGCTGTGCTGGTTGGAAATGGCACCGCACAGCTGCAGAAGCATAGTAGATTTGCCCACACCCGGCTCACCGCTCAAAAGCACAACGCCGCCCAGCACAATGCCACCGCCAAGTACACGGTCCAGCTCCGAAATGCCGGTCAGAATACGGCTTTTTTCTTCGGTCATGCTGATCTCAGAAAGGCGTTTTGCGGTCAGGGTGGTCACCCCTTCCGGGCGGGCGGCTGCCGCCTGTTTGGCTGCGGCAGTACCTGCTTTGGGAGCTTCCGCTACAACGTCCTCGTTCATCGTGTTCCAGCTGCCGCAGCTTGGGCAGCGGCCCATCCAGCGGGGGCTTGTCTCGCCGCAGTTGGAACACACATATACAGTTTTCAGTTTTGGTTCCTTCATCAAAAAAGCTCCTGTTACATTGTCTTGGTTTTATTATTCTCTATTGTAGCATATAACAAGCAAACCCGCAAGAAAAGCCCTTGCTCAAAGCCTGCTTCCAATGCTTGCAAGCGCTGCAGAAATGCCGCACAGCGGCACAAATAACGTCAGCGTCAGCAGATACTGCCGGATGAATCCATGTGGCCGGACGATCTCCCGGTCAGGCCCTGCTGCAAAAAAGGAACAGACGCGGATCTGGCTGCTCACCCGCAGAGAATCTGTGCCGAGCGTGCACAGCCCTGCAGAAGCAGCTGCCGCAGGCAGAAATGCAAGCAGCAGAAGCCACGTTTCCTTTTTCAGTGCCGTGTCGGAAAGCAGCTGCACAAACAGCGTCCCGTTTCCCAGCCCATAGAACATCGTAAACAAAAAGATCAAAACCGGCCCCAGTGCGGAAAAGCCCATCAGGAACAGAAGGGTCGCGGCCGCAGCCAGCGTAAGATATTCCATTCCGAAAAGGCTGGCCGCAGTATGTGCATCTGCAGCGGCAAACAGGCCGCGCCAGCTTTGCAGGTAATATTGCAGCCAGTCCGGCTGCTGCTTTTCGCAGAAAGCCAGAAGTACGCCAGCTGAGCCAGAGCCGATCAGAAAGGCACAGACGAGCAGCCAGCAGGTTTTCTGCCGGGTTTCCGTGTTATGTCTCTGCAGCGGTGAAGGCACTTCCGGTGCGGATCGTTCTGGCGGCAGTGTTTTCTGCGGCTGCGGCAGAAGCGCAGCTTCACCTGTGGGAAGCTGCTGCGCGGCTTCTGGCAAATGCGCTGGCGTTCCTGTTTGCTGATAGACCCACATGATCGAACCTCCTTGTTTTATTTGTTCAGCTGCGGCGCTTTTTCTCCCGGGTCACCATGCCCAGCAATCCGCCAATACTGCCGCACAGGATCAGCACAGCAAACCGCAGCAGCGGCGGCTCTTCCGTAAGCGTACCGGAAGGAACGCTGAGCACCACGAGCAATGCCGCATAAAACAGGCCCTGTACAAGCCCGCACAGCAGGCCGCGTTCCTTTTTGCAAAATGCAGCGATCCAACCGCTGCAAAGGCTCCCTGCACCAACGGCTGCTGTTGCCAGCGGCGGTGCGGCGGCACCAGAATAACCCTGTGCTGTCATCAGCGCTGCCATTGCGGCCAGCCAGCCCGCTGTTACCATAACGCCGACTGCCCCAGCCAGCAGAAGAACCCGGAGTTCCGCTGGGAAAAGATTTTTCTCAGACATAAAAACGCGCCTCCCTGCCAGTAATCTATGCAGGAAGACGCGTTTGATATGCTCTTAATTGTTTGAAGAAAAAGCTTACTTCTTGTCAGCCTTGTCCATGTTCAGCTTTTCAACAGCGGAAATTGCAGTCTTGGTGAAGCGGATCTTCACACGGTCAGCACCGGTCTCCAGAACAAAGGTATCGTCCTTGATTGCAACAACACGGCCAATGACACCGCCAATGGTGGTGACCTGATCGCCGATCTCCAGACTGCTGCGCATTGCGGCATCCTTCTTCTCCTGCTTCTTCTGGGGACGATAGATCATGAAGTACAGCAGAACCAGCATCAGAGCCAGTGTGAAGAACAGGCTGATGTAGCCTTCGGAAGTGGTAGTCAGAAATTGCATGGGGCAAAATCTCCTCTCAAAATTCAGATAAGCTTATTATACCTTTTTAAACGACCTGTTGCAAGGCTTATTCTCAAATTCGGGTATCCAGAAGCTTTACATATTTATCGTGGAAAGCCGTGAAGGTGCCTGCATCCAGCTCATCCCGGATGCGCTCCATCAGATGGTTATAGAACCACAGGTTGTGCATGACGGCAAGGCGCATTCCCAAAATCTCCTCCGCTTTGAACAGGTGGCGGATATAGGCACGGGAATAGCTGCGGCAGACCGGACAGCCACAGGCAGGATCAATAGGGCGTTCATCGCGCTCATACTTTGCATTCTTGATGTTGATGATACCGCCCCAGGTGTTCAAGTGGCCGTGGCGTGCATTACGGCTGGGCATCACGCAGTCAAACAGATCCACGCCGCGGGAAACTGCCTCAATGATATTGCCGGGGGTGCCAACGCCCATCAGGTAGCGGATCTTATCCTTGGGCATGTGGGGCTCCACCTGACTGATCATTTCATACATCACCTCGGTGGGCTCGCCCACAGCCAGACCGCCGATGGCGTAACCGTCCAGATCAAGGTCTGCGATCTGCTTCATGTGCTCCACACGCAGATCCGCAAAGGTGCAGCCCTGATTGATGCCGAACAGAAGCTGCTCCGGTATCTCAAACGGCAGAACTCTCGAAGCCCCACTAAATACGACACCCCAGAGATGGACGAAATGACGGACATCTACCGGGATTTCGTAGCAGAGGCTGTGGAGGAAGTCCGGAAAACCTGTGAGTACCCACTGGTTCTGGTGGAGGATCGGTTGGATTTTTCTAAGTGGGTTCCAGAAAGTTTTGGCACTGGAGACGCCGTAATCGTATCCCCACAAAAACTATGGGTAATAGATCTGAAATACGGCAAGGGCGTCTGGGTGAGAGCCGGTCCCGATGAAAAATCGGGAATGCCAAACACCCAGCTTTCCCTGTATGCATTGGGTGCTTACTCGATGTACAGCCCGATATTTGAAGATATCAAGACGGTTTCCTTGAGCATCGTTCAGCCGCGACTGGGAAACATTGACACCTATACTTTCCCGATAGAGCAACTGCTCACTTGGGCGGACGAGTATGTCAAGCCAAGGGCACTCATGGCGTTCAAAGGCGAAGGAGAGGCTGTTCCGGGTGAGTGGTGCAAGTTTTGTAGAGCAAAGCCTGTGTGCCGAGCACTTGCAGAGCAAGCTATGAATCTGGCTGCTGGAGATTTTGCAGAGGTTGAACCTGAGACCAGTATCGAAGAGAAAACGCAGCATCAGAGAGATCAGCCGTTCCACTTCAAGCCTGTGCCGACACTCGACCACGAAGAAATCGAAGCAATCCTTCCATCGCTGAATGTAATCCGTGATTGGATCGATTCCGTATATGCCTATGTTCAGGCTAGTGCTCTCCGGGGTGTAAGGTGGAGGGGGTTTAAGATTGTAGAGGGAAAAACCAAACGCTGTTATGTCAGTAATGAAAAAGTGATACAGGCTTTGAAGAAAGAGGGGTATACCGATTTCTATAAGAAGCCGGAGCTTTTGGGCATTACCGAAATGACTGAGTACTTGGGAGGTCGGAAAGAATTCAATCGAATCTTGGGTG
>ENA-ORRU01002144-ORRU01002144.1-human-gut-metagenome-genome-assembly--contig:-NODE-2144-length-10813-cov-2.392638_pt1 | contig 10813 bp, 6 predicted proteins | sample MGYA00242184_ERZ509151 | MGnify/ENA primary metagenome ERZ509151 (study PRJEB26280, sample SAMEA2338667) | human gut metagenome | biome: human gut; feature: human-associated habitat; material: faeces... | reverse complement strand
TTCGGCCTCGACGACGCCCAGCCTGCCGGCGGCCAGCTCACGGGAAAGCTCGTTGATGGCTTCGACCCGGCCCAGGTGGATGGACACTGACGGCACATGGCGGATGAGACTGACGTTGTGGGTGCTGCCCATGGATGCTGACGCGAAGATGCCGTTTGTCAGCACGTAGACATGAAATTAAATTGACACAAGAATTCAAGGGATTCTTGAAAGGACTGACATTATCCGTACAAGGGATGACAGAGCATATCGGTTATTTCAGTGAGTACCGTTCTATCTGGCCGGATCTTTACCGTGCTACCGGGCGAACGGCACAGGGAGTTTTGATTAAATCACTGCGCTCTTCACAACAAAGTCTGGCATACGGAGATGCTGAACACGCTTACAGACAGTACTACCTGGAAGCAAAAGCTAATTGGAACCGGACATTCGGCGATCATACTTTCGGTGCGTTGCTCGAATACTATATGAAAGATGAGAAGGATTCTCAATGGGGAGCCATTGATGATTTGGGTATCAGCAGCATTCCCAAGCGTCATCAGAATCTCTCCGGACGTATCTCTTACGACTATAAAAACCGTTATTTTATTGACGCGAATTTTGGTTATACAGGTTCTGCCCAGTTTAAAAAAGGCGAACGATTCGGTTTCTTTCCTTCCATTGCTGTCGGATGGGTTCCTTCCTCTTATAACTGGTGGTCTGAGAAACTGCCTTGGTTCACATTTCTGAAATTTCGCGGTTCTTACGGTATTGTAGGAAACGACCAGATTGTTGCCGTCAACGATTATACAGGCGTAGGACGTTTCCCTTATATGACTATGATTGACAATCACGCCGGATCTGCCTGGGGATACCGCTATAATGGTATCACAGAAACCTATACTGGAGCCGACAACTTAAAATGGGAAGTAGCGAAGAAGGCAAATCTGGGTATCGACGCCAAGTTCTTTCATGACAAGCTGTCTTTTACTGTCGACATTTTCCGGGATACTCGTGATCATATCTTTCAGGATCGTGTGACGTTGCCTTCTTTTGTAGGTATGGTGACCTATCCGAAATCGAATGTAGGACGTATGCATAGTGTGGGATCGGACGGAAACATTGAGTTTTTCCACCAGATCAACAAGGATATGAATTTTACCATTCGTGCTAATTATACGTTCTCACAAAACGTCATTGACTATTTTGAAGAGAACAAATTACCTTATGATTATCTCAGTGTGACTGGCAAGCCTTTTAATATTTTGCGCGGATACATCTCCGAGGGGCTGTTCGCCAGTAAAGAGGAGATCAATACCAGTCCTGACCAAAGTGGATTCGGAACGATACGTCCCGGTGACATTAAATATCGTGATGTGAACGGAGACGGCATTATCAATGAAGACGACAAGGTGCCTTTGTCTTACTCCAACCAGTTGCCTAGAATGATGTATGGATTCGGCGGCGATTTTCAGTGGAAAGATTTGACCGTGAGTATCTTGTTCAAGGGTTCTGCGAAAGTGGATTACTATCGTGCAGGACTTGGCAATGACTACGGATGGATTCCGTTTTATAACGGAGACTTGGGAAATGTGATCAAACTAGCTAACAATCCCAAGAACAGATGGACCCCTGCATGGTATTCGGGAACTACTGCTACAGAGAATCCGAATGCGGAATTTCCACGGCTTTCTTATGGCAAAAACACGAACAACTCCCAGCTTTCTTCTTTTTGGAGACGGAACGGGTCTTTCCTGCGCCTTCAGGAAGTCAGTCTGAGATACAGCCTGAAACATCTGCCATGGATTAAATCGGTTGGATTGTCCTCCGTTGATCTGGAATTTGTTGCCAACAATCTGTTCACTATCGACAAAGTGAAATACTTTGATCCTGAACAGGCTTCGGCAAATGGTGCTGTCTATCCGATACCTGCTACTTATGCTTTCCAGGTATACTTAAGATTCTAATCACATAATATTGAAAATTCATGAAAAATCGAATTAAAATACTTTTGGGAGCGGTCATTGGCAGTTCTTTACTGTTCAGCTCCTGCAACTTTCTGGATGTAGACAGCTATTTCCAGGCTACATTCAAGGAAGATTCCATTTTCCATAGCATGAAGAATGCCGAAGGATATCTTTGGAATACCCCGACCCGTTTTCCAGATGCTGGTGCCATTTGGGGAAACTCATGGAATCCGGGAGAAACTGCTTCGGACGAGATAACCGTCAGATGGCAAACTAGCGAATTCTGGGGAGCGCAGTTCAGTATCGGTAAAATTAACAGCAGAAACCTGCCGCGGGATTTGTGGTATACTATGTATGTAGTAGTGACAAGATGCAACCGGATGTTGGAAAATGTCGGCAAAGTGCCCGATATGACGGAAGCTGACAGAAGACGCTATATCGGATATGTACACTTTATGCGCGGTTATGCCTACTACCATTTACTGATGAACTACGGTCCGCTGCTGATTGTGGGGGATGAAGTGCTGAGCACTTCCGAATCGGCGGAATACTATAACAGGGAACGGTCTACATACGACGAATCTGTGGATTATATATGCAATGAATTCAAACTTGCTACGCAAGGCATTTACGGACCGACCGAACAGAGTATCAGTTATTCTGATCGTCCTACGAAAGGAGCGGCTTTGGCACTGATAGCCCGTTTGCGCCTGTTCCAGGCTTCTCCGTTGTTTAATGGCGGTGATGCTGCCCGTCAATGTTTCAGCAACTGGCAACGTAAAAGCGACGGTGCCGATTACGTAAACCAGACTTACGATCCCGACCGCTGGGCGATAGCAGCCGCTGCTGCAAAACAGGTGATTGATATGGATTACTATTCGCTGTTTACGGTGATGCCGGACAACCAGCATCCATATCCATTGGCAGATAATGTTCCTACAGCTCCATTCCCCGATGGTGCAGGTGGTATTGATCCTTTCCACTCTTTTACTGATATGTTCAACGGTGAAGGTATTATATCCACTAACAAAGAGTTTATTTGGGCAATGTCATCCGTCAATGTGCGTGACTACACGAAGCACTCGTTCCCGGTAGGTTTCGGAGGCTGGGGCGGTATGTCCGTACCCCAGAGAGTGGTTGATTGCTTCCTGATGATGGACGGTAGAGACATACACAATGCATCGGCGGACTATCCGTATGTGGCGGATTTGAGCCAGACAATTGGCACTAATAAAGTATTGGGGAGCTACCAGTTGAGGGGAGATGTACCGAAGATGTATGACAATCGTTCTGCACGTTTTTATGCTTCCATCGGATTTCCCGGACGCCAGTGGACTATGAATTCAGCTTCTTCTGATGCAAGCTATATCAATCAGCAGTTCTGGTATTCGCACGATGATTCGAAAGCCGGACTGGCTGGTGCGGGGAGCAATGTCAACGATTATAATATCAGCGGTTATACTCCTGTCAAGTATATTCATCCGGATGATTCATGGGCTGGTGGAAAAGGGAATGTGAAAGGTTCATTCATAACCAGTCCCAAACCGTTTGCCATCATCCGTTATGCGGAAGTTTTGCTGGAATATGTGGAGGCACTGAACAACGTAACGGGTACAGTAACCGTTACCACCCCTGATATGACAGGTACGGATGTCGAAGTTACTGTCAGCCGTGATGTTCAGGAAATGGCTAAATACTTCAATATGATCCGCTATCGTGTCGGGTTGCCCGGTCCGGCTTTGAGTGATATGAACGACGCGAACAGATTTGAACAGATTATCCGTAACGAACGGCAAGTAGAACTCTTCAACGAAGGCTACCGCTATTTCGATACCCGCAGATGGGGTACTTTCCTCACAGATGATGCAAATATGTCCAATTGGCGGGGACTGGATGTACAAAAAGATCGTACCGATGTCAGTGGCAATCCGGGATTCTGGAATATTGTGACGATCGATCAGCAGAATATCCGTGACCGTGTTGCACTGCCCAAAATGGTATTTATGCCGATTCGCCATGATGAATTACTGAAAGTTCCCGCAATGGATCAGAATCCGGGATGGGACAGATAATGAAAAACAAGAATAACAGAAAGAAAATATGAAGAAGATAGTAACTATAATTCTTTGCTCTGCTTTGGTTGTAATAAGTGGTTGCGATAACTATGATTTCGCTCAGGAACAATTCCGCAAAGAAGTAAATTTGCTCAGTAATTCGAGCCTGGTGTACGATCGCCAGGTAGCCGAGTTGCAGCAGGGAGGAGATACCCTTTTCGTGGTGGCTTCATTAAGTGGTTCGCAGGCTTCCGATGAATCGTTTGCAGTAGCACTGCAAAACTCCGATACATTGTTGAGAGCTTACAACAAATCTAATTTCGATATCAATAAAGCACGCTTCGCGAAGTATTTGCCGGAAGAATGTTATGAGTTTCCGACTATGGAAATGACTATTCCTGCCGGCTCTTCCAAAGCGATGTTTCCGGTGTATCTGAAAAATCTGGATAAGATTTCACCCGACTCCATTTATTTTCTCGAATATAAGATTGATTCGCTGAAGACACCGGACTGTAATCCGAAGAAGCGACACGTGCTGCTTCGCATTCATAAGGAAAATTATTATGCATCCACACAAACGGCAACATATTACAATTATACGAGTAGTACCATTATCATTCCGAATACGGATGGAACCAGTGAAGTCCGTCGTCCGACGAATTCCAATCGTGTATTTCCTATTTCAGAGAATTCCGTACGTCTGATGGCAGGCGATGAAAGTTTCAGTGACTATACCACTGCACTGGATATCATCAATAAAGGAAGCATTATTCTGGAAATGGGAGAACAGTTACCCGAGAATCCGCTGGCAAAAGAGCTCACTATCCTGCCATATAAGGATATCGACGTAATGCAATTGACTCCCATCGGAGAGTATGACAATACGTATTTGCTGAATGTCATCCGGACACCCGACGGACGTGCCACTTATTATAAGGAGTTCCGTCTCCATTACAAATACCGTTTGCAGTCTACCGACCGATACAGGGAGGTAAATGCTAAACTGAGATACCAATTCAATCCAAGAGTAGAAAACTTGTAATGCATCTAATGATATGAAAAAAAATATACTAACTATCGGACTGGCAGGAGTCTTGGGGACATTTATCGCTCTTTCTTCCTGCGGTCCCGATTATGAAACAGAGTTCAATGTGCTGACTTTGACCGTCCCCAGCGAGAGTCAGGCGGCTGTCGTTTTTCCCCTTGCCGGCGGTGAACATGAGATAGAAGTGGAGACCAACGTGGCGCTCGATAACTGGACGGCAAGTTCGAATGCCGGCTGGTGCAAGCTACAAAAACAAGAAGGTAAAGTCACGGTATCTGCCGGCGAGAATGAGGATTATAAACAGCGCATAGCGGAAATCACGATAGCTTACGGTCATCAGAGCTATTCCATTAATGTCAAACAGTTCGGTCTGGAACCGGTGATAGAAGTGGAAGGATTGACGGCTGATGGAATGAAAGTAGTGGATTCTAAAGTGACTTCTCTGACTATTCCGGTAAGTACCAATCTGAATCTGGATGTTATTACCGTGCCGGATACCTGTGATTGGGTACGTTTTAACGAACCGGAGCAGCCGAAGGCAAAGAAATCACAGCAAGCGGAAAGAGCAGAGAACACAGTCAAGAAGAACCTGACATTTACTCTGAACCAGAATACCGATACCATTGTGCGATATTGTACAGTCACTCTGCAGTCATCACAAAACTATAATTGTGTCGGTACACTCATTATCAAGCAGCAGCCGAGAGGATATATTGTTGACATTGACGAATCAAAGAAGGAATATCAGGTGAAAGCTACCGGAGAAACGATCACGATTCCATTCAAAGTAAATGGGCCTGCAGATGCGTATACTTATGAAGTGGAGGCTTCTGCCCGCGAATGGATTACGCCTTTGCCTGCCACGAGAGGTATGCGCGATGCTTCCGAAAGTTTCATCATCCAGCCTAATACTATAGAGGAAGAACGAGTAGGACATATCACATTCAGAAGCACTGATCCGATAGAGCCTAATGAGTTCACTGTCACTGTTACGCAAGAGAAATTTGTTCCGGTTCCTCCTGAAGGCGTGAAAAATCCGACAGCTACTCCGGGAGCGGGATTTATTAAGTTGAAATGGGAAATGCCTGTAAATGTGAATTTTACAAAGATGAAAGTCATCTATCATGATCCTGTAACGAAAGAAGATAAAGAACTGGAAATTGCTGATAATACTACTACCTTATTCATTGTAGAAAACACATTCAAATGTGGCGGTGAATATGAGTTTACCATCAAAACATACGGTCCTACAGGTATGGAGACGGAACAGCCTGCAACTGTAAGAGGAACTTCCGAAGAGTCTGTTATCAAGGCACGCATTGCTCTTACAGTCGATATGTTCTCTGCCAATGCGACCGAACCGTCCGAAGGATCACTTGCAGCTTTGGTCGATGATAATATAAATACCTATTATCATACAATATGGAGCGGAACATCACCCAATAAGCAGCCTCATTATGTCGGAATTGCCATTGCAGTCCTTGCGTTTTGAGTATGATGGCCGAAATAATGGTAATGGTGCCGGGGACGTAAAACGTGTAGGTATCTGGGGAAGCGACAATGGCAATACCTGGACGCTGATGGGCAAAGAAACTTATACATTACCCGGCAGCAGAGGACAACACGTTGAACCTAATGAAAATATAAAAGTTGGCAAACCATATAAGTACATTCGCTTTACCCCGGAAGCTCGTCGTGATGTCGATCCGATAGATCCAAGTGGAGGTAACGGTTGGTGGAACATGGCTGGGATCTATCTTTATAAGATAAATGATCACGATGAGGCTTGGGCCAGAAAAGAACTAGGCATCTGACAAACTAAGTGAAAGACTGGCGGGGAGTGAATAAGATTGAAATTTAGGCACATTTTCTTATAAAACTCCTTGCCTGTTCATTTTTTTTATTTATATTATCCGACTATTTAGAATCATATACATGAAAACAAAGAAACTGAGTATCATACTATCTGTTTTGCTGGTAATCTGCATAGCTATCGGTTGTCATTCACAGCAGAAACCGGACATTCGTCCTCATCCTGTAAATCTCAGTGCTGACAGTTTTTATCAAAAGGCGGTAGCTATTTTACAATCATCTTATGATGTCGATTCCACCCGGAAGTGCATCAGCCTTTTAGACCGGGCACTGTCGATTGATAGTCTTAATCCCGATTATTATGGTACCAAAGCTAAGTTGCTGGCTGAAATGGGTGAACTGGATTCTGCATTATGTATACAGCTACTTGCTATGGAGAAAAAAGCGATAACAGGAGAATATATGTTTCAGTTGGGATTGTTTCAGGCAGCCAGAGATATGAATGCTGAGGCACATCAAAGTTTTGAAAAAAGTATGGAAATTCTACAGGCAGTGCTCGAACAATATCCCGACAGTTTGGGTGCATTTATTCTTGAGGAATCAGCCAATGCACTTTATCTGGGAGCGGACAGCCTCTATATGAAAGATATCGATGCTATTCGCAAACGTTTTCCGGACAGACTCCTGGAAATAGAGATGATCCGCAGACTGAAGCCACACTCACTGGTGAAGCAAATCAAAAAGATTCAGATAGAGAATGAATATAATATTGATTTCGATCTGGATAGTCTGGTCTACGAAATGGAAAAACAACAAAAAATATAATACTATGTTATTGGATAAAATGAAACATACGTTATGTATCTCTCTTATTTTGCTGGTGGGAGTCACTGCTCTATATGCCTGCAAGAGTGATGATAAGGAGTTACAGGGAGAACCGGTACTGCAAGTCCAGAAATCCATCGGATTCAAGAAAGAGGGTGGGGAAGTAGCCGTACCTGTCAAATCGAACCGGGAGTGGAATGCATCGGTAACCGAGGGAAAAGAATGGCTGACGGCAAGGACAGCATCGGATACAGAACTGACGGTTTCGGCAACATCCAGTCCCGAAAAAGGAGTCAGAGAAGGAAATATTACTATCACCAATAATGCACTGACTGCTAAACTCAGAGTTGTGCAGACAGGCGGTGACCTGATCATTGAAGTGGCTGAAGAGAGCCGTGTCATTCAGGTGGCGGGGGCAGGAAAAGATCATCAGGAAGTCAACTTGCTTTCCAATACTGACTATGAAGTAGTTATTCCGGAGGAAGCCAAAGACTGGATTATCGAGAAAGAAGTACCTGATACAAGAGCCGATCTGGCATCCAGTACACGAATATTCTCCATAGCTTCCAATCCTCTGGCTACAGAAAGGAATGCTACGATCAAGTTTGTATCCAAAGAAAATACAAACATTTATGACCAGTCGGAAATCAAACAACAAAAGAAATCGAGTGATATTTCGGAGGTGAATCCGGAGAAAGATGTACAATTGAAAGTTACTGGCGGATACGACACTGACCATCAGCCGGGACAGGATATATCGAAGTCTTATGACGGTCAGTTCGGCGGAACCTGTTATCACTCCACATGGAGTCAAGCTGCTAAATTCCCCGTTACTCTTGAATATCAATTCGACCAGAATCAGCTTTCGCTAGACTATATCCTGTATCACAGCCGAAATGGTAACGGTAATTTCGGAGCATTCGAACTTTACATCAAGCCTCAAGGAAGTGCGGATTTTGTTCATATACAAGATTATGATTTTAAAGGAGCAGGAGGCAGTCACAGGATATTATTGAACGATCCGGTTGTACCCGCAGCTGTTAAATTTGTAGTTAAGAGTGGATTGAATGATTTCGTTAGTTGTGACGAGATGGAATTTTTCCATGCTATGGAAAATCCGCTTGATGAACAACTGACAACTGTATTCACCGACCTTTCATGCAGTGAACTCCGCCCGGACGCTTCCGACGAAGTCATCAACCGACTTCCGGCATTCTTCAATGTGCTGGCAAGGTCTTTGCAGGGCAATACTTATCCCGAAGCAGAAAAGAGATTCAGGATACAGTCTTATCAAGCATATAGCGTGCCCGAATATTGGGGAGATAAATTGAGAACCAATTACTACTCACCTCTCTGCAACCCTACCGGTATCATAACGAATGTGGGAGAAGAGATGGTCGTTTTGGTGGACGGCATTCCGCAAGGTGAATCCATTTCACTGAGATGTTGCTCTGATCTGGGACCTGACGGTGAGGAACGGTTTCTGAAAAATGGAATCAACAAGTTTTCTTTCTCACGTGCAGGAAATCTGTTTGTTATCTACCAGAAACTTGATCCCCGTGGCATGCCGGCAGTGAAAATACACTTTCCGCCTCAGTATGTGGAGACAGCGGAACACGCCCGTGTAGGCTTCAATGTATGGGATCTGACAGTAGATAAAACCGATGACCAGTTCCGTGAATATATCCGGAAGGCAAAATCTGTTACTTTGGATGGGGCTGATAAATGTGTGTTTGTTCTGAAAGGCAGGAAGATTCTGTTTACAGCATTGAAAGACTTATTGCAAAATCAGGACAACTTCAAACAGTATGGGGTAGTAAGAGGAATGGAACGATGGGATAACCTGATAGACTGGGAACAGGAACTGGCTGCTATCGATACCTATTCAAAAACGGGAGAATTCAATTCATTGATGCATGTCACGACTTTCACTGACGGACTTTATGCTACCAATTATTACATTAATATGGCAGCCGGTGATGTAAGTACAAAAGACGGATGGGGCTTCAAAAATAATTTGGATCCGCGCGATATGGACAAGAATCAAGATAATGAATGGGGACCGGGACATGAACTCGGGCACATGCATCAGGGGGCTATCAATTGGCCTAGCACTACGGAATCAAGTAATAATCTCTTTTCTAATTATGTGGTATACAAGATAAATCAGTGGGGCTCACGTGGAAGTTCTATCGGAACATTGGCTGCTTACCGATATGCGCCTCCGACCCCTTGGAGCAGATTCATGCATCCGCGAGATCCGAACACGCTGGCATTTACTCCTCAGGATATGACAGCCGATGATGCCAACAAATACGGACTGTATCAGGGAGAAGCTTCCGAAATGCACATGCGCCTCAACCAACAATTGTGGACCTATTTCGAACGTATCGGTAAGAAACCGAACACCATCCGCAAGATATTTGAACAAGGACGTACCCCTGAATTCTGGTTACCTTTCAATGATCCGGGAGCAGCACAGCTGATGTATGCGCGCAACGTAGCAAAAGCTGCCAATATGGATATGACCGAATTCTTTGATGCTTGGGGATTCTTTATTCCGGTCAGTTTCAAGTTGTATGCTTACGGAAGCTTTTCATATACCGTAACACAGGATATGATTAATCAGACGCTGGCTTATATGAAAACATTCCCCACCAAGTGTCCGCCTATTGAATATATTGAAGACCGGAGATATCAGGCAGGAGCCGGAGGCAACCAAAAAGGTATATCCGAAGATGGGGGAGATGTAGGGTATTTCGAAACATTCCAGAACAATGTAAAAATCACTAAGACTGTAAGTTATTCTGTTTCCGGAAGAACGTACACAGTGACTAATGGCGAACAGGCGGTTGCTTTCGAATTAATCAAGGGTGGCAAAAAAGTATGGTTTGCCAATCGGTTTGTATTTACCGTACCTGCCGGAGCAGACATTGAAGGAGCGGAACTGTACGCTGTTCAGGCGGACGGGCAACGTATTAAAGCAAATAAATAGGGAAATTTACTGAATATCCCCAATCTTATACGGAATGAAGAGTAGCTTTTACTTTTGAGTAGAAGTTACTCTTTGTTCTAATGAAGATAATCCTCTAGCTTCCATCCTGTATCCGATGAATAGTTTGCTTTTACAT
>ENA-ORRU01002140-ORRU01002140.1-human-gut-metagenome-genome-assembly--contig:-NODE-2140-length-10824-cov-8.160646_pt1 | contig 10824 bp, 3 predicted proteins | sample MGYA00242184_ERZ509151 | MGnify/ENA primary metagenome ERZ509151 (study PRJEB26280, sample SAMEA2338667) | human gut metagenome | biome: human gut; feature: human-associated habitat; material: faeces... | reverse complement strand
CACCGAGGCTACAAAAATCGTGTATGCCGCCAACAATCCGGAGCTTGAACGCATCGCACGAATCTTTGCCCAAGACTATCAAACAATGTTCGGACGTTCGCTCGAAGTAGTGCAAGGGAAAGGAGCTGCCGGCGACTTTATCTTTTCCCTCCGCACCGACAAGAAATTAGGAAAAGAAGGATATACGATCCGCGTCACAGACCGGGTTGCTTTATCCGCCCCCGAAAATATCGGTGTATATTGGGGTACACGTACCTTACTTCAGATTGCCGAACAGTCAGAAAATCATCAGCTCCCGAAAGGAACCCTGAGAGATTACCCAGACTATCCGCTTCGCGGCTTTATGATAGACTGCGGCCGTAAGTTCATCCCGCTTTCATACTTACAGGATTATGTAAAGACTATGTCTTACTACAAGATGAACACTTTGCAAATCCACCTGAACGATAACGGCTTCAAACAATACTTCGAACATGACTGGTCAAAAACGTATGCCGCCTTCCGCCTGGAATGTGATACTTATCCGGGACTGACGGCACGGGACGGACATTATACGAAAAAAGAATTCGTCGACCTGCAAAAATTGGCTGAACAAAGCTATGTAGAGATCATTCCGGAGATTGATATCCCCGCCCACTCCTTGGCTTTCAGTCATTATAAACCGGAATTGGGAAGTAAAGAATATGGCATGGATCATTTGGATTTATTTAATCCCGAGGTTTATACTTTCTTCGACGCTCTTTTCAAAGAATATCTGGAAGGAGAAGAACCTGTATTCCGGGGCAACAAAGTCCATGTGGGCACCGACGAATATTCAAACGCCAAAAAGGAAGTTGTGGAGAAATTCCGCGCCTTCACCGATCACTATATCCGTTTTGTGGAAGGCTTCGGCAAGCAGGCTTGTGTCTGGGGAGCTTTGACGCACGCAAAGGGTGAAACACCTGTAAAATCTGAAAACGTGCTGATGAGCGCTTGGTATAACGGGTATGCCGATCCGAAAGAGATGATCAAACAAGGCTATGACCTGATTAGTATCCCTGACGGGTATCTATATATCGTTCCCGCAGCAGGCTATTATTATGATTACCTGAATACGGAAATGCTTTATAAAGAATGGACGCCCGCCCATGTAGGGAAAGAAGTGTTTCCCGAAAAGCATAAGCAGATCAAAGGCGGTATGTTTGCTGTCTGGAACGACCATGCGGGTAACGGCATCAGCACGAAGGATATTCACTATCGCGTGTTTCCTGCTATGCAGACGTTGGCTGTTAAGATGTGGACGGGAAAGGATTGTACGGTTCCGTATGCGGACTTTAACAGCGCCCGTATGGCGATCAGCGAAGCACCTGGCGTGAACGTGGCCGGACGTATCGGGACGGAGCCGCGTTCCGTTTACAACCTCGAAACTTTGAAGCCGGGAATGGAAACGGGGGTGAAAGAGATTGGCTATCATTATACCGTCTCTTTCGATATCAAAGCGGAGGCGGAGGAAAAGGGAACCGAATTGTTCCGTTCGCCTGATGCCGTCTTTTATCTGTCTGATCCGGCTTCCGGAAAGTTGGGATTTATCCGGGATGGATATCTGAATACCTTCAACTACCAGTTTTATCCAGAAGAGACCGCATCGGTAACCATTACTGGGGACGAGAAATCTACGCGGCTTTACATCGACGGTAAGTTGAAAGAGGATCTGGCTATCCGGAAACAGTATTTCAATGGAGGAAAAGATTCGATGAATTATGTCCGCACATTAGTATTCCCATTGGAAAAAGCGGGAAATTTCAAGAGCTCGATCCGTAATGTGGAAGTGCTGAACTATTGCAAGCCGGAGATGTAGGCTTAACTGGTGACAATTGTGGAATTATAGACGGGGCGTGTGGATTTTTTCTACACGCCCCGTTTGTTTTATGGGGTGACTTCCCGCTTTGCAAGCGCTTTTATCGGTTTGGCATGGCGTTTGTATTTATGTCAATGTAATGGAGTTTAGGTTATAAGAAGATTGTTTAGATTTAGGTTTTAAGATTATGAAAAAGAAGATTGCAAATTCATTTAAGCACATTTTTACCGCAGCTGGTAAGAATTGGATGGAGGCAATGAGATATTATAGCCTCCAAATGTGAGTACACTAACATTTAAGTATAGCACAAGGAAACATATCCCTTGTTTTTTTGTAGGAGTAGAATAAGATTTTTTATGTCCAAAAGTACATTTGTTTGAACTTTATTCACTTCCTTTGTTATTAATACAAAGACTAACAAACGAATAATTATGAGAGTAATTCAAAGAATTTGTAGCATATTGTTGCTGCTGGTTACATTTGGGGCTTCGGCATTGTATGCGCAGACGTACGATAAGTTGTGGAAGCAGGTGGAGCAGGCTCAAAAGAAAAGCCTGCCTCAAACAGTGATAAAACTGGCTGATGAAATCTATCGGAAAGGTCGGCAAGAGCAGAATGCTCCGCAAATGTTGAAAGCCTACATTTGTAGGGAGACTTATCAAGAGGGGCTGACTCCGGACAGCCTTTACTCCAGTCTGAAATATATGGAATCTTGGGCACAATCGGAGAGGAATCTGGTGAACAAGGCTATTCTACATTCTTTGTTGGCATATGAATATGCTGACTTGATGCGGAAGAATCGCCGTGTCTTGCTGTCACGTACTTTACTGACTGTTGACGAGGTTCCAGAAGATATCCGTGAGTGGAGTATCAGCCAGTTTGTGGATAAAATAGATAGGTGTAACCGTGCATCCTTGCAGGATTCCATCCGCTTGCTCAATACATCTGCAGAACAATATGTGCCTTTTGTGGTGTTGGAAGACGGTAGCTGGTTCTATGGGCACGATATGTACCATCTATTGGTAAGCCGTGCTGTTGATGCTTATCGGCAGCTGGATGGTTTCAGCGTGGATTCTTTGGTACAGATCCGTATCGAAAGGATTTATCTGGATATGATGAATGCTTATCGCCATCGTGCCGGTTCGGAAGATGCTATGTTGCTCTGTTCTCTTGATTATTGGAACTGGAAGTTGACCGGTGGTATCAGCCAGCAGCCTTATCCTACTTTCCGAATGCGTCAGGAAAAGGCTAATCGGGAATATCTTGAGGTTTTGAATAAATTGATAAAGGAATACGGTTCACGAGAGGTTTGTGCCGAGGTTTACATTCATAAAGCCAACCACCTGCGCCGTTTGGAACCGAAACGCGCTGATGAGGCTCTAAAAGTCTGTGAAGAAGGCTTGAAGCGCTATCCTGCGTATAAGCGTATCAATGAGTTGAAAAATATCCGTGAACAGATTTTACAGCCTGAACTCATTCTGACTATGAATGAAAGCGGTTATCCCGGCGATTCGGTGAATATGAGGCTGCATTATCGTAATGTCGAGGGCTTCACTCTCAACTTATATACCACTACTTTAAGTGAAGTACCTTGGATGGACCATGGTATAAATAAAGATACTTATAGAAAGTATGCCCGGAAGTTTTCTTCCACGCATTTTGGCTTAAAGCCGTTGCCAGGCAAGGATAAATTGCCTGAAGATGTCCCTTATCTTGCCTCGGACACTGTATTTAAGTTCATGATTCCTCGGGAAACGGGAGTCTATATTCTTCAAATAGTACCTGATACTGAAACGGCCCGTACAGATGATAAATTTCTGGTATCTACCCGCTTCAAGGTGCTGACATTGGATTTGGGTGACAACCGTATGGAAGTGGCTACATTGGATGCCCGTAGTGGACAGCCGATTGCTGGTGCCAAGGTGAGTTTCTACTCTTCTTATGATGAGAAGAATAGAAAAGCGATGGCAGAGGTACTGACTGATGCCGGGGGGAAAGCTGTATTACCCTGGCAGAGTGAAATCCGAAGTTATGTGGCGCGTAAAGGCAGAGACACAGCCATGATGCCGCAGAACGTTTATATGAATCATCCTTATTACGGTATTAAGGATACAGATTGGAGGCAGATGGCATTGCTGACAGACCGTTCGCTTTATCGTCCCGGGCAGACCGTTCATGTAAAAGGGATAGCTTACAAGCAGAATAGTGATAGTGCCCAGGTACTACAAGGAGTTGATTATGAGCTTGTCTTGTTGGATGCCAACCGCAAGGAACTTGCCACCAGGAAGGGGCGGACCAATGATTTCGGCTCTTTTGCTACGGAGTTTGTACTTCCGGCAGCTTGCCTGAATGGCATGTTCAGCATACGAACCAAAGAGCCTCAATCTACCGTCACTTTTAGGGTAGAGGAGTACAAGCGACCTACGTTCGAGATTGCCTTCACTCCGGTTTCGGAAGCTTATCGGCTGGGTGACAAGGTTGTGTTGAAAGGAAATGTCAAGGCCTTCAATGGCATGATGGTGCAGGATGTGCCATTGGCATATACGGTGACTCGCCGGAATCCGAGACCTGGTTATTGGAGCAATGCTGATAAACCATTATTGTCTGACACCATACAATTGGATACCAACGGGGATTTTTCCATACCCTTGACTTTGGAAGCTCCGGCTGTAGATACAGACGGGTATGGGAGTGTGTATACTTATCATGTGGAGGCGGTGGTGACGGATGAGGCCGGTGAAACGCAATCCGCTTCGTATAACTTGTTGGCAGGTCCTAAGGCTTATTCCTTTGATATTCGCTTGCCTCAATATGTTTGTAAGGAAGACAGTATGCTTTTCACTTTTGGAGTGAATAATGTAATGAATATTCCTCAGCACATTGAAGGTTCCTATTGCCTTTATCCATTTGCAGAACAAAATGGGGCAAGGAATATTGCAGGTTCTGAACCCTTGGATGATGTTGTATTGGAGGGTACCTTCACAGCCAATCGGCTCCAGGATTTTTCGGCTTGGAACAAGCTTCCTTCAGGTAACTATCGCTTGAAACTTTCTGTACGTGATAGTTTGGGACGTGAAGAGAATAACGGGGCATATGGCAGTGACAGTTTCATGCTCTTTTCAAAGAGTGACAAGCGTCCGGCTGCGTTTACAGATTTCTTTTATTATAAAGAAAATGAGGAATTTGATGTACAGTACCCTGCCGCTTTTCTTTTGGGGACTTCTTATCGGGATGCATATGTGCTGATGGATGTCTTTTGTGACAGAAAACGCATTGAAAGCCGTGTGTTGCAGTTGAATGATACTATTATTCGTATGGAATTCCCTTATAAGGAAGCATATGGCAAGGGAATCACCATTCTTTTCAGTTTTGTGAAAGCTGGCGAGATGTACAGTCATCAGGTTGAACTGAAGAAGCGGGAGCCGGAACGTGCTCTCGACATGAAATGGGAAGTGTTCCGTGACCGTTTGCGTCCCGGACAGGAAGAAGAGTGGAAGCTCGTCATAAAGACGCCTCAAGGTATGCCTGCTGCGGCTGAGATGTTGGCTACGATGTACGACGCTTCACTGGATAAGATTTATAAGAGTAACCAGATACTACGGGTTTTCTATCCGGATAATCTGTATGGGGCATTCCGTGGTGCGAGCCGTTATAATAGCAATTACTTCTCCGTTTATTTCCCGTTGAAGGCTTGGAGGGTTCCGGTGTGGTCGTTTGACTACTTCTGTTCTCCTTATATGGATGGAAGGATGCGGATAGTGATGGTAGAAGACAATGCGCTTTTGGAAGAAGTAAGTGTTGTGGGGTATGGGACTACCCGGAATAGCTCTTTGACCGGTAATCTTAGAATACGTGGTGCCAACCAGCCGATGCTTGCTTCCAAAGCAGAATCCGGGAATGCCGTTGAAGTGAAATATGTTCCTGCACAAGTAGCGGAAGACGCGGTGGAAGATGTTGTTTTTGAATCGGAAACGATACCGGTTGGCGAGGCCTTGCAACCTATTGAGGGGCTTCGCACCAACTTTGCCGAAACAGCCTTTTTTTATCCTCAACTTCGTACAAACGAACAAGGGGAGCTTGCGTTTTCTTTTACGATGCCGCAGAGCTTGACTCGTTGGAATTTCCGTGGTTACTCACATACTAAGGATATGCTGACTGGGATATTGGATGCTTCCGTTGTAACTGCCAAGGAGTTTATGCTGACTCCGAATATGCCTCGGTTTGTCCGCGTTGGAGATAAAACACAGATAGCCGGAACAATAGCCAATCTGACGGGTAAAGCGGTGAAAGGAACAGCAGTATTCACACTGTTCGACCCTATGACGGAGAAAGTTATTGCTACTCAACGTCAGAAATTCTTGGTAGAAGCAGGAAGAAATACTGCTGTCAACTTCCATTTCGAAGTGTCCGACCGCTATGATTTGCTTGGTATTCGTATGGTTGCCGATGGAGGTACGTTTAGCGATGGCGAGCAGCATCTGTTGCCCGTATTAAGTAATAAGGAGTATATTACGGAAACGCTTGCTATGCCTATCCGTGGCGAGGAGACCCGTACGTTCTCATTAGACAGCCTTTTCAACCGTAATAGCCGTACAGCGACAGACCGTCGTCTGACTGTAGAATTTACCGGGAATCCGGCTTGGTATGCTGTACAAGCGTTGCCGGCATTGAGCCTGCCTGCCAATGATAATGCCATTTCTTGGGCTACAGCTTGGTATGCCAATAGTCTGGCAGGCTTCATTGCCAACAGCCAGCCCCGCATTAAGACTGTATTTGACAGTTGGAAGGCTGCCGGTGGCACGAAAGAAACCTTCCTCAGCCAGTTGGAGAAGAATCAGGATGTGAAGAATATCCTGCTCAGCGAGTCTCCGTGGGTACTGGAAGCTACTACTGAAGCCGAACAGCAGGCACGTATTGCCACGCTGTTTGATATCAACCAACTGAATAACCGCAATCTTTCCGCTTTTACCAAATTGAAAGAATTGCAGGGTGAAGACGGTGGATGGAGCTGGTATAAGGGAATGTCCGGTAGCCGCTATATAACTGGCTATATTACAGAATTACTTGTTCGTCTTCCTCTGCTGACGAAAAATGAACTGTCTGAAGAAGTTGCCGCCATGCGGCAGAAAGCTTTCGGCTATTTGAATCGGCAGGCCTTGGAAGAGTATCGCAATATCCGTAAAGCCGAAAAAAATGGCGCCAGAATTACTGCCAACTCCGAATCGGCAATGACATATCTGTATCTGATAGCCCTTAGCGGCGAACAAGTGCCGGCAGACAATCAAGCGGCTTACCGCTATTTCCTATCAAAAGTAGGTGCCAATCTTAAAGATGGAACCATGAGCAGCAAGGCGCAGTCTGCCATCATCCTGAAAGCAGTAGGGCGTACAGCCGAGGCGAATGAATTCATCGCTTCCCTCAAGGAACATCTGGTACAGACGGATGAACTGGGTGCATACTTTGCTTTCCAAGCAAATCCGTATAACTGGGGTATGCTGCCCATCCCTGCCCATGTGGAAGTAATGGAAGCCCTGCGTATGGCAGGTGGCAACGATGCTTTGGTGGAGGAAATGAAACTCTGGCTGCTGAAACAGAAGCAGACTACCTGTTGGAATTCTCCGGTTGCAACGGCTGATGCTGTTTATGCATTGCTTTGTCAAGGTACTAATCTGCTGGAAAGTCGGGGAGACGTACGTATCACGTTAGGTAACAAAGTTTTGGAAACATTGTCGCCTACAAAGACCATAATCCCGGGTTTGGGTTATGTCAAGGAAACCTTCGCTCAAGGAAGTCCGGAGCTGAAAGCTAAAACCGTCACCGTAGAGAAACGGGATGCAGGCATTGCCTGGGGAGCTGTTTATGCCCAGTATCTGTCACCCATATCTGATGTAAAGCAGCAGGGGGGTGAATTGAATGTAGAGAAGAAACTTTATGTAGAGCGTATATCGGCCGGTGGTAGCAAGTCCTTGCAACCGGTTACGGAAGGGACCGTATTATCCGTCGGTGATAAAATAGTGGCCCGTTTGACTATCCGCTTGGACCGTACTATGGATTTTGTTCAGTTGAAAGACCAGCGGGGTGCCTGCTTTGAACCTATAGGCTCGCTTTCCGGTTATCGTTGGAGTAATGGCCTCGGTTATTATGCAGAAGTGGAAGATGCCGCAACCAATTTCTTCTTCGACCATTTGGGCAAAGGCGTTTATGTCTTAGAGCACAGTTATCGCATAGCCCGTGGCGGAACATACGAAACGGGGCTGGCCACGATACAGTGTGCGTATGCTCCGGAGTATGCTTCGCATTCGGCGGGAGGGATAATTGTAATAAAGTAACAATAGAGTATGGAGCGGAGCGCAATTTGTACAAATTGCGCTCTGCTATTTTAGGTACTCTCGCTAAAAACACCTATTTTTGTCCGACTAATATTGAATGAGAGTGGCAGAATTAGGAAATCTTGATATTAAGAAAAATAGATGAAGCGGATATTGATAACTTTATATGTGCTTGCAAGTGTGGTATTGACTGCTGTAGCGCAAGCTCGTTTTACCTCGAATACAGAGATGTACAGTTTCGGCCAGATAGAATGGAAGCATCCCGTGACTGTGCAATATACCATCACCAATACGGGTGACCAGCCTTTAGTGCTTACAGAAGTGGAGCCGGATTGTGCCTGCTCCGTGGCCCAGTGGACAAAAACGCCTATTGCACCGGGGGCAAAAGGAACGGTGAATGTGACTTTTGATGCCAAGGCATTGGGACATTTCCAGAAATCCGTGGCTATTTACAGCAATGCGCAACCCAATCTGGTCTATTTGAAGTTCAATGGTGAAGTAGTACAGGAAATCAAGGACTTTACCAAGACGCATCCCTATCTTATCGGTCAGATACGTATTGACAAGAACAGCCTCGACTTTCCCGATATTCAGCATGGTGAGCAGCCGGTGATTCATATCGGCGTGGTCAATCTTTCCGACCGTCCTTATGAACCGGTACTGATGCATCTGCCTCCTTATTTGCAGACAAAAGTAGAGCCCAATGTCTTGCAAAAGGGAGAAAAAGGAGTGATTACACTTACATTGAATTCGGAAAGACTGACTGGCCTCGGACTGACTCAAACGTCGGTCTATCTTTCTCGCTTCTCCGGTGACAAGGTGGGCGATGAAAACGAGATTCCCGTTTCTGCCATTCTTTTACCGGATTTCTCCGGAATGACGGAAGTGGAGAAGGCAAATGCTCCTGCCATCAGCCTTTCTACCAAAGAAGTTGATATGAGTGCGATATTGGCAAAGAAGTCAAAAGCACGTCAGGATATTACCATTACCAATACCGGGCGTTCTCCTTTACAGATAAACAAGCTCCAGGTATTCCACCCGGCAGTGGGAGTTAACCTCAAGAAGAGTGTATTGCAACCCGGTGAAAGCACTCGCCTGCGGGTAACGGTAGTGAAGAAGAATATAGGCAAGAAGCGCCGTCATCTGCGTCTGCTGATGATTACCAATGACCCGATGCAGCCGAAAGTTGAAATCAACATTAAAGCAAAACAATAAGAAGTCGTAAAGTCCTTCATAACTCATAACTTATAACTCACAAATAGCCATGGAACATCCCGAAAATAATGAAGCATATAAAGGCTTGGTTGTCAATGCAGGCATTGAGCAACCTTCATCGGTCAATCCTTACTTGAAGAACCGTCCCAGGCGGAAGAAACGCGAGCTTTCCGTATCAGACTATGTGGAGGGTATAGTGAAAGGTGATGTTACGGTACTCAGCCAGGCTGTAACACTGGTGGAAAGTGTGAAACCGGAGCACCAGGCTGTGGCGCAGGAGGTGATAGAGAAGTGTTTGCCCTATTCGGGCAACTCCGTCCGTGTGGGTATCAGTGGTGTGCCCGGTGCCGGTAAAAGTACCTCTATTGATGTATTTGGCTTGCATGTACTGGAGGAACACGGTGGCAAGTTGGCTGTCCTTGCCATTGACCCGAGCAGCGAACGCAGCAAAGGCAGTATTCTCGGTGACAAGACGCGTATGGAGAAACTCTCCGTTCATCCCAAGTCCTTTATACGTCCCAGTCCCTCTGCCGGTTCGCTGGGTGGCGTGGCACGCAAGACGCGTGAAACGATTGTGCTTTGTGAGGCTGCCGGTTTCGACAAGATATTTGTAGAGACAGTAGGGGTGGGGCAGAGTGAGACTGCCGTACATTCTATGGTAGACTTCTTCCTGCTGATACAGCTGGCGGGTACGGGCGATGAGTTGCAAGGCATCAAACGCGGCATCATGGAAATGGCCGATGGCATTGTCATTAATAAGGCTGATGGCGACAATCTGGAGCGGGCCAGGCTGGCAGCAACTCAGTTCCGTAATGCGCTGCACCTCTTCCCGGCTCCGGAGAGCGGTTGGACACCCCAAGTGCTGACTTATTCCGGTTTCTATAATCTTGGTGTAAAAGAAGTGTGGGATATGGTCTACAAATACATTCTTTTTTGATAGTCTCTTGTTGCAATATCTGCATCGGTATGGCCCGGATGTTCTTGAAAAAAATACCTGGCGATAATTGGAAGCACGTTCATATTCAACTCGGTAGCATTCATACCTCACGCCTGCCAGTTTCAACTTTTTGATTATTTTTTTGGGCTTATCTATATAATTGTTTACACAACAGTTTTTCTTATATTTTGTATTTTTTTTCTGCACCATTTTGCTTATTCGTTTTGGTGTATTTTCTTTTATGTATACTTTTAATACCCAATTTCCGCTCATCTTTTATCATCCCTGCTCTTCTGTAAATTGTTTCTAATTACAAAATGCAGAATTTAACAGAGAAAATAACGATTGGCCGTCAAAAAATAGGCGTAAAAATAGCAGCTGCCTGCTTACAGCAGCCGCCATATATCTATCTATGAATTTATTTTTTGTTTTTCCTTACTATTATATTTTCGCTTCCAAACTGGATTCTGGCCTTCTGGAGTAGCTCATCGTTGATAGCAATGTCT
>ENA-ORRU01002138-ORRU01002138.1-human-gut-metagenome-genome-assembly--contig:-NODE-2138-length-10828-cov-6.113153_pt1 | contig 10828 bp, 7 predicted proteins | sample MGYA00242184_ERZ509151 | MGnify/ENA primary metagenome ERZ509151 (study PRJEB26280, sample SAMEA2338667) | human gut metagenome | biome: human gut; feature: human-associated habitat; material: faeces... | reverse complement strand
GACAAAGAGGCTGTCGGCGATCTCCTGCATTCCATCATCGGACAACAGCAAAAGCTGCAGCACTTCCTGCTCCCGTTCCGTCAGATCAAAAGATTCTGCAAATCTCTCCAGCCGGCTCTGACTGCCAGACATTTCGCGACTTTCCATTTCTTCGGGAGCCTTTACAATCTGCGTACAACTATAATACCACAACAGTGCCACACTGATCAGTACAAACAATACCAGTGCCAGTACTGCCGTCAGGATATGATCTTCTCCGGTCAGCAGGCTTACGGAAGCTACTCCTGTGATCACAGCGCCCAGATTGTTCGCCGCTCTTCCCATACCTGCCCATAGCCTGCCATCCTGCATGCGATAGGACAGCTGGAGAAATCCGTTCGTGAAAAACACCACGAAAAATCCCGCAGACATATAGAAGATCAGCAGTCCCGGCAGAAACGGTCCGCCGCTTTCAATGATCAGCACACAGATGGTCGACAGGATCGTCACCGCATACATGATCAGTCCACGATATCTTCCGTTATTCAGATCAAACAGTACTCCTGCCAGCAATCCGCTGAGTGCTAAGAACAGTCTCGGCCACTGACCGATATCCATGGTACCTGCAGCATGTGCCAGGGTCACAGCGTTGTCAAGCGTTGCGAAGATACATGTCATCAGAACAACCGTCACCAGTAATGCCACACCTGCCAGCCGGGGATTCTTCCATGATATCTGCTCCGCAGTAACACCTTCCTGCGCGTTTTTCACCGACACCGTTTCTCCGTCCTCTGCCTTCTGTCTCCTGTGGTATCCTGGCAGTGCATTCTGCGCCATTCCGACAGTCAGTACCCACAGCATCACAAAACTTCCCGCCAGGAAGCTACCTTCCACTGTCTCTCCCCACAACAGATTGTGGTTCAGAAACTGAAGGAGCAGCCCCACAGCATACGCCACACTCACGGTCTTCGCCGGATGCCTGCTTCCCCTAAGCAGCTGTGCCGCCAGGTAATGCGTCCTGCTGCCCAGATATCCCAGTATCAGGAACAGAAAACACCCGCTGCCCAATAGTACCCCGTACCCGGTCCCGACAAACAGCAGTACATATCCTGCGATCACCGGCACCGGCAAGAAGAATCCCGCTGCCTTGAACGCAGTGGGATTCCCAGATTTGCTTTTCCATTTTTCTATCAGAGAATATGCCAGGAAACCAAACACGCTGACGCCCAGGATATAGCTCTGTGCCAGTACCACGCCTGAGGGATCCGTATATAACGCCATCCGGTTATCAAACAGATACTCTGTTCCTAAAAATACAAAATAGAAAACAGCTAATGAAAGCATGGTCTCTCCTTAAACAGACTGGAAACCGCCTTCCAGATCCTCGATGATATCATCAATATTCTCCGTACCGATAGACAGACGAATCGTATTGTTGTAGATTCCCTGCTCATTCAGCTCTTCCTCAGACAGCTGTGCATGGGTGGTGGAAGCCGGATGGATGACCAGAGACTTCACATCTGCCACGTTTGCCAGAAGTGAGAACAGCTCCAGATTATCACAGAACTTTTTCGCTGTCTCCTTGCCGCCCTTGATCTCGAAGGTGAAGATGGAACCGCCTCCGTTCGGGAAATATTTCTGATACAATGCCTGCTGCTCCGGATCTGTGGATACGGAAGGATGATGTACACGCTCTACCTGCGGATGATTGTTCAGATACTGTACAACTTTCAGTGCATTCTCCACATGACGTTCCACGCGCAGAGACAGTGTCTCCAGTCCCTGCAGAAGCAGGAAAGAGTTAAATGGAGAAATGGTAGCTCCCTGATCTCTCATCAGAGTAGTACGGATCTTCATTACATAAGCGATGTTTCCGCATGCTTCGCTGAATACAACACCATGGTAAGATGGGTTTGGTTTTGTGATTCCCGGGAACTTGTCGTTCTGAGTCCAGTCGAATTTGCCGCCATCAACGATCACACCACCCATTACGCTTCCGTGTCCACCCATGAACTTGGTTGCGGAATGTACAACGATGTCAGCACCGTACTCGATTGGTCTTACAAGATAAGGTGTTGCAAATGTATTGTCAACAACAAGTGGAATATTATGTGCATGTGCAATCTTAGCTATTCTTTCGATATCAACTACCTCTGAGTTAGGATTGCCAAGTGTTTCAATCTGTACTGCCTTTGTGTTAGGTCTGATAGCTGCTTCAATAGCATCATAATCAAATGGATCTACGAATGTAGCTTCAATTCCATAATCTGGAAGTGTATGTGCTAAAAGGTTGTATGTTCCACCATAAATATTCTTAGCTGCTACAATGTGGTCGCCTGCATGTGCAAGTGCCTGGAAAGCATATGCAAGTGCTGCTGCTCCTGAACCAACTGCAAGTGCTGCCACACCACCCTCAAGTGCTGCGATTCTCTTTTCAAATACGTCCTCTGTTGGATTAGTAAGACGTCCATAGATGTTACCTGCATCCTTAAGGCCGAATCTGTCTGCTGCATGCTGGCTGTTATGGAATACATATGATGATGTAAGATAGATTGGAACTGCTCTTGCATCTGTAACTGGATCCGGCTGTTCCTGTCCTACATGTAACTGTAATGTTTCAAACTTAAGATTTCTGTCTTCGTAATGTTTTTTTGCCATAATGATATCCTCCATATAATAAATATTAGTTGTCAGTTATTATTTACATATCATTGTGATATGTTATTTCGTCGTTGACATTATAATACACACTTTAACCTAGTAGGTCAATAGTAAATATTATTCCTAATATTTATTATATGTTATAGCTTTTAGCTATAATATCATCTGACACAGCCTATCAGCTCTTTAACATCTGCAATTCCATTGCGTGCACAGTAATCTTTTATTCCATCAATAACCTTTATAGTAGTCATAGGATCATTAAAGTTAGCTGTACCAACTGAAACCATAGTTGCACCAGCCATAAGGAATTCGAGTGCATCCTCTGCGCTGGCGATTCCACCCATGCCTATGATTGGAAGCTTTACTGCATTAGCTGTCTGATATACCATTCTTTCTGCAACCGGCTTGATAGCTGGACCTGAAAGTCCTCCTGTCTTGTTTGCTACCGCAAATGTTCTTCTGTTAATATCTATCTTCATACCTGTTATAGTATTAATAAGTGACACAGCATCAGCTCCACCAGCTTCTACTGCCTTTGCCATTTCTGTAATATCTGTAACGTTAGGACTTAATTTCATAATAACCGGCTGCTTTGCAACCTTCTTTACTGCCTTTGTTATACGCTCTGCCATAGCAGGAACCTGTCCAAAGGCTATGCCGCCCTCCTTGACATTAGGGCATGATATATTGATTTCTAACATATCTACTGGCTGCTCACCTAACTTTTCAACAGCATCGACATAATCCTCTTCTGTTTTTCCACAAACATTTACAATTATACGTGTATCATACTGCTTAAGAAATGGTATATCTCTTTTAACAAATGTATCAAGTCCCGGATTCTGAAGTCCGATAGCATTTATCATGCCACCATATGTCTCTGCAATTCTTGGTGTAGGATTACCTGGCCATGGCACATTGGCTACGCCCTTGGTTGTAACAGCTCCAAGTCTGTTTAAATCCACATATTCACAATATTCCATACCTGAGCCAAATGTTCCTGAGGCTACTGTTACAGGATTGTTGAATTCTACGCCTGCAATATTCACCTTCATATTAACATCAGCAGGATTAAGCTGATTAACTTTAGCCGCCATTATAATTCTACCTCCTTAACATTAAATACTGGTCCTTCTTTACATACTCTCTTATTATTAACCTGTGAATGCTCATCCTTTTCTGTTGACTTGCATACACACGCAAGACACGCACCTATTCCACACGCCATCTTTTCTTCAAGTGATACATAGCAAGGGATGTTATTGCTTAAAGCATACTCTTTAATAGCACGAAGCATAGGTGTTGGACCACATGCAAATATTATATCTCCGGTAACATTATTCTGTCTTACCGCATCAAGAACATTACCCTTTGTTCCTACACTTCCATCCTCTGTTGCAACTGTTACGTGTGAATATTCATCAAACTCTGACTTTAAGAAAAGCTGTCCATCCCTGTAACCCAATACAGCCTCTGTATCGCATTCAAGCTGCTTTGCAAGCTCAAGCATTGGTGGAATACCTATGCCGCCGCCAAACAGAATTGCCTTCTTAACTGGTCTGTATTCTTTCTTAAATGTGCATACTCCATCCTTGCATTCGTGTACACTGACATTCTCTGCCTCTTCAAATATTGCTTTTATATCATATCCATTACCAAGTGGTCCCTGGATATCAAGAGTCTGGCCTTTACTCATCTGTGAGAACTCCTTTGTTCCCTTTCCGGCTATACGATATACTATTCTTAGCTTATCATCATCTATCCTGCATATACTTATTGGTCTTGGCAGAAGTCTTGAACCATCGTTTGAATATACTGATATAAACTGGCCTGGTCTTGCTTCCTTTGCTATTTTCTCCGTTTTAAGCCACATTTCATATACACCGTCTGCAAGACAGGCTGTACTGATTATGGCAGCATTTTCTCTGTATGACATATTAATCCTCATTTCTGCGCACGCTTTTCGTATATTGGTTGTGTGCCGGGTGCGCGCAGGCACTTATCAATATCCATGCTTTTATCAGCAATCGCAATATACCACATTTCCATTACATATTGTGTACTTTATTTTACCATAAAGCTCCTGACCTATAAAAGGTGTATTGGAGGCTTTAGATGCAAAGCTTTCTCCTACAATCCACTTTTCATCAGGTGCATAGATAACTATATCTGCTGCTGTGCCTTCCTTGATATATCCTTTATCCATCTTATAAAGCTTTGCAGGGTTGATTGTCATTTTGGAAAGAAGCTCCTTCATTGTGAGCCTTCCTGTCTTTACAAGCTTAGTTACACCTAGTGCCAGGGATGTCTCAAGACCTATCATTCCACTAGGTGCTGCCTTAAACTCCTTATCCTTTTCCTCACGGCTGTGTGGTGCATGGTCTGTTGCTATTATGTCTATCGTTCCATCTGCTAACGCAGCTATTATAGCCTGTCTGTCCTTTTCTGTCCTTATAGGTGGATTCACCCTTGCAAGTGTTCCCTTTTCAAGCACTACATCCTCTGTTAATGAAAAATGCTGAGGTGTAGCCTCTGCATGTACATCTGCACCTAACCTCTTAGCTGTACGCACAAGTTCAACTGATACTTCTGAGCTTATATGCTGTATACATATGGTAGCGCCTGTTTCAAGTGCAAGCATGCAATCTCTGGCAACCATAATATATTCTGAAAGTGCCGGTGCACCTCCTAAGCCTAACTTGTCAGATACCACTCCCTTGTTGATTCCCTGTTGTTCTATAAATGCTGGATTCTCCTCATGAAAGCTGAGTGGCATATCAAGCTTCTTTGCCTCTTCCATGGCTTTCTTTACTAACAGCTCATCCTTAAGTGGTATTCCATCATCTGTGAATACATATGCTCCTGCCTCTTTAAGACTCTTAAAGTCTGTGAGCTCTTCGCCCTTAAATCCTTTGGATACCGCTGCTGCTGAATATACATTTATAGGTGTAGTTTTTCCCTTATCCAGAACATACTTAAGTGTTTCAACATTGTCTATCACAGGCTTCGTATTAGCCATACACATAACCGTTGTAAAACCGCCTGCTGCCGCTGCCTTAGCTCCTGTTTCAATATCCTCTTTATATGTAAAGCCTGGATCCCTGAAATGTACGTGTGTATCAATCAGTCCCGGAGCAACTATCATACCCTTTGCATCAATAACCTGCTCATAATTATCAAAGGCATTTTCCCCATCAAGTGCTTCTGATTCTTCATCAACACAGCCTATTTTCTTTATTATTCCAGCTTCTATAATGATATCTGCATAGTCCTCGAATCCACTTTCCGGATCTATTACGTAGCCATTTTTTATTAGTATCATTGTTTGAACTTCCTTTCCGCTTATAGATATATTAACGTAATGTATCTATGAGCTTTAATCACTTATATACTCTCTTCTCGTTCCTGAATATATTGATATCAGCATATCTTTTATTTCTTTATCATCTTTAAACACTTCCAAAAAAGCGGCTTTACCAGCAATTACAACTGATACTGCCGCTTTCTTCTGCGTTAAATATAACTCTGAACCATCAGCATGTATAATATGCTCACAGCGAAACTATCGTTTTTAATATTACTTTCCAAGTGCTCCATTAATATCTGCTATCATATCAAGTGCTGCCTGTCTTGAGGCTTCACCAAAGTTCTTATCACCAAACTTTGCATATTCGTCCTTCTTATAAGCTGCTATAATACCTCTTGAACTGTTTACGATAGCACCAAGTCCATCTGGATTAAAGAATGCTGCAAGATCTTCAGCCTTTCCTCCCTGTGCACCATATCCCGGAACAAGGATATATGCCTTAGGCATAACCTTTCTTAATGTCTTGCCCATCTCTGGATATGTAGCACCTACAACTGCTCCTACATTGCTGTATGTATCACCCATACACTGGCTTCCCCATTCATCAACCTTTGCACCAACATGCTCATAAAGTGGCTTGCCGTCAATAAGCTGATCCTGAAACTCTCCACTTGATGGGTTAGAAGTCTTAACAAGTATAAATATACCCTTATTCTCTTCCTGACATATCTTTATGAATGGATTAATACCATCTGAACCAAGATATGGATTAACTGTTGCGAAATCTTCATCGAAAGGAGTTAAAAGCTTAGAGCCTACCTTAACCTTTCCAAGGTGTGCTACAGCATATGCTTCTGAGGTTGAGCCAATATCGCCTCTCTTAACATCACCTATTACAACCATATCCTTTTCGTGGCAATAATCAACTGTCTTCTTAAACACCTTAAGACCTTCTATGCCAAACTGTTCATACATGGCAATCTGTGGCTTAACTGCTGGAACTATATCATATATATTATCAATGATAGACTTATTAAACTGCCATATAGCCTCTGCTGCTCCCTCTAAAGTTTCTCCATACTGCTCAAATGCTGCTGCCTGAACATGCTCAGGAATAAACTTCATCATAGGATCAAGTCCAACAACTACTGGTGCATTAGTTTTTACAATCTTATCTACTAACTTGTTTATCATGTGATAACAATCTCCTTTTTATTTATTTTTAGTTTTTAAAATGCTTCTTAGCTGTACGCTCACATTATTCTACAACTTTGGAACATCTTTATCAATAATAACTTCTGTTCCATTGTTATTAGAATATACAACCTTTCCTGAAACTATAGTATATCTTACCTGCCCTGATACCTTCTTTCCATCAAAAGGGGTATTATGTCCTTTAGATGCAAATGTATTGCTGTCTATAACATACTCCTTATCCGGGTCTATTATGGTAATATCTGCAGCTTTTCCTGGGAGAAGTGTGCCTTTGTCTATTCCTATAATCTTAGCCGGCGTGTAACTCATCCTCTCTGCCATCTGAAGCGGCGTAAGCACGCCCTTCTTCACAAGTTCTGTTATAGTAAGTGCTACCGATGTTTCAAGTCCTGTTATGCCAAAAGGTGCATCTACAAAGCCTCTCTCCTTCTCTGTCTTATGATGAGGTGCATGATCTGTTGCTATGCAATCTATAACTCCGCTCTTAAGTCCTTCTATAAGCTTATCAACATCTTTTCTTGTACGAAGTGGCGGATTCATCTTATAGTTAGCATCATCCTCTGTTATAGCATCTTCTGTAAGTGTAAAATGGTGTGGCGTAACCTCAGCTGTTATATCCATGCCTTCCTTTTTGGCATCAGCTATCATGCGGACACTATCCTCTGTAGAACAATGGCATAGGTGAAGCTTGGCACCTGTGTTTTTTGCAAGAAGTATATCTCTTGCAACAATTATATCCTCAACTGCATTCATGATTCCATAGAAACCTAATTCTCTTGCATGATTACCAGCATTCATGACACCACGTGCTGCAAGATTCTTATCCTCACAATGTGCAAACACTGGAATATCAACTTCTGCTGCAAGTCTCATAGCCTGTCTTGCTACTCTTGCATTCATAACCGATCTTCCATCCTCACTTACAGCTACCGCACCTGCCTCTTTAAGATTCTCAAAATCTGTCAGATACTCTCCATCCTGACCTGCTGTTATGGATGCTATAGGAAGGATATTGATATCAGTAACCTCTTCTGCCTTATTCCTGATATACTCTACCATCTCTACACTATCTATAACCGGCTTAGTGTTTGGCATAGGGCATACAGTTGTAAAACCACCTCTTGCTGCTGCTCTTGCACCTGTTCTTATAGTTTCCTTATGTTCAAAGCCTGGTTCCCTGAAATGTACATGAATGTCTATAAGACCTGGCATTACAAAACATCCTTTAGCATCTATTATGCTATCTGCTGCATCATCAATATCTTTAGCAACCTTTTCAATTATACCATCTGTTACAAGAAGATCTTTAACTTCGTCTGTATTACTTGCAGGATCAATAATTCTACCATTCTTTATCAGCATTTTCATAATCAATTCTCCCCCTAAAGTTTAGTTTTTCAAATTCATATGCCGGAACTGGCTTTCCATAATAAAAGCCTTGAATATAGTCTACTCCCAGTTCCTTTAGTATGTTAAGCTGTGCTTCATTCTCAACTCCTTCTACAATAATATCTGTATCAATCGTATCTGAAAGTTCAACTATGAGTTTTATAAATGCCTGCGCATATTCGTCCTCCACTATATCATCTATAAATGTCTTATCCACCTTTATAATATCAAGCGGAAGCTGTTTTATATAATTCAGTGATGAATAGCCCGTTCCAAAGTCATCAAGCGCAATTCTTGGTCCTAGTTTCTTGATTCCTTTTATTATATCAAGAACCCTGTCCATATCATTGATAGCAAAGCTTTCTGTTATCTCAAGAACTATATTCTTTGGATTCACCCCTGTCTTCTTTAATATACGCGCCACAGTTTCAGCAACATCCTTCTGGAGCAGCTGCACTACCGAAAGATTAACATTGATATGGAAATCAGGTATGCCATGCTCATTCCAGTATCTGCACTGCCTGCAGGCTTCTTCGAGTACATAATCACCTATTGACGTTATAAGTCCAAGATACTCCGCAAGTGGTATAAAATCACCAGGTCCCATAAAACCCAATGCCTTACTGTCCCATCTTACAAGTGCCTCACATGATGAACATTCACCTGTTCTTACATCAACTACTGGCTGATAGAATACCACAAATTCTTCTATTCCTGAAGTTACAGCCTGTCTCATGCTATTCTCTATATCAAGTCTTCTTGCTGTGTTCAGCTTACTACAGCTGTCGTAAAATGTATAACCATTCTTTCCATTTTTCTTGGACTCATACATTGCTATATCAGCAAGTCTTATAATCTCATGCACATCTTTGCTGTCATCCGGGAATACTGCAATACCCATACTCATAGTACAGAAATATTCTGTTTCCATAAGATACCATGGCTTATTAAACATATCCTTTACCTTGTTTGCTATACGCTCAAGCTCACTGAACATATCAGGCATAACTATGGCAACGAACTCATCTCCTCCCATACGGTAACATTTACCACGAAGTCCAACTATACTCTGAAGCCCTGCTGCTATCTGCTGCAGAAGAACATCCCCGTACTGATGTCCAAGTCCATCATTAATATGCTTGAAATCATCAAGATCTATAAACATAAGTGCGCCCTTCACACCATCTTTAACAGACTGCTTGATGATTTTTTTAAGATCAGACTCACACTTCATACGATTATAAAGTCCCGTGAGAAAATCGTTATGAGCCTGAAACTCTATCTTTTGCTGGCTCTTCTTTTTTTGTGTTATATCCGATGCAGTGCATACTATAACTTCACTTCCATCTATCCACACAAGATTAGTAAATCTTATTTCAAACCACAAACCTGATTCCGCACTATATTTCTCAATAGGACGGATATATGGCTTAACATAATCTGTACCATCATCCTCATCATAAGCTTTCTTTCTGTCAAGATAAGACTTGTACTCTTCTGATGACATAAGCTCCTGCATGCACTCTTTAATCGCATTCTGAATCTCTTTTGACTCTGCTGCAACCTTGTTAGAAAACAGGATAGCAGCTGAATTTCTGTCACATACTATAATACCTGAACCTATATTGTTAAGAATATCCTTAAGAACCTCATACGAAGATAACAGCGAATTATTCGTAACTCTCATCTGTGCTGTGTTCTGTATAACTGATACTATACTATGTATAAATCCATCAATTTCTTCCATAGCTTTGTCTTTTATGCCACTTATAACAACATACATAGCCTTAATCCCATTAATCTTAATCGGGATAATACGTCCCCCTGCATCAGGGTATGTACCTTTACCAGCACTTTTTTCCAACTCTTTGAGCGAATATTCCCCATTCTCAACACGCTCTATAAGCGCACAGGTTTTTCCCACCGTTGCAATATAATCAAGTATATCCTTATCTGAATTCTCCTGTATCACTGCCATATACTCTGCCTGAATATACGCATTAGCTTTTTGTAATATAACCTCAACTATATTCTGAAATGTATCTTTTGACTCCAGGCTTTCTATCACCGAAGATAACACTTCATACTTATCACTACAATTACCCAAAACTTGCCTCCTGGATTGTTTTACATACAATAATTATATAATATTTATACTTATTTGGGAACTGTTTTCTGACATTTTAAGAGAGATTTTAAGAGAGATTATTTAGTTAATTTTTACGTTAGCTGGATTTTATTTTTTTAATTTTTGATTTATTGTTTTATACATCC
>ENA-ORRU01002132-ORRU01002132.1-human-gut-metagenome-genome-assembly--contig:-NODE-2132-length-10851-cov-3.263431_pt1 | contig 10851 bp, 10 predicted proteins | sample MGYA00242184_ERZ509151 | MGnify/ENA primary metagenome ERZ509151 (study PRJEB26280, sample SAMEA2338667) | human gut metagenome | biome: human gut; feature: human-associated habitat; material: faeces... | reverse complement strand
TCTTGCGGATGGTGTATATTCCATTACCGGAAATATGGTAAAAATTGATAAGACTACAGCATCTATGTCAGATGCAGCTATCAATCATACAATAAAATTAACCGTTAAAAACGGAAAATATTATATTACATTGAATTTCAATGGACTTACTATTAGTCAGAAACTTGGATATTTAAGTCAGCTGAAATATTTCACAACAGGTTATACACCTGATAAGTATGGTAATCCGCAGGGAACACTTGCTGATGTTACAGTTGACAGCTATCAGAAGAACAGCGATGGCTCACTGGTTTCTGACCAGTACGGAACAAACTATCCAGATGAAGTAACATTCGAGCTTATTCCGGAAGCTCTGGATGATGGATATGTTCCGTTACAGGTATTCGTTCCGATTATGGATGCTATCAGCTCTGGTACAGGTACACAGCCAGTATTCCTGAAATTGGATTGGAGCTCATTAAAAGCAACAACAGCTGATGATCCAGATTTTGATAAGAATGACAACAATGGCAATAACAACAATAATAATTCCAACGGAAACAACAACAGCTCTTCTCTTGGAAACGGCTCACTTGGAAATAATACCCTTGGAAGCAGTTCTCTTGGAAGCAGCAAACTTGGTTCTTCCTCACTTGGAAGTGGTTCGTCATTGAAGAGTGGAACATCAAGCCTTGGAAGCGGTTCATCATTAAAGAGTGGAACATCCAGCCTTGGATCAGGTTCCAGCCTGAAATCAGCATCCAACGTTAAGACTGGTGATGTTGTACAGAACAATACCCTGTGGGCAGCTATCCTTCTTCTTGGAGGAGTCGCTTTACTGGCAGGAATCATGGAGTACAACAGAAAGAAAAAAGCAAACATAAAATAATTAAGTAGAGATTTGGCAGACGACCCTCCCATTCCTTCGGGACTGGGAGTCTGCCAAACTCATTTAACAGGAGATAAGGAATGAAATTAGCAGCGAAGAAAAACAAAATATTGTCTGCCATTATGACTTGTGTGCTTGCCATTACTTTAATGGCAGGCTTTCCTGCTGTTAAGGCTTACGCCGCAAGCGGGACAGTGTATAGCTGTACAATTAACAGATGTTACGCACACCCGGTTACCGGAGTAATCGAAGATTCCGGTGGAGAGAGCTCTTATGCAACAGGACAGGGTATGGTAGAAGGATGTGTATACAGCAATGGTATCTTAGAAGTAACAGACGATGGAGCTTATTATCTGACCATCCGCATGAGTCTGATGGACTACACCAGTGGACATAGTTTTCAGGTACAGAATGTGGGAGATTCCGGCTGGTCTACACCATCAGAAATCGGTATTACAGGAAATGGTTCAGACAGCAACGGTACAACAGCCGATGTGTGTATGCGTGTGCCAAGCGAAAACTGTGTAGTCAGAGGTTCCATGTATGTAGAACCGATGGGAAGAGATGTTATTTTCTATCTGTATCCGAGCAACTACAGTGAAGGAAACAATACAGACATGAACGCAACTATGGTAACAGAAAGTTCTGATGGAACAGCAGTAGAATCCAGTGATAATTCTGGTTCGGTAGATAATTCAGGTTCTACTTCAAGTGGAAACAGCAGTTTGAGCTCTGGTAATTCTTCCCTTCAGAGTTCCGGCTCATCCGATAAAAGTAGTTCTTCCAGCTCATCAAAGAAACTGGAGAGCAGTATTAAGGAAGCAGCAAAACCGAGCAGTGATTCTTCTTCACTGGATACAGAAAATCCAGTAAATTCTTCAGAAGGTTTAAGCCTTTCTACTGCTAAAGATGGAACAAGTGACAGCGATTCCGATAGTGGAAATACTTCTTCCGGCAACCGGATTTTTCAGATTGCATTGGCAGTTGTAGTAACAGGTCTGATTCTGCTTGGAGCAGTATCCGGAGTGATTTATTTCTTCCGTAAGAACTGGAAACGTTGGGGAGGTGCCGAGGACGATGATGAATAGACGTTTGAAAAAAGCATCGGCTGTCCTCCTTGCCATGACCATGATTTTCTCTTTGGCAGGTTGTGTAGACCAGAGTCAGGGGAAGAAAAGCAGTGATTCCACTACACAGACGGAGAGCAGTACAGATGAGTCAGACAGCAGTAAGACGGCAGATAAAAAGACTTCTGACAGCAAATCGGACAAGGATTCTTCCAATGAAGATGCCAAGTCTCTCTTAGAGATTAATGATCCGGAAGAAAAGGCAGCCGTAGAAGCAGCCAGGAAAAAAGTACAGGCAATGAAAGAAAGCCCAAGAATCATAGCGACTTCTCCGGCAACCGCAGATATCTGTGACAAGCTGGAACTGGATCTGGTAGGTGTTTGCAGTAGTACCGTATCCACAATTCCAGACAGATACAAAGATGTAGATACAGTCGGAACAGCCATGAGTCCGGATATGGAGATTGTATCCTCACTTAATCCAGACTGGATTTTAAGTCCGGTGTCATTGCAGAGTGATCTGCAGCCGAAATATGAGGCAATTGATACTGATTGGGCGTTTTTGAATCTCAGAAGTGTGCCGGGGATGTACCGTTCCATTCAGGAGTTGGGTGAGATTTTCGACAGAGAAGATCAGGCACAGAAACTGGTGGATGAATTTACTGAATTTTACGATGATTATAAGAAAAAGAATGAAGGAAAAGACCATCCGAAGGTAATGATCCTGATGGGACTTCCGGGGTCTTATATTATCGCAACACCGAATTCCTATGTAGGAAGTCTGGTGGAACTGGCAGGCGGAGAGAATGTATACTCTGACACCGATCAGGAATTTTTGACGGTAAATACAGAGGACATGAAAACCAAAGAGCCGGATATTATCTTACGTGCTGCACATGCACTGCCGGATCAGGTGGTAGAGATGTTTAATAAAGATTTTGCGGAGAATGACATTTGGCAGCATTTTGATGCGGTGAAGAACGGCAGAGTTTATGATCTGACTTATGAGTATTTTGGCATGAGTGCCACATTCAAATATCCAGAGGCACTGGAAGAATTACAGCCAATCCTTTATCCGGAAAGTGATGAAGATACAGCAAAAGCAAAAGAAGCCAGTGACAATGCACAGAAGAAAGCAAAGGATTCTGACGCAACTGAGAAATATAACGAACAGCAGAGCAAGTAGAAAGGAGAGGACAGATGAAAGAGACAGAATTAAAAAATACTTCTGAGACTTCCGAAAGGGAAGTCCAGAACCTCTCCGGTCAGGATAAAGCGAGAAAGCATCGGAAAACAGCAAAAGCAGCAATTTCCTTTGTTGTAATGATCGTATTACTGGTTGCATTATTCTTTGCGGCAGTGAATATCGGAAGTCTGAAAGTCAGCTTCCCGGAACTCTTAAAAGGATTATTTGTCAAGTACAATGAAGATGTAGCCACAATCTATGACTTACGATTCCCACGAATTGTAATCTCCATGTTAGCCGGAGCTGCGATAGCGGTATCGGGTGTGTTATTTCAGGCGGTATTAAAAAATCCACTTGCCGATCCGGGAATCATCGGTATTTCCAGTGGAGCAAGTTTTGCGGCGGTACTCATTACCGCATTTGCACCGACTTTATTTTTCTTTACCCCATTATTTGCATTTCTTGGTGGTGTGATTGCATTTGTCTTAGTTTACAGCCTGTCATGGAAAGGGGGATTAAGTCCTCTGAGAATTATCCTTGTCGGTGTGGCAGTCGATGCAATGTTCACCGGATTATCCAGTGCGTTGAATTCAATGAATGGCGGAAACATGTCTGGCGTGGCAGCCATCGTCAATGGTAATATCACAATGAAAACTTGGGATGATGTGAAAACCTTAGTTCCGTATGTAATTGTGGGACTGATTCTGGCACTGATCATGACGAAGATGTGCAACCTGTTAGCACTGGAAGATAAGACAGCACGAAGCCTTGGAATCAATGTCAATGCAATGCGTATCGTGATTTCGCTGATAGCAGTATTGCTTGCAAGTATTTCAACGGCAGTAGCCGGAGTGATCAGTTTCTTAGGACTGATTGTTCCGCATATCGGAAGAATTTTAGTAGGAAGCGACCACAAGGCATTAGTTCCATTTAGTGCCTTGTTCGGAGCGTTTACGTTCCTGCTGGCAGATACCATCGGAAGAACGATAGCTGCTCCGTATGAGGTATCCGCATCCATCATTATGAGTGTGGTCGGAGGCCCATTCTTCATCATTCTGTTAAGGAGGTCTAAGAAGTATGCGAAGTAAAGAAAAGAATATGGATTTGACTTCTACAGAGAATGAAGCAGCAAAGAAAGTGAAAAAAGCGGATAAGTGGGCAGACAAGCCTGCGATGGAAGTCAGAGATCTGCACTTTTCCTATGGAAAAAATAAAGTCTTAAAGGGTGTATCCCTGAAGATTGAAGAAGGTAAAATCACAACGATTATGGGAGCAAACGGATGTGGAAAATCTACATTGTTTTCCCTGATGACGAAAAACTTATATCCGAGAAAGGGAAATATTTTCCTTAAAGGAAAGAATATCCAGAACCTGAATTTAAAAGAATTTGCCAGAAAGGTTGCGATTGTTCAGCAGTATAACAGTGCATCAGACGATATCACTGTTGAGAATCTAGTCGCATTCGGAAGAACCCCACATAAAAAGATGATGCAGGGAGACAGTGCCGAAGATGAGCGTATGATCCAGTGGGCATTGGAAGTAACCAATTTAACAGAATATCGTGACAGAGAAGTGTCAAGACTTTCCGGTGGACAGCGTCAGCGTGTATGGATTGCAATGGCACTTTGTCAGGGAACAAAGACGCTGTTCCTCGATGAGCCGACTACCTATTTGGATATCCGGTATCAGATTGAGATTTTGCAACTGGTGAAAAAACTCAATCAGGAATTTGGAATCACCATCATCATGGTACTGCACGACATCAATCAGGCAATCGCATATTCAGATAATGTCATCGGTATGAAGGATGGAAAAGTGCTGGTGGAAGGTGATCCGGAAGAAGTGATTACGGAAGAGAGCATCCGGGAACTGTATGGCATTGAGCTTGGTGTGACAAGGGTTGATGGACGGAAGTTTGTGCTGGCGGTGTAAGAAGAAAATAGTAGTAGAACGACAAGAAATAAAGGGGAGGAAAACTCCCACAGGAGAACAGAAAGAAGATGAAAAATCCTTTAAAAGTAGTATGGATCGTGCTTGGATTTCTTTGCCTAGGACTTGGTACGATAGGAATTGTACTTCCTATCCTGCCAACCGTTCCGTTTTATATGGCAACACTGTTTTGCTTTGCAAAGAGTTCTAAGAAACTGCACGACTGGTTCGTAGGAACGAATCTTTATAAGAAACATCTGGACAGTTTTGTTCAGAAAAGAGCCATGACAATAGGAACAAAATGCAAGATTATCGGAATGGTAACGGTAGTCATGGCAATCGGCTTTATCTGCATGAAGAATGTACCAATCGGAAGAATCTGTATCGCAGTTGTGTGGGTGTGTCACCTGTTATACTTCTTCCTGAGAGTGAAAACATTAAAGCCGGGAGAAGAGTTACTGGATGGTGCAGAAGCGGAATAGTAAGATGAATAAAACCGAAAAGAAACGGCAAAAAGAACAGTATGTCGTAGAAGAAATGATCCGGCTGTACTGCCGGAAAAACCATCCGAAAGAAAAAAGACAGGAAGGGCAGATGTGTCCTGATTGTCAAAGACTTTCGGATTATGCAAAACAAAGAAGCCAGAAGTGTCCATTTATGGAAGAAAAAACGTTCTGTGCGAACTGTAAGGTGCATTGTTATAAGCCAGAGATGAGAGAACAGATCAGGCAGGTTATGCGTTTTTCAGGACCAAGGATGTTATTATACCATCCAGTTCTTGCAGTATGGCATCTGGTATGCAGTAAAAAAGAATCGAAGAAAGAAACAAAAGGGTAAGATTTTTATGATTAAAACAAGACTGGTGGGGCTGTTGTCCCACGCAAAAAAGTATATCGTGTATACGATTTTGTGGCAGTGGGCAGCCCTCCTGTCGCAGGTATTGGCAGTCTTTTCTATCGCAGATTTACTGGAACGGGTAGTGTACCGGGCAGTAACCGTTCCGATCATTGAGCGGACAATACTGATTCTAGTCCTGGTTGTTGTGATCCGGTTTGTATGCGAACGGATGGGAGCAAGGTCTTCCTATCTGGCGTGTGTGGATGTAAAGCGGATTCTGCGTGAAAAGATTTATGAGAAAATGTTAAAACTGGGAGCTTCCTACAGTGAGCAGGTATCCTCTTCGGAGGTCGTACAGGTGTCAACCGAAGGCGTAGAGCAGTTGGAGACATACTTTGGAAAATATCTTCCACAGTTATTTTACAGCCTGATCGCACCACTGACCTTATTTATCATTCTTTGCAGAGTGAGCCTGAAAGCGAGTGTGATCCTGCTGATCTGTGTACCACTGATCCCGATTTCTATCGTGGTGGTACAGAAAGTGGCGAAGAGATTATTAAATAACTATTGGAGCATCTATACTGGACTGGGAGATTCGTTCCTTGAAAATTTACAGGGACTTACTACCCTGAAAATTTATCAGGCAGACCAGCAGAAAGCAGACGAGATGGATGTGGAATCCCAGAACTTCCGTAAGATTACGATGAAGGTTCTGACCATGCAGCTCAATTCCACCAGTGTGATGGATATTGTGGCATATGGTGGAGCTGCGATCGGTATGGCAGTCGCGGTGTCCGAATTCTTAAAAGGAAATATCAGTGTAGCAGGAACGTTATGTATTGTTCTGCTTGCCAGCGAGTTTTTCCTGCCACTCAGACTGCTTGGTTCATTCTTCCATATCGCAATGAATGGTATGGCAGCGAGTGATAAGATTTTCAAGATTTTAGATTTGCCGGAACCACAGGCTGGAGAAAAAACACTGCCGGAGATCGCGTTAGATGTTACATTAAAAGATGTGCACTTTTCTTATGAAGAGGACAGAGAGATTTTAAAAGGAATCAACTTAAATCTTCCGGCAGGAAGTTTTGTATCACTGGTTGGTGAATCCGGATGTGGTAAGAGTACGATTGCCGGAATCCTTGCAGCAAAGAACCGGGGATATAACGGAGAAATCACCATCGGTGGCGTACCGCTTAATGAAGTGAATGAAACCAATCTGATGCAGAGGGTTGTTCTGGTTCGCCATAACAGCTACCTGTTCAAAGGTACAGTAGAAGAAAATCTGAAGATGGCAAAAACGGACGCAACGAAAGAAGAGATGGAAGCTGTCCTGCAGAAAGTCAACCTCTTAGGGTTCTTACAGACACAGGATGGATTGCAGACACAGTTATTAGAAAAAGCAAGCAACCTGTCCGGCGGTCAGTGCCAGAGACTGGTGATTGCCAGAGCATTGCTTCGGACAGACAGCGCGGTTTATATTTTCGATGAAGCCGCATCCAATATCGATGTGGAAAGTGAAGAACTGATCATGAATGTGATTCACGAACTGGCAAAGACAAAGACGGTGCTTCTGATTTCCCACAGACTGGCAAATGTTGTGAAGTCTGATAAGATTTATTTCTTAAAAGATGGAGAAATCAAAGAAAGCGGAAAGCATGACGAACTGATGAGCCAGAATGGTGCGTACAGACATCTGTATGAAAGCCAGATGGCACTGGAAAACTATGGAAAAGGAGGAGTGGCATAATGAGTGAAAATACGAATACAACAAAACGCAGAAGTGCCATCCAGATCATGGGAAGCCTGATCGGGTTAGTAAAACCCCTGCTCCATATCATGCTGGCAGCGATTATCCTTGGAACATTAGGTTACTTGTGTGCAATCTTCCTGACGATACTGGCAGGACAGGTCATCGTGCATGGTCTTCTGACAGGAGTAGCCGGAATGATTGTTCCGGTGGACAATATGTGGCTGGTATTTACTCCAGTAAAAACGATTATCACAGTCATGATCGTAATTGCAGTGCTTCGTGGAATCCTGCATTATGTGGAACAGTATTGTAATCATTTTATCGCATTTAAGCTGTTGGCAATCATCCGCCATAAAGTGTTTGCAGCACTGAGAAAACTCTGCCCGGCAAAACTGGAAGGACGGGACAAGGGAAATCTGATCTCGATTATTACAACCGATATCGAATTACTGGAAGTGTTCTATGCACATACCATTTCCCCGATTGCGATTGCAACACTGACCTCAATTATTATGGTGATTTTTATCGGAAGATATCACTGGTTAGCAGGCGTGCTTGCACTGGCAGCTTATCTGATTGTCGGAGTAGCCATCCCGATGTGGAATGGAAAACGTGGCAGTCAGAAAGGAATGGAATTTCGGACAAACTTCGGAGAACTGAACAGTTTTGTTCTGGATTCTTTACGTGGACTGGACGAGACCATCCAGTACGGACAGGGTGAAAAGAGAAAAGAGCAGATGTCTGAGCATTCCAAAAATCTTGCAGGAATGCAGGAGTCATTAAGCAAAATGGAAGGCTCACAGCGTTCATTTACGAACATGGTTATCCTGCTTGCATCTTTTGGAATGCTTGCACTGACGATCTGGCTGTACGACAAAGGTGCGATGGGATTCGAGGGAATCTTAACCTGCACCATCGCAATGATGGGTTCTTTCGGACCGGTAGTAGCATTATCAAGCCTTTCCAATAACCTGAACCAGACACTGGCAAGTGGTGAGCGTGTTCTTTCTCTTCTGGAAGAGACACCGCTTGTGGAAGAAATTCCGGGTGACGTGGAAACTTCCGGTGCAGAGAGCATGGAACATGAATTTACAGGAGCAGAGGCAGAGCATGTAACATTTGCTTATGATAACGAGGTTATTTTAGATAACTATTCACTGAAATTACAGCCGGGTAAAATCACAGGGATTCATGGTGCGAGCGGCTCCGGAAAATCTACGCTCTTAAAACTGCTGATGCGGTTTTGGGATGTGCAGGATGGAAGTGTATCGGTAGACGGTACAGATGTCCGCAAGATTCCGACCAAGCATTTGAGAGATATGGAAAGTTATGTCACACAGGAAACGCACCTGTTCCATGATTCGATTGCAAACAATATCGCAATCGCAAAGCCGGGAGCATCCAGAGAAGAGATTATGGAAGCTGCAAAGAAAGCGTCTATCCACGATTTCATAATGACACTTCCGAAAGGATATGATACAGAAGTCGGAGAACTGGGTGATACGCTGTCCGGTGGTGAAAAACAGAGAATCGGAATTGCAAGAGCATTTCTCCATGAATGCCCTCTGATCCTGCTCGATGAGCCTACATCGAACCTCGACTCTTTAAACGAGGGAATCATTTTAAAATCATTGAAAGAATCGGCCAAGAAGAAAACGGTTGTCCTGGTATCCCACAGAGTATCCACAATGAACGTGGCAGATGTGGTATATGAAATGGAGAATGGCAGAATTTCTTAACAGCAGGAATGCAGAAGAAATACTTTCCAAAAGGGGATAAAGTAGTATATGAAAATTGGAGAATCCAAAGAAGATTATCTGGAAGCGGCGTATGTATTGAAACGTCAGAAAGGATATGTTCGTAATTCTATGCTTAGTGATTATCTGAACTATTCCAAAGCGAGTGTTTCAGTTGCAGTACGTGGACTGCTGGCAGATGGATATGTAATAAAAGACCGATATGGCAGCATTGAACTGACAGAAGAAGGAAGAAAGATTGCAAAAAAAATCTATGCAAGGCATGTGCTTTTAGAAGAATTTTTACGACGAATAGGAGTATCTTCGGAAACTGCAAATCATGATGCGTGTCGGATGGAACATACAATCAGCGAAGAATCTTATAAAAAGATTCAAGAATTGGTACGGAAGATGAAGGAAGAGAATACGTTAAACGAAGAAATGGAATTAACGAATTAAATCAAAAACAGGAAAGGCGGTGGAGAGATTTCACTGCCTTTTCTGCTTTAAAAATGAAGTAACATAAGAAAAGGGATACAAATGAAAAAAGTATTGATTGCTGCGGATGAGGTAGATAAGTGGAGTCAACTTTGTGAAGGGTTAAAAAATGAGTGGGAATGTACGACCGTTAATCTGGATGTGTTTGAAAAATTCCATACCATAGCGGTCTATGACGCAGTATTGATGCTTGTGAGAACAGATAACGGGAAACTGGGCAGACTGATCTGGGAAGTCCGGCAGTACAGCAGGGCTCCGATCATTGTCGTGATACCGGGGATTCATGCAGTAAAAAAGTATATCGAATGGGGTGCAGACCTAGTATTTCCACATCCTTCGGTCAGCTTGATCAACACGTACCTGTATGCATTACTCAGACGTTCCGATATCACATGGAACACTGGAAGAAAAAGAGAAAAGCAGGAGATCATAAGGAAAGGAAAACTTCTAATTGACTGCCGTTATCATACTGTTTACTGGGGGAAGCATGAGCTTGCAACCCTAAATGAGCGAGAAAAGGCATTCCTGTATCTGCTGGCAGATTCCTCCAGACAGGTAGTTACCCATGAGATTATCTTTGAAAAGTTATGGAAAGAACCGTATGGAGATGACTCTGCCAACATGATCTGGTGTTTTGTACGCAGACTCCGCAAAAAAATGGAAAAGACAGAACCGGAGGCTGCAAAGATAATTCAGAGTATACGAAAGGTGGGATATTATTTAGATATAGACAGACATTGAGCAAAATGTAGAAAAATGTCGAATTATGCGAAAAGTGACTGGCAGATGACTGTTACATTACACAGTTCTGACAGTCTTTTTCTATATACTTCTTTTTGCGGTGTTTTAGTAAGGCATGACAAGGAGAAGAGTTATATTTGCATCAATGGAAGTCCTTAAAAAAACAAAAGAGTAAGGGAAAAAGAAGTGCTGTAATCGAAGAGGTTGCAGCATTTTTTTCTTCGACATTTTTCGAACAT
>ENA-ORRU01002123-ORRU01002123.1-human-gut-metagenome-genome-assembly--contig:-NODE-2123-length-10881-cov-2.496582_pt1 | contig 10881 bp, 9 predicted proteins | sample MGYA00242184_ERZ509151 | MGnify/ENA primary metagenome ERZ509151 (study PRJEB26280, sample SAMEA2338667) | human gut metagenome | biome: human gut; feature: human-associated habitat; material: faeces... | reverse complement strand
AAGTTGGGCTACAAAGTCGGTCTGCTTGATGCCGATATCTTCGGTCCTTCCATGCCGAAGATGTTTCAGGTGGAAGATGCCCGTCCGTATGCGGAGAAGATTGATGGACGTGATCTGATTATTCCGGTAGAGAAATACGGTGTGAAACTGCTTTCTATCGGTTTCTTCGTTGATCCTGATCAGGCTACACTTTGGCGCGGCGGTATGGCGAGCAATGCATTAAAACAGCTGATTGGTGATGCTGACTGGGGTGATCTTGATTATTTTCTGATTGATCTTCCTCCCGGTACAAGTGACATTCATCTGACCGTTGTTCAGACATTGGCTATGACGGGAGCGATTGTCGTCAGCACTCCGCAGGCTGTTGCACTGGCGGATGCCCGTAAAGGAATCAACATGTTCACGAACGATAAAGTGAATGTACCTATTCTGGGATTGGTTGAGAATATGGCTTGGTTTACGCCTGCCGAACTGCCGGAGAATAAGTACTATATCTTCGGTAAAGAAGGGGCTAAGAAATTGGCTGAAGAAATGAATGTACCTTTACTTGGCCAGATCCCTATTGTGCAAAGCATCTGTGAAGGTGGGGACAATGGGACTCCGGTAGCGTTGGATGAAGATACGGTAACGGGACGTGCTTTCTTGTCTTTGGCAGCCAGCGTCGTTCGTCAGGTAGATCGTCGGAATATAGAGATGGCTCCGACCAAGATTGTAGAGATGCATAAATAAATGTTCTGATACTGAACTTACGCTGAATATAAAACCTCCCGATGAGATGTGTCTTGCTTCATCATCGGGAGGTTGTTTCATTGATTGGTATAGCTTTGGGTTACTTTGTGATGAATACCCTTATTTCTCCAATGCTTTCATTAATTGTTCTTTCATGGCATCTACCCCGGGAAATCCTGTTTGTTTATAAGTGATATTTCCTTCTTTGTCCACAACAAAGTAAGTAGGGACACCCCGGATGTTGAGTTTCTCACCCAGATAACTCCATTGTTCTTTTGTCACACGGAAATGCTCTCCGTGAATATCAGGAATCATGTTCTTCCAAGTTCCCAATGGGGACGTTTCACCTGTAATGTAAAGGTAGATGATATCTTTGTCTTTCAGTTCTTCTTTCATAGGGAGGATTTCTTTGTTGGCAGAACGGCATGGACCGCACCAGGTTGCCCAAAAATCGACTAGCAAGGTATGGCCGCGAAATTTGGAGATAATAGATGGAAATAAATCTTCGTTAGATACTTCTCCGGCGTCATTGATGGTAAATCCTGTTTTCTTTTTATTTATTTCTATTTGCTTCAATAAGTCACTGTTCATAGCCAGAACCACTTCATTGTATGCTGAAGGCATGGTAACTAATTCTGCCTTTTGTTCATCGTTGAGTGGATTGAGGTCTCTCATGGAAACTCCGATCATATGTGCCTTTAAATTTTGGGTCAGGAAACCGGCTGCTGTATGACTATCCAGGTGCTTAAGTATTTTATCATTGATGCCTACACGGCGTATGATGTCAAACAATGCAGGATATCTGTTGTTGTAGCATGCTTTGGGCGAAAGAATATATGTGAAGTCCAGAAGCCCTTCATAATATCCTTGGGGAATGTTTATCTGAGTTTCAGCATAGTATTTGTTTGCTTTCTCTCCTTCCAGTCCATTAGCCATGATATAGGCTAATTTCAGGTTTCTTTCGGTTTCGATCACCTTTAGTGCGGCAGACAATTCGAGATCAGTGTTGATTATCTCTTTATAGGCAGGGCTGCCTTTCGACTGCATGATTTGTTTTTTGAATTCGGGCAGCCGGGCAAGTATTTGAGCCTTGTACTCTTCGGCTGTTTTCCCGTTCAGTTGTTTTATTTGTTGTTGATAGTCCTCGTAGCTGTTGCCTTCAGTAAAACTGAAACTCATGGGATTATCCGCTAGTTCTTGCTGCAATCCGGCTAAGTATCCTCCATAATAGACTTCTTTTCCGTATGGCTTTTCTGTTTGGCGAAGGTGAGATTGCTTTCGGGCGTTTTCGCGGAGATTGATGACAATAGAAGTAGTTTCTCCCGGTGCCAGTAAGTACTCGATGGTTCCAAAAGGAAACATGATCGTACACGGAGTAATCATGAAAACATTCATTTCATGATAAAATGTTCCATCGTCCTGAATTCGAATTTTTCCTTCCTGGGCTCCTTCCCTTATGACGTCCTGGTAGTAAAGACTGCCTTTGTCGGGCATTCCTTTTTGGTAGTCAAGGATTCTTCCTTTCAGAATAGCCTTGTCATATTTGACAATGGGATCGGGCAGCGTCATTTTATGGTCTGCTTTTGGAACTATAACATCCTTAGGTAATTTGAATTTGCCGAATGACTTCTTGTCCAATTGTATCCCCCATATTTTATATGCCCCTTCAAAGTCTCCTTCGGAGAAATCCAGCCGGGTCACATTCTGAGGAATAGGTGGAAAAGTTAATTGGAACTCGGCTTCGCCGGATTCCGGCATCCAGAATTCTTTGTCCAGTGTAATACCGATTCCTTTCCGGATGGGGTATAAGATACCGTTATTATCTTTCAAAACACTGCCGGTTGCAATCTTTATCCAGTATTTAGGGCGATAGAAAGCCTTGATATATACCGTTGTGACTGTGTCACTCATCACTATTTTGTCTATCTCTATACTTGAGGAGTTTTGAGCTAAAAAGGGAGGACGTTCTACGATTCTGTCTTTAGCTTGTGCCATGCAAAGCATACCTAGCAGCATACTTATTATTAATGCGGATCTTTTCATATGAATAGGTTTTATCTCCAACAAATGTAATCATATTATTGTAATTTATTTATGTAATTATAGAAAAAAGGAGCAGAATCGCATGCGATTGCTCCTTTTTCTGTTATTTGTCAAGAGAATAATGCTATTTCCGGTTTAGCTTATTGGAGTCGGAATGTGATAGGGAATGTATATTCTACGGCAACGGCTTGGCCGTTCTGTTTGCCCGGTTCCCATTTCGGCATACCCCGCACCACGCGAATCGCTTCAGCATCCAGCCAAGCTGACGCACCTTTTAATATTTTTATATTTGACACGTTACCGTCTTTGCCAATGACAATTTGGACGAGTACTTTTCCTTGTTCCTTGTTCTGCTGGGCCATAGTTGGGTACTTTATATTTCTGGCTAAGTAGCGCATTAATCCTTCCTGTCCTCCGGGAAATTTAGGCATTTCATCTACGACTTTGAAAGTCGGCTCATTATTGGGCACCTCTTCTTTAGGTCCATAGCCTACCACTACAACCTCTTCAAACTTTTCTATTGCTACTGCCTCGGGAGTTTCTGCTGGTTTTGCAGGTTCCGGACCGGACAAACGGAAAGTTACGGGAACGGTGAATCTTACGTTCACAGCTTGTCCTCTTTGTTTGCCGGGTTTCCAATGGGGCATGGCGGCAATCACACGTTCTGCTTCCTTGTCGAGATAGGGATCTACGCCCCGAACAGTTTTAACGTCGGAAATGCTACCGTCTTTTTTGACTACAAACATCACAATCACACGTCCTTGCTTTCCATTTTCATGGGCTGTTGCCGGATATTTGATATTCTTGGCAAGATATTCCATCAGTGCCGATTGTCCACCAGGGAAGTCGGGCATCTCTTCTACCACTTCAAATACGACAGAATCGTTTACAGTAGCACTTTTAACGGGTGCCGGAGGGGGAGGAGGAGCTACCTCTTTTGTTTTCTGCGTTCCTTTCTTATCCTGTAATGTCGCTACTTCCGTCATTCCGTCGGGAAGTTCGGGACTATTGGCGAGTTCAGCTTGAGAAACACTTTGCTCTGTCGGTGTTCCCATCACTTCCTTAGCAAATTCTTTCGTTGTGCGGGCTACTACTTCGATGTTGCTGATAATCATCAACAGGGCAGCCAAGGGAAGGAACATCAGATACTTAGTCCTTCCTATTTCTTTGGTTCTTCGTTTATTCATCATTTTGATACGATTTTTAAGTGGTAAAACATTGAAACTATTTGATAAATTTGCTGCAGCCTTGTGATGTGCCAGTCCCAATAAGTGGTACTGGTATGATTTGCTATCATGTCCCGTCTCTAATACACGATGGTCTGCCATGTATTCGAGGTTTCCTCTGACTTCCCGTTTCATTAACCAGATAAATGGGTTGAACCAGCAGAATATGCACATTATTTCGCTGAAAAGTACATCCACCGAGTGGTATTGACGGGCATGTGTCTCTTCATGCGTAATGATTTCACTGATTTCAGATTCCGTATGTGATTGCGGGTGTATGAATATCCAGTGGAAGAAAGAAAAAGGACCTGTTTCTTTTTTTAATAGATGTACGCGTACTCCTTGTATATTGCTTTTTGAGCATTGGAAATGCAATCGGATGATGCTACCCAGTTGTACGAAGAAACGTGCGGTAAGTAATAACATTCCGCTCCAATAAATAATTTTAGCGAACTGCATGATAACCTCTTGCCAATTTATGACAGTCTCTTGTGTAGGAGTCACAACTTGCTCCGGCAGCAGGATGGTTGCATAAAGATCTGCCATTGCCACCATCGGTTCGTGAGCTTTTATCCATCCCTGAATATTCAATAGGGGATAAAGCAAAGAGATGGCAAAGAAACATAACAAAGCCATTCTGCGCCAATGAAAGAAGGTGTCTTTATGAAAAAACAACCGATAGAAAGCGTAAAACAATGCGATTGCTACGTTTATCTTTAGGAAATAGGCTAGTTCCGGAGTCATATCGATAAAGTTTCAGTTTATTTTTCTTTTCCTTTCTCTATCAGTTCGATAATGTCTTTAAGGTCATCAGTAGATATCTTTTGATCTTTTGCAAAGAAAGAAACCATTTCCTTATAAGAATTCTCGAAATAGTTGCGGACTACTCCACTCATGAAGTGGCGTTTGTATTCATTTTCACGAATTGCGGGAGTATATTGATAGGTATTTCCTATATGTTTCGATTTTACGTATCCTTTCCGCTCGAGATTTTTCACGATGGACGCAACGGTAGTATAAGGTGGCGCCGGTTGCGGATACTTAGATACGATGTCCTTTACGAAACAGTCCTGTAACTCCCAAATGTAGATCATTACTTCTTCTTCTTGTATAGTTAACTTTTCCATGGAGATGATGTTTAATTACGATTCTTTCGCAAAGTTACGAATATTTCGTAATAAAGCAATAGTTAGATGGTTAAATGTTGTAAATGCCTATAGGAAAGGTGTCTGTTTGCGGGTAAACTCCCTTTGGCTTACGTGGTATGAAAATAATGTGGATAAAAGTTATTTTCGTCCAAATAAGCAATCTTTCGGACATTTAGGTGAACAAAACTGCTTTCATCTTTTTTTATATAAAATAAATGAAATACTTTTGTAGAGCATAAAACGAATGTTAATAAAAGAAGGGTGCGTTTCAATACAAATCAATGTTTGGAAAGATTCCCCGTACTCAATAAAGAAACTATTAACTATGCAGCCCAGAGGGAGGAGGGAGGCGAACTAAAAAATGACAGATATGAAAAAAGGTTTGATTTTTGTGCTGTTTGCACTTGTTTCTATCGTTTCTTATTCTCAGATTTCCTGGAATGCTAAGGTAGGTATGAACATGAGTAATTTCACAGGAGACGCTGATACGGATATGAGAGTAGGTTTTAATCTTGGAGTTGGAATGGAGTATCAGTTTACTGATATGTGGTCTATTCAACCTTCGTTGATGTTCACTCAAAAAGGTGCTAAACAGGATGAAGTGAAAATGAATCCAATGTATTTGGAGATTCCGGTATTGGCTGCTGCAAGATTTGCAATTGCTGATAACCAGAATATTGTAGTGAAAGCTGGTCCTTATTTTGCATTTGGTATTGCTGGTAAGTGTAAAATTGGTGATGAAAAAATTGATTTCTTTGGTGACGGTGATGATCAATTTGGAGCAAAAAGATTTGATGCAGGTCTCGGTGTAGGCGTTGCTTATGAAATTAATAAATTCTTTATTGACTTATCAGGAGAATTTGGTTTGGCTAAATTGGCTGATGGTGACGGTGCACCGAAGAACATGAACTTCTCTATCGGTGTAGGTTACAAGTTCTAAACTTATTATACTCTCTTTATAATATCTCTAAAATCCCTCGTTCTATACTCTCTTGGAACGGGGGATTTTCATGTTCTTATTTGAAAAAAACGGCATATCCCATTGAAAGGATACACCGTTAATTCTCTCTCTTGTAATTCTTACTCATTAATCACTTATCTGCTTGGATAAGTTTGCTTTGTCTTTTAATTCTTTGTATCTCTCTATTGCATGTTTGCGACTCATCAGTATTTGCCAGCGGTATACCCAACAGGTGGTCAGGAAATAAATGCCGGCTTGCAACCACAAAGCCTTATATTCAAAAGCTACTTCACTAAGAGTGGCTCCCATATTGTTGATTTTTACAAAGCCGTTAATTCCAAACGTTGAGGGGAAGATGTAGGATACATACTTCCAAAACGGAGGAATAGCTGCTCCCGGCCAGGAAATTCCTGAAATAAATAACAGGGGGACTGATGTGAATACAAAAATCAGCATACACGTTTCCCGATTGCGAATGGCAATAGAAGCTGTCATCGCAAAGAAGATACAAGCCGCAAGATAGGGGACAACGAATAATATTAATGAACTGGGTTGCCCAATTTGGTTGAGGCTAAACAATCTTGGAACGACATAAAGTACGTAGAAAGCTACCAATATATAAACTAGGAAATAACTCAATCCTTTTCCTAATACAATTCGTAACGTCCCGTTATAGTGACGATTAATAGGTACAAGATCCTTAAATCTGTTGTTCTCACGAGCAGTTCCTGCAGCGAGACCGATGCCGAGCAATAATGTCTGTTGGATAATCAATACCAATACAGCAGGAATCAGGAAAGCGGCGAACCCGGCAGTGGGGTTGAAGATGGAGATTTCTTCATATTCTATCGGATAAGCAGTGATTTCATCCTGACGGTCGGTCGTGTTTCCGCTACGTGCAATTTTGATATCCCTGTTCATATCCAGAGAAACGGCAGTGTTGGCAAGAAGCATCGATTTATAGTATAACAATCCGCTCATGTCGCAATAGATACTGACTTGTGTCTGTTTTCCTTTGGCAATATTGTCGCTGAAATCCGAAGGGATATAAATGATACCATACGCACGCCGGTTCTTTAGCATTTGTTTGGCTTCTTCCATATCAGCACAGTAAGAGACGATTTGAATATCGGGTGTGGCATCTACCTTACGGAGATATTCACGACTAAGAGATGAATGTGAATCGTCTACAACAACGGCAGGAACTTCACGCACTACTTCGTTGTCATAAATGAAACTATACAACAACGGATAACCTAATGGGACGAGTATGAAAAATATCAGCACCCCCTGGTCGCGGAAAGTTGTCTGAAACTCCCGCTTCCAGATATAAAACAGGTCATTGATGCCTTGGGCTATCTTGTCTTTTAATTTTATATCTTTCATTTAGGGTATATATTTATAGTAAACCAATGCTTCCTTCAGGCGATGAACCACAAAGAAGGGGAGCATCATAAATATTAATAGTGCCATATAGTTGGTCCATGAGTAAGCCATACTATATCCGTTGAGTGCTTGATCGACGTAAATCAGGAAATAATGCCGCAACGGGAATAGATTACTCAAAGCCTGTAGAACAGGGTGCATAGCCATGACCGGGAATGAAAATCCGGAAATGGAGAACGATATGACTCCCCACAGGGAGGCAAAACTTAATCCGAGTCGTAGAGTCGGCAGAGTTCCTATCATAACAATACCACAACATTGAGATGCCAGTACGAGACACAGTGTGGCGAATATCATCGGGAATATGCCGCTGTTGCAAGGAAAATGCAGAAATCCATACAGGTATACATTATAAAATATACCCATAATGAAAAAGACTATTGTGTGGGGAAGCAGTTTTCCTGCCAATGCAATGTAAATGGAGTTGTTACTCATTCGTAGCCATTCGCGGGCAGTGCGATCCTTGATTTCCACACCGATTGAATAAACGGTAACCATAAATATTAATAGCATGAGTACTCCCGGTATCAGTGTATTACATAAGTATACCGAATAATTCAGCCACGGATTATTTAGTGGGTGTGTATCAATTACGATCGGTTGCAGATAAGCCATAGCCTGATCCTCTGTCGCACCTTTGGCATACAGCATCGTCCGGGCTGCAGCTCCGGAGGTGAGTTCTCCCATCATTTTCATATCCCTGAACAATAGAGAGCCTGCAATCAGGTATGAGTAATTGGTATAGAAAGAGATTTTGGGTTGCCGCTGACTTTGTGCTTCTGCCGACAAGCCTTTCGGGATATAGAAGAAACCGTAAATTTTTCCTTCCTGCACAGCGATGCGTGCATCCGTAACATTGCTGTAATGAGCCACGACACCTGTTTGCGAGAAAGCATCCAGGTTGCGGACAATGTTGCGTGAAGTGGATGAGTCATCCATGTCTACCACACCAGCCGGAAGATTCTGCGGAAGTCCCGAGTCCATCAAAGTCGTGAAAAATATATAGCAGAACAACGGAGCGATGACCATGCAGAAGAGATAGAGCGGGCGTGATACTAACCGCCTGCATTCTCTTTGCATGACTTGCCATAAAGCTATATATTTCTTCTTTCTCTCTTTCATGACTATTTGTTAATGATGACGGACATACCCGGACGAAGATTCTCTACTTTTTCCATTGGGGAAGCTTTGACTTCAAATGTCTTTAAGTCGAACTGGCCGGTGGTTTTGGTTGCCTTCCAAGCAGCGTACGTACCTAAATCTTTCAGATAATATACTTTGAGTTTGACTGTTTTATTGTCCAGTGCGGGAACGACTGCTTCAAATTCTGCTCCCATCGTCAGATTCTTGAGCAGATCTTCACGTACATTGAAAGTCACCCACATATCATTGAGCTCGGCAATGTTCATGATAGGAGCACCTGTACCTACCAATTCGCCTACTTTGGGGAAGATCTCGGAAACTTCTCCGGCCGCCGGAGCAATCAGATACGTTTCTTTAATATAAGATTCTACTTCGGCAACAGCTCCTTTTGCACGATTCACCAATGCTTCGGCAGCCATCTTGTCTTCGCGTTCTGCACCGTTCTTTGCCATATTTAAAATAGAAGTCTTCACTTCTTCGTAAGAATATCCAAATGCTTTCTGAAGTCTTCTGCATTCTTCTGCCGTATAAGAAGGAACTTTCTGATTCGGGATCTTCAGATCTTTTAACTCGATCAGATTGTTGTCCAGCCATTCACCATATGGCTGTCTGCTTGCGTAAGTCTCTTTCAGTTCTTCGTCATCAATGACTTTTCCTTTTTTGATATCAACCAGAAGCATCTTGCCAGGATGCAATCTTTCTTTTACTACAATTTTCTCCGGTGGAATATCTAAAACACCAACCTCTGAGGAAAGGATCAGTGTATCGTCATCCGTAATATAATATCTGGATGGGCGCAGCCCGTTTCTGTCAAGTACGGCTCCCATGCAGTCACCGTCACTGAACAGAATGGACGCAGGTCCGTCCCATGGTTCCATCAGGATAGAATGATACTCATAGAAAGATTTCAGGTCCTCGCTGATCGGGTTTTTCTCGTTGAAAGATTCCGGTACGAGCATTGCCATGGCATGTGGCAGGCTTAATCCCGACATAACCAGAAACTCCAGCACATTGTCCAGAGAAGCGCTGTCACTCATGCCCGGCTGTATAATCGGTCGGATCTCTTTGATATCTCCCAGATCAGGAGTGGAGAGTACACTTTCACGGGCTTCCATCCATCCTCGGTTACCACGGATAGTATTGATTTCACCGTTGTGTGCCAGCAGACGGAACGGCTGTGCCAATCCCCATGTAGGGAATGTATTGGTACTGAAACGAGAGTGCACCAATGCCAGTCCGCTGGTAAAATAGCTATTTGTCAGGTCCGGATAATAGTTGCGCAGCTGTAATGATGAAAGCATACCTTTATATGTAATGCTTTTGGTAGAGAGTGACACAACATAAAAATCGTCTTTTGCCGGAATAGATGACAATCTGACTTTATTTTCGATTCTTTTCCGGATCAGATATAACTTCCGGTCGGCAGTTTCCGTTTCCGTAAATCCGGTGATGAACACTTGTTTGATGTCCGGTTCGTTTGCCAGAGCCGATTCTCCCAGGATTTCGGGGCAGGTGGGCACATTGCGTAAATGCATCAATGTGAGTCCTTCTTTTTCAATTTCTTCAATAATAATACTTAGAATAGCTGCCTGGTCTTTTTCGTTTTTCGGTAAAAACAATAATCCTGTGCCGTACCGTCCTTTTTCGGGGACAGGAATACCTTGTAATAAAATAAACTCATGCGGAATTTGAAGCATGATACCTGCACCGTCACCGGTCTTGTTATCCGCACCCTCGGCACCACGATGGCGCATGTTTTCTAATACCTTTAAAGCCGACTCAACAATGTCGTGTGACTTTTCTCCATGAATGTTAACCAGCATACCGACACCGCAGGCATCGTGTTCGTATGCCGCATCGTACAAGCCTACCTGTTGGGGCTGTCGTTGGTAAGGGAATCCTTCTGTTACGTTGTTAAAAAGTTCTTGTTTCTTCATTCTTACTAGCTTTATTGTATGATAATACCTGTTTGATGTATTAAATTGTTTGGCAAAGTTAATATTTTAATTTCAAAATGATAGTGAAATTTAGCTTTTGTGTGACGCGAAATGAGAATAGGAATCTTTATTCTTTTAATTTGTTATTAAAAACAGGAAATTTGCTTTTAGTTTGTTAGCTTATTTATCCTTATTTGAAGCTGATTGTAATTTGTTTCTTTTTGAGCTAAAAATAATATATTATTTAA
>ENA-ORRU01002121-ORRU01002121.1-human-gut-metagenome-genome-assembly--contig:-NODE-2121-length-10887-cov-2.349428_pt1 | contig 10887 bp, 7 predicted proteins | sample MGYA00242184_ERZ509151 | MGnify/ENA primary metagenome ERZ509151 (study PRJEB26280, sample SAMEA2338667) | human gut metagenome | biome: human gut; feature: human-associated habitat; material: faeces... | reverse complement strand
TCGATTATACAAATCCCTTGTTACGCGATCCGGATGGAAGCACGCGCATCGCCGCCATCTGGGATCAGACGATCCAGAGCGGAACGCCCCCGCAGGGATTTGCTTACGGAACGGAATATACCCGGGAAACTATCAATGCCGCCCTTTCTTCTGAAGATCCTGCATCTCTTGTTCCTTCCGTTGATGACACCGGACACGGGACTTTTGTTGCCAGCCTCGCCGCAGGCGGTGCAGATATCTCCGAACAGTTTCTCGGAGCCGCCCCTGAATGTACCATTGCAATGGTAAAATTAAAAACTGCCAAGCAATATCTGAAGGAATACTATTGTATCGCCTCTGATGCTGTCTGCTATCAGGAAACGGACCTTCTGCTGGGAGTGAAATATCTGAATGACCTTGCATCCGCCCTTGATCTTCCGCTTGTCATGTGCATTACCGTCGGGACAAATATGGGCGGACACGTAGGGACTCTCCCCCTTCCCAGCCAGCTCGGGGCTTACAGTCTTGTAGCCAACCGGATCGCCGTCATCGGAACAGGAAATGAAGCCGACAAACGCCATCATTATTACAATACCATCCAGAATCTCAGCGACACCAAGACCGTTGAGATCCGGGTCGGGGAAAATGTCTCCGGCTTTATGCTGGAACTCTGGGTCATGATTCCCAACATTTTATCCATTTCCATCATTTCTCCTTCCGGTGAAAATACTTCCCGGATTTCCTTCCGCGGTGGCTCAAATGTTGAACTGGATTTTCTTTTTGAAAAAACAAAAGTTTATGTCGATTACCGGCTGATGGTGGAAAAGACCAATTCTGAACTTGTCTTTTTCCGGTTTAACACCCCTGCTGCCGGAATATGGAAGATCGTCGTCGAGCCGGTCCGCCTCATTGACGGACAGTTTCATATGTGGCTCCCCGTCACAGAATTTCTTGATGGAGAAGTATATTTTCTCGAATCAGATCCCTATTACACCCTGACCAATCCGGCTAACGCACCAAGTCCCATCATCGTTTCCTATTATGACGGGAAAAATGGCGGACTCGCCCAGGCATCCGGCCGTGGATACACCCGCACTCAGTTTCAGAATCCTTCCATCACAGCTCCCGGTATCAATGTAAAAGGGGCATTACCGGGCGGACGCTTTACCGTTCGTTCCGGTTCCTGCATTTCCACAGCCATCACTGCCGGAGCTGTTGCACTTATGCTGGAATGGGAACTGGAACAGAAAAATATTACCGGTATTGATGTCTTTCAGATCAAAAGTCTGCTGATCCTCGGAGCAATCCGCCCGGATTTTCTCGAATACCCAAATCGTGAATGGGGATATGGCCAGTTAAACCTCTATAATACATTTGAAGCCATGAGACAGCTCTGACGCTGTCCCATGGCTTCTCTTTTTATGGACTATCACTCATCTCATATCCCGGATTACCGATTATCCTCACGGTTCTCATAATAACTCTTAACCCGTTCTGATTCCGGTACGATCTGCTCTGCTGCCGGAGCTGTTCCCGGTGCAAATACAACTTTCAGCATAATCGGTGTAATAATCGTTGTAATTACAACCACAACGATGATTGGTCCAAGCAGGGCAGAACTCATCAGCCCCAGTGCCGCACCCTTGCTGGCAACGATCAGTGCAACCTCACCTCTTGAGATCATACCAACTCCGATCCTCTTTACCTGATAATTTTTATAACCACACACTTTTGCTCCAAGTCCGCATCCAATGATCTTTGTAATTACTGCAACGATTGTCAGAACTACTGCAAAGGCAATGATCGTCATAGACATTTTCGGCAGTTCTACCTTCAGTCCGATGCTTGCAAAGAACACCGGTGAAAGAAGCAGGTAAGACATTGTATCAAATTTAGACTCCAGATAAGTAGAACGCTGTACATTGGAAATAATAAGTCCTGCGATATACGCTCCCGTAATATCTGCAACTCCGAATACTTCCTCTGCCACAAACGCCATGATCAGACAGAATACAAATGCAATGATCGTATGGCGGTGAAGTTCTTTTTCTGCTTCATCAACCCATTTCTTATATATCTTGTAGAAGATCAGACCGATGATACCTGAAAATGCGAAGAATCCAACGATCTTCAGCAGAACGATTCCAAGACTTACAGAATCATCTGCCATACTCGTAACGATCGTCAGTGCAATGATTCCAAGGACATCATCAATGATCGCTGCACCGAGGATGGCATTTCCCGAACGAGTCTTCAGCTTTCCAAGTTCTTTCAGTGTCTCTACTGTAATACTTACCGATGTCGCCGTCAGAATGACTCCGATAAAGATATTCTGTAAAAAGACCGGTGAAGTCACATCGGACTCGATCGCACCCGGTTTATTGAAGAACCACGCAACCGCATAACCTCCTGCCAGCGGTACAAGTACTCCAAATAATGCAATGATAAAAGAAGCTTTTCCACTTGCCTTAAGCTCTTTGATATCTGTCTCCATACCTGCCGAGAACATCAGTACGATTACACCAATCTCGGCTACTTCATGAATAAATGAAGTTTCTGTTAATAATCCAAATCCTGCAGGTCCTAAAATAAGTCCTGCAAGCAATGCTCCTACAACCTGCGGCATCTGGACTTTCTTTGTCAGAAGGCCCAGTACCTTTGTTGATAATAAAATTATTGCCAAATCCAGTAAGTATCTATAAGCATCCATTTTTTCCACTCTCTTCCGTTTTCTCTATTCGCTGTCATCTGATCCCATGGTTCTGCCCTACTCATGGAATCCTCTTTTCTTGCAGTGTACCGGTCTTTATCAACCATTTAATGCCGGTACTTCCTGCCCCCGCAGACGGATGACCGGTCCGCCTGTTCCTTCAATATAAGCTCTGGTGATCGTCACCTCTCCGATATTATCATCTTTCGGAATCTCATACATGATATCCAGCATAAATTCCTCTATAATTGCACGAAGTGCTCTTGCTCCGGTATCTTTCTCCATCGCTTTTTCCGCAATCGCCTCCAATGCACTGTCATCAAAATCCAGTTTCACTTCATCCAGTGCCAGAAGCTTCTGGTACTGCTTCAGGATCGCATTCTTCGGCTCTCTTAAGATCTTCACCAGCATCTCTTTATCCAGTCCTTTCAGGGTAAAGATGATCGGAAGCCTTCCGAGAAACTCCGGGATCATGCCGAACTTACGCAGATCTTCTACCGTAACCTTTGACAGAAGATTCTCGTCATGTTCATATGTATCCTTCAGCTCTGAATTAAATCCCATGGACGTCTTCTTCTGAAGACGTTCTTTGATGATCTCTTCAATATCCGGGAACGCTCCTCCGCAGATGAACAGAATATTCTTCGTGTTCACTGTGGTCAGCGGAACCATCGCATTCTTGCTGTTCGCTCCCACAGGTACTTCTACCTCACTGCCTTCTAAGAGCTTCAGCATTCCCTGCTGTACGGATTCTCCGCTCACATCCCGCTGGCTGGAAGTCTTTTTCTTGGCGATCTTATCAATCTCATCAATAAAAATAATTCCCTGCTCTGCACGTTCTACATCATTATCTGCTGCCGCAAGTAGCTTTGATACAACGCTCTCGATATCATCTCCGATATAACCGGCCTCTGTCAGGGAAGTCGCATCCGTGATCGCCAGCGGCACATCCAGCAATCTTGCCAGTGTCTTCACCAGATATGTCTTTCCACTTCCGGTCGGTCCGATCATCAGCATATTAGATTTTTCAATCTCAATATCATCCATCGTATTGGTTGCCACCCGCTTATAATGATTATAGACCGCCACTGCCATGGTCTTCTTTGCACGTTCCTGACCTACCACATACTCATCCAGTCTGGCCTTGATCTTATGCGGTGCAGGAATATTTTTAATATCCAGCTCCGGAAATTCCTTTGGTTTCTCTTTTTTCTTCTTGATCTTTTTTGCTTCTGGCTGCATTCCTTCCAAATCAGAAAGATTCAGAAACTGCACGCCCGGCATATTCATCATTTTTCCCAGATCCAGAGGACTGCTGCTCATCGCATCAAAGCTTCTCTGCATACAGTCCGGACACACCGTAATATGATTCGGAAGATCGATCATCTTCCCGGTCACACTCTCCGGTCTGTGACAGATAAAGCAGATCTTCTCGTAACCGTCATCATCCTCACGCTCCTTTTCAGCGTCTTTGACCACTTCCTTACGGGAATCCTCTGTCCGGTTCTCTTTTTCCTGTGGAATCTCAGAATCTTTTTCTTCGTCCACAATAACGAAATCCTGATCTGACATACGCTTTCCCTTTCTTCTCCTGTTTCATTTGCTTCCTGTGTCACGTCGTATCCTGCCTGAAAAATTCATAAATATCACAGCCAGAGATCTCCAACCTCCGTTTCATTTTGCAGAATCCTGACGATCCGCAGTTCATTATAGTACAATCACTTCAAATATTCAAATAAATAAACTGTGAACTCTTACACAATTTTAACACCACACTACTGTTCCAGCATCCCGATCAACGTCTCTTCCGAAATGATCGGCACTCCAAGTTCTCTCGCCTTTTTGTTCTTTGAAGAAGTTGAATTTACATCATTATTAATCAGATAACCGGTCTTTGATGTCACACTGCCGGTTACCTTTCCTCCACGCTTCTCTATTTCCGCTTTTACCTCTGCCCGATTGGCAAAATGTTCCACACTTCCTGTGATCACGAAATTGATCCCCGAGAATTTCTGACTGTCCTCTGTCACAACCTCCTTCTGCAGCTCTACCTCGTCCAGCAGTCTGCGGTAGATCTCCCGATGCTTCGGATCAGCAAAATATTCTACATAGGTCTTTGCCATGATCCCGCCAATGCCCTGAATCTCTACCAGTTCTTCTTCGGTTGCCTCTTCCGCACGCTTTGGATCATCTCCGAATGCTTTACAGATGACCTTCGCATTGGCACTTCCGATATTCGGGATTCCAAGACTGTAGATCAGTCGTGCCAGCGTTGTCTTCCTTGCGTTTTCAATATTTCTGAGCAGCTTCTGATAAGATTTCTCTCCAAATCCATCCATGCTCTTAATTTCTTCCTCATACCGGTCCAGATGGAACAGATCCGTAAAATCTTTCACATACCCATGCAGAATGAATTTTTCCAGTGTCGCCTCTGAAAGTCCTTCGATATTCATCGCATCCCTGCTTACGAACAGGCTGAACGCTTTTACGTGCTTCGCCTGACATTCCGGGTTCGTGCAGAATAACGTCTTTGTCTCATTTTCCATGGAAATCTTTGTCGTACCACCACAGACCGGACAGACTGTCGGAATATCTTTTACACCGCTCCGTGTCAGATTCTCTGCGATCTGCGGAATGATCATGTTGGCCTTATACACCTGGATCGTATCACCGACTCCCAGTTCCAGCTCTTCCATAATACTGATATTATGCACACTGGCACGGCTGACCGTCGTTCCTTCCAGTTCTACTGGTTCAAAAACCGCAACCGGATTGATCAGTCCCGTTCTTGACGGACTCCACTCAATCTCAAGAAGCGTTGTCTCCCGAATCTCATCTGCCCATTTAAATGCAAAAGAATCTCTCGGAAACTTTGCGGTCGTTCCCAGTGACTGTCCATAGGCAATATCATCATAGACCAGTACCAGTCCGTCAGACGGGATTTCATTTTTCCCGATTGCCTTTGCAAACCATGCTACTTCCTCTTCGATTGTTTCTGCCGTCACAGGATGATGTTCCACCACATCAAATCCCTGCTCCTTCAGCCACTGCATCTGATACATTCTTGAATTATGAAAATCTACCTCTTCCGCACGCACCAGCGTAAATGCGAAAAACTTCACATTTCTTTTTGCGGTGATCTCATTATTCAACTGCCTCACAGAGCCACTGCACAGATTTCGCGGATTTTTATATTTTGCATCGACATCTTCGATCTTTTCATTGATCGCCTCAAAATCTTTATAGGAAATCACTGCCTCTCCACGCAGAACCAGCTCACCCTGGTACGGAATATGCAGCGGCACATTCTGAAAAACCTTTGCATTGTTCGTGATGACCTCTCCCTCGATTCCATTTCCTCTTGTGACCGCTTTGACCAGTTCTCCGCCCTGATACGTGAGAACAATGGTCAGTCCGTCCAGTTTCCAGGAAATCATCGCTTTCTTCGTGCCAAGAAATTCTTTCAGCCGCTCTACTTCCTTTGTCTTATCCAGTGACAGCATCGGCCGCTCATGGCGTTCTTTCGGCAGTCCACTGACCACCTCATAACCGACATTGACCGTCGGACTGTTCGCCATCTTTGTTCCCAGTTCTTTTTCCAGTTCTTCGATTCTGGCATATAATTCCTCATTTTCCTTCATACGCTGTCTCCATAAGCAAAAAGGACCCGCTTTACGCGGGTCCCGTGATTCTATCTTCTGCCTTCTTCTGTATCGCTTGTTGTGACCACGCTGTGTTCTTTGATATAGTCAACCACTTCATCGATGGTCGTAAACGCCAGCCCTACGTAGCTGTCTGCTGCGCCATAGTAAATGGCGATCCTGCCGCTCTCGGAATCATGAATGGTAGCGCATGGGAAGCATACATTCGGTACGAATCCTCTCTCCTCATACCACTCTTCCGGTGTCAGCAGGAAGTTCTCACAACGATATTTTACGATGGACGGGTTGTCAATATCCAGGATTGCTCCACCGATGGAATAGACATAACCATTACAGGTTCCGCTCACACCATGATAGAACAGCAGCCACCCTTCAGAGGTCTCAATGGGAGCTGCACCGCCACCGATCTTCAAGGACTCCCACCATTCGGAAGACTTTCCCATCACATGTCTGTGTTTGCCCCAAAATACCATATCGGGGCTCTCACTGACGAAAATATCACCGAAGGGCGTATGTCCGCTGTCGGAAGGGCGGGACAGCATCATGAAATTACCGTGTACTTTTCTGGGGAACAGTACGGCGTTACGGTTAAAGGGGAGGAACGGATTCTCGATTCTGGTAAACGTCTTGAAATCCGTAGTTTTAGCAATACCGATGGCTGCGCCGTAAAAATCCTGACACCAGATGATGTAATAGGTATCTTCTACCTTCACCAGTCTGGGATCATAAGCGTAGATCGGCATAAATGGCTTGCCTTCTTCATCTACAAACTGAATCTTATCTTTATCAAAATCCCAATGAATTGCATCTTTGCTGCGTCCCATGTAGATATAAGGAATACCGTTGACCTGTTCCCCACGGAACACGCCGATGAATTCATCACCGTAAGGCATTACGGCACTGTTGAAGATTCTGGCTACTCCTTTTACAGGATTTCTGCCAATAATAGGGTTCTCACTATATCTCCATACCGGTGCTCCGGTATGGTCTTCGGGTTTATCCTGCCAGGGTACATTAGGTACTGCAGGGCTGATCATCTTAACCTTGCTCATTCAGGTTACCTCATTTCTGTATTATTTATCTTGCTTCCTGTTTTAAGAACTCTTCATTTCTGCGGATGAGTTCACATCTCTGTGCCACACACTCCACGCTTCTTCCGGGATCGGAAGGGGTGTGGAATACATAATCCACAAGCTTATCTATAGTAGTCGTTGCCACATGCATGCGGGTATCGCTGGATGCATAGTAGATAAAGACTTCCCCCTTCTCATTTGCGATTGCGCCATTGGTAAATACTACGTTTGAAACATCTCCCACTCTCTCTTCCCCTCTGGGACCGATCAGCAGACCCGAAGGCTCTGCGATCACTTTTGCAGGATCTTTCAGATCCGTTGCAAAAGCATAAATGACGTAACGTAAACCGGCTGCGGTATTACGAACTCCATGTGCGATATGTATCCAACCTCTGTCTGTCTTGATGGGGGTAGCTCCCGCACCGTTTTTGGCCTCGGTGATGGTGTGATATTTCCGCAGGCTGGTCATGCGCTCTTCGTCGATCACTGCATGAGTGATATCGTCACACAGTCCGAAACCGATTCCTCCGCCACTTCCGGTCTCGATGAAATCATCCATCGGTCTGGTGTAGAAGGCATATTTGCCATCCACGAATTCCGGATGCAGCACTACATTTCTCTGTTGGGGAGAACGAAGGGTCTTTAAATTCTCCAGTCTCTCCCAGTGTTTTAAGTCTTTGGTTCTTACAATGCCTGCAGCCGCTACTGCTGCAGACAGATCATTTACGGAGGTATCCTTGCTCTCGGAACAGAACACACCGTAGATGTAACCATCTTCATGTTTGGTGAGACGCATGTCATAGACATTGGTCTCTTCCGGGCAGGTGTCATCTAACAGAATGGGATAATCCCAGAAACGGAATCCATCGACACCATTGTCACTCTCCGCCACACCAAAGAAAGACTTTCTGTCGTTGCCTTCGATACGGGCTACCAGATAATACTTGCCGTTTAATTCAATGGCTCCGGAATTCATGACCGCATTGATTCCCAGACGCTCCATGAAATAGGGATTGGTCTTGGGATTGAGATCATATCTCCAGGTCAGGGGAATATGTTCTCTGGTCAGAACCGGATATTCATAACGGTCGTAAATACCGTTGTAGAAATCGGACTTTACATTTTTACGGGAAAGCAATTTCTCCTGCTTCTCTTTCTCTATGTAATAACGCTCTAACATCTCTTCATAACCTCCATGCACATTCTGCCGTTATGGTAAGGGCACTTCCAAGGCTCCACGATAGGACGGCCGGGATAGGGATTTCCTTCCGGATCCACTTCCCAGAACCATTCGGAACCGGCTCTCTTATCGATCACATGATCCCGGATAAATGCCCATTCCTTCTCGGCTGCTTCCAGATATTCCTTCTTCTCCGGCTCTTTCTCATAGCCGTTTAAGAAACCGATCACAGTCTCTGCCTGTACCCACCAGACTCTGTGCACATTCACGACACCTCTGTCACATTCGTTTGCCAGAGAGTGTCCGTCGAATGCCACCTTATAGATCTGCGCAGTCAGATCTTTGGTGATGACATACATCTTCTGTGTCAGTTCCGGATCATCCAGTACCTTACAGCCTCTGTCGATCAGCCAGGCGGTCTCAATGTCGTGACCGTAGGAATGCAGATCCAGAATACTGTTATAATGCTTGTCAAAAAATACTTCCTGTCTGTGAAGCTTCGGATTATATATCTTCTCCGCGAAGAGATCCATAATCCACAAAAGGCGTCTTTTCACCTTCAGGTCACCGGATACCCGGTACAGCTCCGTATATGCTTCAAATACATGTAACAATGTATTCATGGTCTTATCGGCCAGGACACCGTTCTCCGACAATTTCTCATTGGATTCCGGTTTAAAGTCTCTGGTGAATGCTTCCAGATATCCCACCTCATCCATACATGTAGTCTCAATCAGAGTAAACAGCTTTTTCGCCAGCTCCAGGGCTTCTGTATCACCACTTGCCTCATAATAGGAGGATAGTGCATAAATGCAGAATGCCTGATTGTACGTATGCTTTGTAGTATCCTTCGGTGTTCCGTCGTAATTTAAGGACCAGTAGATTCCGCCGTATTCTTTGTCCAGACAATAATCTTTCAGGAAAGCGTATCCGTGCTTTGCCTCATCAAGCAGACTTTCGTCTTTTAACAGTGTATACGCATTGGAAAAAAACCAGGTGATCCTGCTGTTCAGGATACAGCCCTTTTCTGCCTTTTTATCCAGATTCAGATCATAATCCAGGTAGCCGTAATAGCCGCCGAACTCGTCATCTCTCATTCCTTTCCAGAAAGGAATGATCCCCTCTGTCAGATGGTTTTTAATTTCTTCCCGCATTTTCATTGTTTCTATGTTCATCATGTTCCGCACTCTCCTTTGTATTAACCCTTGACAGCGCCGGAGGTGATTCCACTGTAGATCTGTTTCTGACAGAGCAGGAATACGATCAAAGCGGGCAACAGAGACATCAGTACACCTGCACAGATCAGATTGTATTTGCTTCCAAGAGGTCCGGTGAAGGTATACAGGGAGGTTGCTACCACACCGAGAGTCCTCTTGTCCTGCAGATACAGACTGGCGCAATAATACTCGTTATATACGCCTACTCCCTTAAGCACCATCGAAGTTACGATAGCGGGTTTCAGAAGCGGAAGAATGATCTTCCAGTAAATGGTAAAATAGGAGGCTCCGTCGATAAATGCGGATTCATCCAACGATACCGAAATGTTTTCCATGAACTGGATGAAGATGTAGATGGAGATAACATCCGTACCCATACTCATAATGATATAACCATACAGATGATTGATAAATCCAAGGTTACTCATAATCTGGTACACAGATACCTGCATGGCAATTCCGGGAAGGAGGGTTGCGAACAGGAACAGGCTGCGGATCAGTCCGTTGCCGGGAAACTTGAACCGGTTCAGTACATAAGCGAGCTGTGTTCCCACCAGGACGGAGCCTAACAGTACAAATACCAGGATGATAAAAGAGTTTCTGAAAGCAACACCCATGTTTGCCTGTTTCCATGCCTGGATAAAGTTTTCAACATATGTCCAGCTCTTGGGAAGTGTCATAACATTAGTGGAAGCATACTCTTCCGGACTTTTAAACGCTGTGATCACACACACAACCAGCGGAAGTATTGACACAAATGCACCCAGGATCAAAGTGAAATACTTTAACACAACCAGGATTCCTTTTTTTAATTTCGCTGCTGTCATCAGTGTGTGCCCCCTTTCGCTTCCATAGCCAGACGTTTCTCACGCTTTCTGACTGTTCTGATCGCTTCCTGATCACCAACTCCGAAGAAGTATCTTTCAACCCATTTCTGGATAGCTGTGGCGATCATGATCAGAACCAGCAATACAATCGCCATTGCAGATGCAAGACCAACCTTCTGATTTTCATGTGCCAGTTTATTCATGATTACAAAGTAACTTCCTGTTCCAAAGTTACCGCC
>ENA-ORRU01002120-ORRU01002120.1-human-gut-metagenome-genome-assembly--contig:-NODE-2120-length-10888-cov-4.411982_pt1 | contig 10888 bp, 7 predicted proteins | sample MGYA00242184_ERZ509151 | MGnify/ENA primary metagenome ERZ509151 (study PRJEB26280, sample SAMEA2338667) | human gut metagenome | biome: human gut; feature: human-associated habitat; material: faeces... | reverse complement strand
GCATAGCTTCTGCGATGGCTGCCATGGGCATCGTCGCGCCGACCATGGAAGTGCACGCGATCGCGCAGAGCAGGTAGTAAAGGGGTCGTTTCATAGCGGAGCCTCTCGGTGAGCAGCCAATAGGGTCCGAAGGCAGCTCCAGGCCAGCACTCCGCACATATTTTGTTGGGGATTATTTTACGGGAACACCAGTCAACATCAGCGAACTTTCTGGGGGATGTTGGGGAGGGGAGGGAGCGGGCCCGCTTTAGTCCCCGGCGTCGCTCTGACCCGAGCTGGGTTGACTATACGCGACGCGGCAGCTCTAACATGAGGCCGTCTTGCGCCTCTTCGAGGCTCGGCACCGAGGCCTTCCAGGAAAAGTCCGCGAGGCTGCTGCTTAGGTCAAGTTCTGCGTGGTCGTATTTTTCAATTTTGCAGCCCGGGTGATTCTCGTCTGGTAAAAGGCGACATTCGACCGGACGCGACCCGATGATTCGATACTCCTTCTGATATGCGTACTTGGGCGTTTTGATAACGAGATTGTGCGGGATGCCCTCAAAGATCTCGCGTATCAGTTTTGGCCCGGGTACGCCGTAGGAGATGGGACCGTGGGCGTAGATGCTTCCGTCGTCGGTGGTGTGTCTGTCGGCGAGGCGCGCGAAGCTGTCATACTGCACAATGCCGATCCACCCGTCCGCGCACCCGAACTCCTGGATCATGCGTATCGGGATTTTCACGGTGTTGTCGACGATATCGTTCTCGCGGACCTTGTACATGCATTAGATGGGCAGGCAAGTATATCCGTAGAGACACACCCCGGGAGCCATGGAAGCCTCGAGCGGATCGCCCTGCTCACCAGTCAGGCCATGGTAGTAGCCGGCCGCGTTCATGTAGAGGTGCCCGTTTATCACGTCGTCGATGTATGCTTCCTTGGGTGCGAACTTAAGTAGGCATGCGATGCCGTCTTTGAGCATAGCGGATCCTTTCTTGGGTGGAGGTGCCCCGGGCCGCTTTATGCGTCCGGGTTGCTTGCCACCAAGGTAAGGGCGCTTGGTGGGACCCTCGTGCCGGATTGGCGTGGATTTGCGACGCTTGGGTGTGCTGGCTCATTGGGACTCTGAGGCTTGTACAGCAAAGAACTCTGGGGGCTTTATTCCGACCTGCTGCGAAATGGTCTGCTAGTTGATCGGTTATAGTAACTCAGCTCAGCTTGATTCTGCGATGTTCACTTCCTTGTTTGCTTCAAGAGCAATTCGATACTGGTCTGCGTATCCGAATTCAAGGGATACGCATGTCGATGCATCGAGGTCGAAAACGTAATTGTATCCAGGGACCGAGACGATAACAGATACGAAGTGCCATGAGTGATCTCGGGATTCTTTTTTCATGTTGGAGAGCGCTTCGCGAAGCATTTCCTCGTCAGCAAGAATATTGGATCTGACAAACAACTCGTTTCTCCTAAAGAGTTCGTAGTCACCAGAGTCGAGTCTGTCCAGCTTTTTGCGAAGAGCTTCAATAATCGGCTCGAATGAATCCGTACCATTTGGACCAAACAGGACTCCTTTTTCGAAATGCGCTCCACATTGCTCAATAAGTTCGATTCGGCGTTTTTCCTGAGAAGAATCATTCTCGTATAGGAGTTTGGAATAGAGGGATTCTGCCTTTCTGCTGTCTTGCGATTGGGAAGCTGTTACCTCGATGCCTAGGGACTGCGCCCGATCGATCAGATCCGGTTTGTCGCTGTAAGCCAAATTGCCATATTTGTTGCTACCGATAAATTGCAGAACATGTCTTGCATAACACTCCCAGATATCGATTTTGGTCCTGCCAAGGATGGGCTTGACGTAGCTTTCGCTATCAATGGGGCTATGCATATGGCTCACCTCTGTTGTCCGGATTATGGTATAAAAAGTTAATTGCGGTGGAAGCTTTCGGGCGACACCTGAAGAGGGTTGATGCGTCGGCCCTCTTTTTTTGACGATATTTTACAGCATGCTTGACATGGCTGCGCGAGGCCGTGCGGGGGCATTCGTGCAGGGAACGTCGCCTCCAGAATCGATCTTGCGATTCAACTGCCGCTCGACGTGGTCATATCGAAAGATACCGATCTGTCGTCGGCGCACCTGAACTCATCGATCATTCGCTTAGTAATCACGACGGTATTGTTTGCGATCTTGCTCTCTTACACCGTGAACATGCGGTAGATCGGCAAGAGTTAGTTGGCGTAGATGCCCATCCCGTACGCTAAAGACGCTCCCCATGGATCGCCCTGCTCACCGGGTGGACCATGGTAGTAGCCGGCTGTGAGAGTATTTGTTCACTTGAGCACTGCTGAATATCACGAAACAGCACCGCCGTTATTGGGCTTGGGCGGTGGGTTCGACATTGGACCCTCTGCCGTTTTGTTGCTGGCGATCCGAACCGCAGCGCCGTTGCAAGTTGGCCTCGCCTATATCGACCAGGACTACGCTGTGCCTGATCTCGCTCATGGCCGCATCTGCAGGGGTCCGGCATCGAACCTCGGGTATCAGTCTTTCTTCTTGAGTTGCATGCAGAAGACGGTTGGCATCAGAGTTGCTGCTGGTTGAAATTGGTTGGAATTGGCTTAATGATGCTGCGAGGCTCTTTACAGAGAAACAAATGTTCGATAAAGTGTTCTGAAAAAAGGAGTCAGAGATGGTCGCTAGTTTGTTTTCAGAACTTATCAAATCAACGGTCTCTCCTTATGAAGAGATGCTCGCCTATGAGTATTTATATTCAGATTCAAGCGCAACACTAAAAAAAATTTCCGGTAAGACGGTTGGTCTTGGTAAAACCCCTTCTGAGGTATTGGAGGAGGAATCTGGCCTTCTCGACTTACGGGAGAGTGATAGATATAAAGAAGTTCAAGAAACGATCGATCATAAGCTCGGTACCTTCGACGTGATTGTCAACGGCACTCCGTCGTGGCCAATGTCTCTTAAGGACTCCGCAAGGCCCGTGCCCGTTCTTTACTATAAAGGTTCCGTCTCGCTTCTAGATAGGCCTTCTATTTCTGTCGTGGGTTCGCGGAAAGCCTCACAGAAAGGCAAGGAGCTTGCTGCGAAGATTGCCTCTCAATTATCCGAACATGGTGTAAGTGTTGTAACGGGAATGGCTCGCGGCATCGATGCTGCGGCAACCGAGGCAGCTCTTGAGTATAAGGTCGGCGCGATTGGTGTTATCGGTACACCGGTTGACGAGGTATATCCTCGTGAAAACATTGACTTGTTTAATAGGCTTATTGAGTGCGAGGGGCTCATTGTCAGCCAAGTGCCTTTTTACAAGTATCAGCATCAGCCCTTTAATACCAAAAGATTCTATTTCCCCGAACGTAACGAACTGATGGCTGCTATTTCCAACGCAACCATTATTGTCGAGGCTTCTGATACTAGTGGCACGCTCACGCAGGCTCGTGCTTGCGAGCATCAGGGACGGCCTCTGTTTATTACGAGGCATGCCTGTTCCGATCCCTCGGTCACTTGGCCTTCCAAATGGCTGAAAAAGCCCAATGTCTTTGATATTGATGACGCCATGGACGTTCTAGACATGCTTGGTCCCATTGAGCATTGGGGAGGCGGCTTCAGTGTCTGATTGGAATTGGACTCTAATTGATAAGGTCGGCATGGCTAACCGTAGGTATCTTTGCGGAGACGATGCTTGTTTCTATTACATGCAGCGTGATGGTAGGGGCTACAGCGCTTCTCCCGAAAACGACTTGATCAGTAATTTTAAGAAAGATCCGTTTGAGTATCGCGATCGTCCTGATGTGCTTAGATATAAAAACAGAGCTATCCAATCATGCAGCAGTTTTGTTACGTCGTTCTTTAGGGACCGTCCTTATATCTTTGGGGACAAACGGATTGCTCTTGTTCCAATGCCTACATCGAATCCAAGAAACTCGGCAAAATTCGATAATAGGCTCGATCAAGTTTGCCGGAACGTGTCTTCCTGCTTCGACAATATTGTCTATGCTCCCGTAATCGATGTTAAAGACAGCGTAACCGCTGCTCATAGAGGTGGCCCTAGAGATCCCGAGCTTCTGCAAGGGTCTCTTGTTATGACCCGCGGTCTTTCACCAGATACCGATATTGTTGTGTTGTTTGACGACGTTCTTACCATGGGCGGTCATTATTCTGCGTGCAAGAATTTGTTGCAACAGAACATGTGGACGACCCCCAACATACTGGGGCTTTTTCTGGCGTTGCATACTTGGCCGGTTTCTGTCGAGTGATGGTCTGGCCGCCCCCTCGAGACCGCTGCTCAGTCCCAGTTCCGAGCGACCGCGCTCTTCACGACAGTTTCGTCAACTATGTCGCTTTCTCGCACCGTGAATATGCAGTAGTTTGGCAAGAGCCAGTCGGCGTAGAAGCCCCTCCGTACGCTAAATACGCTTCCAGTGGATTGCCCTGCTCGCCGGGCAGATCATGGCGCTAGCCGGATGCGTTCATATAGATTCACGAAGGCTATTGTTTACTGTCATAAATTGAATTGACCCTTTGGGACCCGGGTACTAGAGTTAACCTGCGATATTGACGTAGTTAACCTACGGTTCTACGTCCTGAGGAGAGTCGTCTGCCCCCTTGGATGGCCGCCTTTCTTCATTTAAGTACCTGAAATATTAGACATGCCTTTCTTGGTTATTGACGAGCAGGTTCGTTTTCTGAAATCTCGCGGTTTGGGTGTCGATGCGGATACTGGCCCCACTCTGATGCTCGAAGGCTATTACTTGAATGTCAGATGGCGCCCCGTTCGATTAAGGTTGGGAACGTCTATACAAAGCAAGAACAACAGAACGGGCATCTTCCTAGTATTATTGATGCATATTGAAGTCGCCACTTTCCCGTACGTGCACGGAGGTCTTAGAGATGATTCTTGCGGACTGGAATGTATTTGCTTGCAAGTTTAGCGGCAATGAGCAGACTGCTTTTGAACAACTATGCTACTTGCTGTTCTGCAAATGGTATGGGCGCGAGACGGGCATATCCCGCTACATCAATAATCCTGGGATTGAAACTGACCCAATTGTGGTTGATTGCGATGTAATTGGATGGCAGGCAAAGTACTACCAGGTGGCTCTTTCGCAAAGGAAGCGCGAGCTAATTGATGCCGTGGATGAGGCCCATAAATGCTATCCAGAACTGACGCGCCTCATTTTCTATTGCAATAGGGATTTTGGTGCAGGGAAAACGTGCTCGGATGGTGTGCAGGATCCCGCAGCCAAAACGGAGACCGAGGACTATGCCGCCCGCCTTGGAATTAAAATCGATTGGTTTCTCGCATCCGCGTTTGAATCCTCGTTTGTGCTGATTGAGAACGAAGCAATAGCAAGGCACTTTTTCTCTACCGATTCGTCTGATGCCTTTGGCTTGGGACTTCGCCTTGTTGAGCAGAGCAAACGCTACCTTAACTCCATTGATGCTTCAGTTGTCATTAAAGGCGAGGAATTAAAAATCGACCGGAGCGATCTGCTCGAACAGGTCTGCGATGGTTTGCACAAGGGGAACAGCGTCGTGCTACTTACGGGTGATTCGGGTGTTGGTAAGACCGCGACCGCCAAAGATTTCCTGTCCTCGCTCGCTGATGATTCGGTTGCTGTCGTGGTGGACTGTCATGGAGCTGATGCTTGGAGGAGCGAGGAGGACCTGCTTGGCGGTTGGCGCGGGTTTGGGCTAAGTGATGTCCAACGTGCTTTTCAATCAACGGACAAGCGCTATCTGCTGGTGGATTCAGCCGAGTACTTGTTCGAATCGCAGAACCGTTCCCTTCCAGCTGCTTTACTTGGTTTTGCGCATGATGGAAACTGGTCGGTCCTCTTGACGGTTCGTTCTTCATGCAGAAGAGAAATGGAAGAACTCGTTCATGACGTGTTTGAGTCTGCTTATACAGTTGTTTCGGTTAGTGGCTTTAGCGAAGATCAGGCGCACGACTATCTTATTCGTTTAGGTTATACGGACAAGTATTTTTCAATCGCATCCGTCCCTCCGTTCAGAAAGCCCATTATTGCCAAAGTCCTCTCAAAGGTGATGCCGGGGCAAATAACGTCAGAAGAAGCATTGAGAGATTTTGTCCTTAACGAGCTCTATCTCAAATGCGACAGCGAAGCTGAATCTGCATTGAGAAAAGAGACGGTTTTCTGGATGGCGTCCCGTCGGCTTTCATTGGCCAAGATGAGCTTTACACCAGACATGAAAGTGCTCGAACGGTTTAGAAAGGCCGGGTATATCGTCAATTTTGATATGCAGAACGTGCGTTTCGCTCATGACTATTATGAAGAACTCGCAATCAGCGCGCTGTTGAATCATCTATTTTCGACATCAGATTCAGCTAGACATTTTCTGGCTGAGTTAAAGCCTGATTTTGCCACTAAGAAGATACTGACCGATTGGCTTATTGAGGATGGCGACGTAAACCGTGGAATGTTGGAGCGCCTCGCTGAAGAAGTGCTTGGCAACGAAGATGTATATCTGAAGTGGGGAGAGTGTATCCATCGTTCGATGCTGCAGTCTGGCCAAACGGCAGAGCTATTATCGCAATTCTCCCTTGAACTTAAGGCGAATAGCTGGGCGTATGCGAGCGATTTGGGAAAAACGTTGCGGCGCTCTTGCATGGATATCGATTTTGAGACCATGGAGCGCATATCGAACAGTGGATTCGAAGGTAAGGTGCCTCTTCAGGAAAAGCCTTCCGGCCATGGCTGGAAAGACTATATTGCTTTTCTTTATAGCTATAAGGAAGAGATTCCTCTGGAGGCGTCTTTTGGTTTTGTTGGTGTTTTAGACGTTTGGTGCAAAAGTAACCATTCTGGAGAAACTACGCGCCAGGCGGGTCGGGTTGCACTCGCGTTGATTGAGAAGATTGAGCACGATAGCGATCGTTATCGATACAACGATGCCGAAGAAACTTGCGTTACGGTAATTCTTGAAGCAGCGGGTGAACTGAGTCAAGAATTGGCAGCCTATTGCGCTCAAGAGCGGGATTGGGATGACCGCAAGGAGCGTAACCACCCTTTATTTCAGGGCATGGTCAAGGATTCTTTATCGACGCGGTATGTTGCCCGTGCGATCCCAAACGAATATTCGGAGTTCTTATTTAATGCTTGGACAATCAAAGCCAATCATAAAGACGAATTCTATGAGATGGCCTTCGACTGTGAGACGGAATTTGCGCTCCGCGACTGCGGAAGATTTCATTATCCGACAAGCGCCATGCAGACTCCTGTTTATGCCCTATTTAGGGCTGACTGGGAAACTGCATTGCGGTTGGTCTGCAGAATCGCCGACCATGTTGCCGACTCTCTCATGCATTCGGATTTTGCTGATGAATGTTTGGAGGCGAGCGTGCGGTTGGGCGAGATAGACAGAAGCTATATTTTTAGCGGCAGACTATGGACGGCCCATTTGTTTGGTTGCGGTTCTGATTTGTATTCGTCAATTATGATGGCATTTGAGCGATGGCTACTTGAGGTTTCAGATGTAGCTACTCCCGCGCAGTTAGAACACCTTTGCTTTACTGCTTTGATGGCTTCCCATTCTTGCTCGGTTGTGTCCATTGTCGTTTCGGCCGTGCTGAACGCTCCGGAAAAATGCCCCGACGTGCTCTGCGCGTTACTTTCCTGTCGGGCTGTGATCATGTTGGATAAAGAGAGGTGGATAAACGGGCGGTGTTATCCGGTTGTTCCTCCTTTTGCGGGCTACTATCTGCATAACCATGACAGAGAGGTTGTTTCGAAGTATCGAATTAGCGAGAAGCAGATTTCAAACGCCGCGCTTCAAGTTCAGCTTGACAACAACCTTATTCTACTGGATGGAAAGACTAGCGCTTCTGATCACATCCATTCGATTATTGACGACATGATCGGATCATCGGATGAGGAAGATGCGGTCACTAGATGGGCGTACCAGCAGATGGATTCTAGGCGACTTGAGGTTGTTGGAAATTCGGATGATCCGAATCATCCTGGTGTTGTTTTGGAGATTAATCCAGACGAGGATCTGGCGGAAAAGCTAAAACAGCATAAGGCGACACTGGAAGATGCGAGGCCGAGCCAATCTCTTGCTTTTTATACGTGGGCGCACAATGGATGGGAAAAGGGCGCTCAGTTTAACGATGACTTCGATTCCATTAGCGCCGCATTGGCTCATGCTAAGGGGCTGACTGATAGTGACGGCGCGGCCTTGTTTCTTCGCGATGCGTGTGGATACACTGTCGCAATTGCTCTTCGAGACTTCTTGAATGAACTTTTGGAATCCGAGCTTGAATGGTGCTACAGGTATGTTTCGGAATGCCTGGGTGCTGCAAATGCATATTCCCCTCATCAAGACTCTTCTGTTGACGCGCTTGTCAAATCTTCCGTTTTGTCTGCGGCTCGGGGAGTAGGCGAATTTCCGATTTTTGTTGCACGGCTCGTCGTCGGTCCGGAAAGAGCTCTGCACTCGAGTTTAATGGAGGCAATAGGAACCTATTATTCGGGGAATATCCGCGCAATCGAGGCCTTTCTTGCTGGATATCTGACAGCCGGTAAATTCTGGGATAAAAGACGGGAAGGCACTTTCCAGCTTCCCGCTCAAGAGCGTCGTTTGAGTAACGACGAACTGATGGACTTGCTTCTTAGGAACCATCCGCAACTGCCAGACCGAATCATCGCCATGGATCTTGGTGTCTCTAATTTGGAAGACTACGTTGCCTACAATCCGAAACACCTTGCGATGGGTTTTGTTTTGGTGGCAGCGTGCAGCGACGACGTGTGCGATCCTTTTGCTATAGAAAACTATATTAAAGCAGCTTCGTCTGGGCTAATAGCCCACCGAAATGCCTCTTGGATTTTTGATTCTCAGGTTGGTTTTGTGCGGCAGATTGCATTGTGGTTTATTAAGGCTAAGCCAAGTTGTTACTGTCGTGTTCTCGTCGAGGTAGCCCCGTTGTTGCTTCAACAATATGTGGGAGGGCGTTTTCTGTCCGAATTGCTTCATGCTCGACTTCGGGGGAAGTTGGACGACTCGCTTTTCTTCACTTATTGGAGCGAAACCTATGAAGCGTGTTTTTCGGGAAATTTGAGCGATGGTCGCAGGAGCGACCCTGATGATTTGCTGGAAGCACTGCTTTTTGCGGATCCGTCTTGGTCGCATGTCGATTTTGAATCAATTTTGGACTATGACCGGTGGGATGGCTTCTTCTCCAAGGTCTCACGGCGACAAAAAGGGGCTGCGACTCTGACTTCGTTCGCATACCTGCTACATGAGGTTGTTCCCGAGCGTCTGGCGAATGGCCTCCATTGGTGCGCGGCGGTTATCCGCAACGGGGTCCGCCTCTCTTCTTCGCGACAAAATTCAAATATGCAATATTATCTCGAGGAAATTTGCACTTGTGCTGTCGATAAGCTGGGGCCGGAGATGGCTCACCGGGGAATGCTGAGAGGCGATTTGCGCATCGTGTTCGATTTCCTTATCGATCAATTCGATTCGTCGTGCGCGTATCGTTTGCGGGATTTGATAGAGGGGAGCAGCACGTGACGGCTTCAATTAGTTAAACGAGCGCTCAAAGGCAGAGGCTTTGAAGAAAGGGTGGCCATTAGTTTTTAGTTAGAGATTGGAGCCGAACAGCCACATTGCCACTTGTCGCCCTGTTGGGTCGCTTGACGTTACGATAAAAAATCCTCAGTGATACAGTCGTCGCGGACTCTACGTGAGGCGGAGACAAAGAAGGGTCGTTGTTTGGTTTCCGGCAACGGCCCTTTGATGTTTCCGCGACTACTGGATGTTGTCGCGTTTTCGCTTTGGGGCAGTGGGTTTTTATCGCCGCTGTCGTAAGCGCGGGGAAAAATCGGGAACTTCCGAGCACAACCTGATTTTTGGTAACAAAACCGCAGGTCGCGGATGCCCAAAACTGGGGTCTGGTCGACAGGTCTCGGTTTTTCACCGCACTTCCGGATTGGGCGCTCATTTAGCACTCTCGATGTCCCCACATCCTCTAAAAAAGTTCTTAAAACAGCCTTAAAGGCGTTCTAGCTCGCGTTGACAGCGTAAAATACGCATGTTTGACTAGGACAAAAGGGTAGCGCACAGAGATGTGGTGTAAGAGGCGGGGCATGCCCCGCCTCCGCCCTTTCAAGAAAGGACGGGGACACCGCCTAGAATTCGTCGTTGGAGTAATGAAGGTGACGAATGGAAGGAAAGGCGATGCCCCAAGAAGAGAGTGTACTGCGCCTCGGCCGCGACGAGGCCCTCGAGGCGGCGAGGCTTTGGCAGGAGTGCGGCGACGCGCGCGAGTTCGCGTGCAGGATGCTGGGCAGCGTGATGAACGCGCTGATGGACTCCGAGGCCCAGCAGATGTGCGGCGCGAGCCGCAACGAGCGCAGCGACGGCAGGGAGAACAGCCGCAACGGCTACCGCCCCAGGTCGCTCAAGACCGCCGTGGGCGACGTGGAGCTCGAGATACCCAAGCTCAGGCACGGCACCTACTACCCCGAGGGCATGCTCGCGCGATGGTCGCGCGTCGACACATCGGTGGCCGCCATCGTGCAGGAGATGTACGTGTGCGGCGTGTCCACCCGCAAGGTCGAGCGCGTGGCGTCCAAGCTGGGCATATCCTCGCTGTCGAGCTCGGAGGTCTCGAGCCTCTGCTCCGACCTCGACGCCGAGGTGGCGGAGTTCCGCCGCCGCGACCTTTCGGGCACGCCGTGCTGCTACCTGTGGCTCGACGCCACCTACATGAGCTGCAGGGTCGGCTCGTCGGTCGTCTCGCAGGGCGTCGTGACCGCGATCGGGCTGGGCGCCGACGGGCGCAAGCACTTCCTGGGCTGCGACGTGGTCGACACCGAGAGCGAGGACTCCTGGGCGGCATTCCTCGGCGGGCTGCGCGAGCGCGGGCTGGCCGGCGTTCGCCTCGT
>ENA-ORRU01002118-ORRU01002118.1-human-gut-metagenome-genome-assembly--contig:-NODE-2118-length-10896-cov-2.486394_pt1 | contig 10896 bp, 19 predicted proteins | sample MGYA00242184_ERZ509151 | MGnify/ENA primary metagenome ERZ509151 (study PRJEB26280, sample SAMEA2338667) | human gut metagenome | biome: human gut; feature: human-associated habitat; material: faeces... | reverse complement strand
ATAATGTAGATTATGAGCTTACTGAAGATGAGAAGCTGGCAGAACAAGAATATATAGAGTTTCAAAATACCAGAATACTGAAGATGCTAGATGCTCAAATGAACAAGTTAGACTCTGTTACTAAATGGTATGAGGACTCCTTAGATGATTGCTTAGATGAGAAGAAGATTAAGGACTTACTTGCAGGAATGGGGTCTACAGCTAACACTATTAAGAGTATAGAGACATTGAAATCTATGGTTCAAGCTGAAGAAGTATCAATGGGTAAAGTTAAGGGTGATGCTAAGGTAAATCCGTATGAGTTGGCAGGATAATACAGCAAAATACAACCTAAATAAAACAATACGTTAATAATATTAAAATAACTTAAAATGAAGAAGATGAGTTTTACAGTAGATTTGACAAAGAATCAAGATGAGATTTGGAAACAGATTAATAAGATAGACGAGAAGTTAAGACCTAAGAAATCTTGGTTGAAGAGAATCATTTCATGGTTCTAAATACCATCAGTAGGACCTTACGTGGTGGGTCTTAAAAGAAACCACGTATATGGGAGAGTGGCGGAATAGGTATACGGCAGTAGATTGACGGAAGCACCCTGAAGTCGTCGTTAATAAAGCTCTTGGGTTTGAAGGTTCGAGTCCTTCCTCTCCCTCTTAATATTGCCCTATGGTGTAATGGTTAGCACAGGAGGCTCTAACCCTCTTAGTCTGCGTTCGAGTCGTAGTGGGGCTACCAATAAAGGTAAGTTTGCAGTAGCTGTGGGTAGTATCCGAACTTCTGAAATATGATAAGAATGACCCTCTACTTACCTTTAACTTATTTATTAGAAAGGTCAATTCACGGTTTGGGTAATGTGTGAGATAGCTGAGGCGTTGGCGTTTTATCTCACAAACCTTTCTACGATAGTGAAGTTGCAGGCCGGCACAACGTAACCTCCTAAGTCACTAGCTATGTAAGGAAGCTCATAGTTAACACAGCTCATGATGGACCTAACCGTAAGTAGGCAAGTTTAACAGAGTTCTTGGACAAACTGTAGAAAATAATTTAAAGGGGCGCGTTTCACAACGAACCCCTTTAAAAATTTAAGACTATGGAATTAAATATACCCCTTACTAAAGAAGAAACAACCACATTAAAAGCTAGAGGTAAGAATGTAACTTTCTTTATGCAGGACGAACTTGATGAGTATCCGATTAATCTAACTACATGGAATACTGCAGGTGTAGAATCGAAGAGTGGTATTATTCCTCAACTTGACATAGCTAATAGCATTATATATAGTAAGATAACAGAAAAAACTATAAAAGAGGCCTTAATCAGCCTCGAAAGAATAAAGAAAAAGAATGGTAGATTTCAATAAAAAGATTAAATCATCTAATAAGTTTAGATAGCCAGCATTGAGATTTCTCGAAGTTGGCTCTTATTGTTAGTACCCAGAATCTACTTCAGAGTATTTCAAATACTGGGACGAATAGTTAGATAGATGTAAGTATGGTTATACAGCTGATGATGGTGATTTCATTAGTGGGTATAACTATTTTTATTTAAACTTCTGTCCTATTCAACGAATTATATATACTACCATAACTAATCCAGATGGAACTACTAAAGTAAAGAAAACTCGTGAATTGCAGTTCCCTGACTTTTACGATTATGACTATTACTTCTTTCTAGCAGTAGAAGATGCAGAAGGTTTAGGTAAACATTTATGCGCATTAAAGAGTAGACGTAAAGGTTATTCATACAAGAATGCAGCAATGGCATGTCGTAACTATTACTTATTTCCTGGTAGCAAGACATATATATACGCAAGCAATAAGCAATACCTGACAGAGGATGGTATTCTTACTAAAGCTTGGGATTATATGGACTTTATAGATAAGAATACTGCATGGGGTAAGAAAAGATCTGTTAATACTTCGATGCGTAAACGTGCAGGTTTCTTTACTAAAGATGAATATGGTAATGAGGTGGAATTAGGTTTCAAATCAGAGATCATTGGTGTTACTCTAAAAGATAATCCTGACGTAGTACGTGGTAAAGCAGGTAAACTTATTATATTTGAAGAGGCTGGTTCATTTTCTGAACTAGGTGCTGCATGGCAGATTGCTAGACCTTCTGTAGAACAAGACGGTGTAGCGTTTGGTACAATGATTGCTTTCGGTACTGGCGGAGATGAAGATAGCCATTTTGAGACTCTTAAAGATATGTTCTATAATCCAGATGGTTATAACTGTCTAGGATTTGATAACATATGGGACGAAACTCCATCAGATAAGCAATGTGGATTCTTTATACCACAGTATACTAATATGGACTTCCGTGATGAGAATGGCAACAGAATCTACATGGATAAAGATGGTAATACTCTGTATAAGAAGTCTGTAGAGTACATATTATCTGAACGTAGAAAAGTAGTAGAAAATGCTACTAACTCTGTAGCAGTAGATAGATATGTAGCAGAACACTGCATAACCCCATAGGAAGCATGTTTGGAGTTTGGCGGTAATATATTCCCTAAGAAAGAACTACAAGAACAGTTAGCTAAAATACGTACTAATAAGAGTCTTAGTAATGTAAAATAGGTTGGAGATCTAGTGTGGGAGCCAGATGGTACACTTAAGTGGGTTATTAAGAAACATGGAGATGTAACACATTATCCTTTAAAGAAGGATGATGATCCAACTGGTGCTATAGTGATATGGGAACACCCTATGAAGGATGCTCCTATAGGATTATATATATTAGGAGTAGACCCTTATGACCACGATCAATCAGGTACTAATTCGTTAGGTTCTACATTTGTTTATAAGAGATTTTAGAATTTTGAAAACTACTACGATATTATTGTTGCAGAATATACAGGAAGGCCTTAGACAGCTGAAGAGTACTATGAAAATCTTCGTAAATTAGCTGTGTACTATAACGGGCGTATCATGTATGAAAACGAACGAAAAGGTCTTTTTCCTTACTTTACTGCTAAGCATTGTGACTATTTGTTGGCTGATCAACCCGATATTATTTCCGATGTTGTTGGAAACTCCAAAGTTCAAAGAAAGAAAGGTTGTCACATGAACAAATAGATTAAGCAATGGGGAGAAGGCTTAATTAAAGACTGGCTTAACGAGGAACAATCACCAGGTAAGAAGAACCTGCACAACATACTATCAGAGCCGCTATTAGAAGAGCTTATCAGTTATAATGATACAGCAAACTTCGATAGAGTCATGGCGTTGATGCAGGTAATGATATATAGAGAACAGCTATATAATGTTAAAGTAAAAGAGAAAAAGAACGAAAATAGGAATCGAGTATTGTTTGACGGTCCTATTTTTACTCAAGATTGGTTTCATGACGATGAGATCGATAATAATATAGAAGCATATATGTTTTAATTATGAATAATATCAATCAGTTTCCGATATAGAAACTTCCTATGTCTAAGAAGACAAAAGCTTGGTAGGAAGCCTGTGTAGACTATATTATAGGACACAGTTAGGGAGGATCTAGAAATGGCAATACTAGGACACGTAAGGAAGAAATGTAGACTTACTATGATCTTTACAATAGTATATATAATGAGAAAGATCTAAAGTATGTTACAAATCCTTTTAAATAGTAGGATGGATTCCCAGCTATGGCTTAGGATTATAATATAATCAAGCCAAAGATAGACTTACTATTAGGAGAGGAAACTAAAAGGCCATTTAACTTCCGAGTTACACGTACTAGTGATATTGCTACTAGTGAGATGCAAGATAAAACTAAATAGATGTTAATAGACTATATTCAGGCTACTATTATGAGTAAGCTAGGGCCTGAAGAATAGCAAAGATATCAGCAAGCTTTAGAGTCTGGAGAGATTATGACTCCAGAATAGATATAGAAATACATGAGTAAAGACTATAAGGATATAGCAGAGATAACAGCATATCATAGTCTTAATTATTTAAAGAATAAACTTAATATTACTCATGAATTCTTTAAAGGGTGGAAAGACGCTTTGATAGGTGGAGAAGAGATATACTATGTAGGAGTATTAAATGGACAACCATGTATGCAACGCATCAACCCTTTATACTTTGATTATGACACTGAAACATCAGATATAGAGTTTATTCACGAGGCACAGTGGTGCTGTTATGAGATGATTATGTCTGCAACTGAGATATATGACAGGTTGTATGATAAAATGTCTGAGAAGCAGTTAAATGAGCTCCTGGAGCTAATGGAAGATGGTGCCAAAGGAGGTATAAATCCAGAACTTAGAAAGACATCATTAGACTATGCTCATATCAAATTACACAACATAAACGGATTCACTTCTAATCCATTTGACGGTTCGGACAATATTAGATTGTGGCATTGTTGTTGGAAGTCATTTAAGAAGATTGGATTTGTAACTGTAATTGATCCTGAAACTGGTATGCCAGAAGAATATGAAGTTGATGAAACTTATAAAGAAACTGGTATGGAGTTGAATGTAGAGTGGAAATGGATAATTGAAGTATGGGAAGGGTATAGATACGGTGAAGACGGTTATGTAGGAATATAGCCTGTAGACTATCAATATGTATCTGCAGATAATCCTAACGCTCAAAGATTACCATATACTGGAGTAATATATAATAATACTAATAGTAGACCTAGGAGCCTAGTTAGTATGATGAAACCTTTGCAGTATATGTACATAGTACTTTGGTATAGATTGGAGTTAGCTATGTCTAGAGATAAAGGTAAAGTAGTAAATATGGATATTACTCAGATACCTAAGTCTATGAACATAGATGTATCTAAATGGATGCACTACTTATCTGCTCTTGGCGTTAACTTTATCAACCCATATGAAGAGGGTTGGGACATACCTGGTAGAGAAGGTGGTAAACCATCATAGTTCAACTAGATTACAGCATTAGACCTTTCTATGGCTAATACTATTGATCAATACATCAATTTGATGGATAAGATTGAAAGTATGCTGTCTGAGATATCTGGAGTAAGTAAACAGCGTGAGGGAGCTATAGCATCTAATGAATTAGTAGGTAATGTAGAAAGATCCGTAGTACAGTCTGCTCATATCACTGAACCTTGGTTTTGGGTGCATAACCAAGTGAAGAAGGAAGCTATCACAATGTTGCTCAACACAGCTAAGTATGTATGGAAAGATAATAAGACAGAGTTACATTACATACTAGATGATGCTACTAGAGCTTTCATTACTTTATCTGAAGATTTCTTCTATGAGGACTATGATATATTTGTAGAAGACACTACTAAAAATCAACAACAGATAGAAGCCCTTAGAAATCTTATGCAGCCTGCTATGCAAAATGGAGCTAGCTTACTTGATATTGCTGAGATTATTACTATGGATAATGTTACTATGATCAAGGGTAAACTTGAAGAAATAGAACAGAAACGTATGGAACAGCAACAGGCTATGGAGGAAGCACAAGCTCAACGTGAACAACAAATGCTTCAAATGCAGAATGAAGTTAAAGAAGAAGAGCTTATGATCAAGGAAGCTGAAATGGATCTTGAAAAGTATAAGATAGATTCTGATAATGCTACTAAGATCACTGTAGCTCAACTCAATGCTTATAGGGGTGTAGAGGATATGGACTAGGATAATAATGGAATACCTGATCCTATAGAGATAGCAAATCAAGCCTTAGCTGAAAGAAAACAAGCATCTGATGAAGCTTCTAAACAATTTGAATTCAATACTAAACTTCGTGAATAGAAAATGAAGAAGGAGATTGAAGACAAGAAGATTGAGTTGGAGAAATAGAAATTAGAAGCTTAGAAGCAATTATAGAAGCAGAAAGACGACGCAGCTTTGGAACGTGAAAGATTGAAAGCACGCACGGCACTGAAGAATAAAACGGTAGGAGAGAAGTAATATGAATTGGTTTAAAGAAACATGGTGGATTATTAAATAGTTATTCACTAAAGTAAAGGCAGATAAAGTTTAGTATAAACATATGGAACATTACCCAGCTAGTGGGTATTCTGCAATGAGTTGGTGTGGGTATCTATTATCTAAGAAAAGTGAAGACACTATAGTTCCATGTACTTGGAATCATGAGACTATTCACTTATACTAGGCTAAGGATAAAGGTTCTTGGTTGAAGTACTATTGGTCTTACTTAATACAATGGTTAAAAGGAAATCCAATAATACATCCAGCTTCAGGAGCTTATTATACTATTTGTTATGAAATGGAAGCTTATGCTAATGCTGAGAATTTAGACTATCTAAAAACTCGTAAGCCTGAAGATCTTAACAAATATAAAATCAAAAATAGAAAGAAAACATACAAAAAGTATGGTAAAATTGGATTTTTAAACTATATTAAAACATTATAATTATGGCATGCGGAGGTAAAAAGTCAGGCTCTAAAAAGGGCAAAGGCGGAAAGAAATAATAGAGATTATGAAATACCCGACAGTTAAAGATAGAATCGACACATTCATATGTGCTTTAAAAGATAACGGCTTTACAGAAATTGATGAACAGCTGCGAATGTAGCGAATATATTTCTATGCAGGTACTCCAGAAGATACTAGAATATTTGAAAATGGTAACATTAGTATCTGGGTATACAATGAAAATATAAATAAAGCGGAGGTATATTTGAATGAAAATCAATTCTTAGGGAGTAGAAATTTTACAGATTTCATATATGGATAAGAAAGCATTTAAATAGAGAATGCAAAGTCTAAAGGCTTACCGGGAGTCAAATCCTGGTAAGACCTATTTAGATTGGAAAGTATCAGCATTTGCTGATGGTGGCGAAGTGCCACCTACTAACAGACCTGAACCTATTGAACGTATTCCTTATAAAGGCAAATTGTATACTGATAAATATGGTCAGAAATATACTGAAGAGTAGTATTATGACTATATTAATAACTCTACGGATGAAATAAGTAAGTTCGATAATAGACCTATGGTCAGAGGACTTAAACCTATAACAAATTTAGAAGATGTTGCGAATTTTACTCCTATTGGTGATGTTATTGCTATAAATGATACTTATTAGGCAATAAAGAATGATGACTGGCTTGGTGCAGGACTGTCTGCACTCGCTATGATACCTTTTGTACCTACTACAGTTAAGAACCTTAGAAAGAAGTCTAAAATAGTTTACCCTAATAGACCAATACCTACAGTCAATAAAGCTGCACAAGAAGATGCAATTAATAGAGTTATGAGTCGTAATAACGATAAATAGCATTGCACGAAAGAGCTTTAAAAGACAGAGATATGGAATATGAAAATTGGATCGAAAACGAAGACGCATTTAGAAGAGCTGTTGATTTTGACAAGAAGTATGGTACTAACTATGTAAAAGCTTATACAGACGAATTAAAGAATTATGCTAAAGGTAGTAAATCAAATGACTTAACTTAGATAGGCATAAAACCAATGTCTCAAGATGGTTCCTTCGATCCAGCTATACCTAATTATATATTTATTAGTAGTGATCAAATAGGGCAGGCTAAACCTAATCCAGGACTTATTAATCACGAATTAGGTCATAGAATAGATAGATAGGCAGGAGTTATAGACAACTATGGGTAGATAAGTATACCTATATTTGATAAAAGTAAGTTTGAAAGCCCACGCAGGCTTAAATAGTTGTATCCTAAGACTTATGATAAAATATAGAATTATCTACTTAACGATTCTGAGATAAAGTCACATATGAATGCATTTAGAACTTATCTTAGAGATAATAATATGTTAAACAATAGTGGTAAAGAAACTCTAAATTCTTTCAAAAGAAAACTATTTAATTCTGATTTTGATAATCTTAAGAAGATATTTAATAGTTATAAGAGCGGTAAGTAGTTTATATAGGACTTTAATATGGTTCCAGTAACAAGGATTGATGATAATAACAATTTAGTATAATATGAAAACTACAAGCGATCTTATCGACTATACTGGCATTATACCAGAATACCCTGTACCATCTTACAAGGATGGTGGTATACATATAAAGAAAAAGAATAGAGGCAAGTTCAACGCCTTAAAGAAAAGAACAGGTAAAACAACTGAAGAACTTACACACAGTAAAAATCCTTTGACTAGAAAGAGGGCTATATTTGCTCAAAATGCTAAAAAATGGAAAAAGGGTGGAAGAAAGAAAAACAAATAATCTAATTAATACTAATTATGGATAAGACTACATTAAACGGCTTTGAAGTATTTGAAGACTTCGCGTCAGGTGCAATGACAAAAACGACAATTATAGAAAAGCCTGAAACAGAAACAGAAGATGATGCTATTGTAGAAGAACTTACTGATGAAGAGTTAGAAGAAATTCGTAAACAAGGTAAGAAGAGCAATACAGAAGATTCTGAGGAAGATGAAGAAGAGGAAGATATAGAAGATACTGAAGAAGAGACAGAGAACGAAGATGAAGATACTGAAGAAATAAATGAAAATGAGACAACTGTCGTTTCTGGATTCTTTGATTCATTATCTGAAAAATTAGGTTGGGAAGATATAGAAGATGAAGAAAAACCTAAAACTGTAGAAGATCTAATCGACTACTTCCAAAATGTAATAGAAGAGAATTCAGTTCCACAGTATGCTAGCGAAGAAGTAGCATAGTTGGATGAATTTGTAAAGAATGGCGGTAATCTTAAGGATTACTTCCAGATTGACGGAGAGCTTGATATTGACGATATTAACATCGAAGATGATGAAGTAAATCAGAAATTAGTACTTAAAGAATTTCTGAAAGAAAAAGGCTTTAGTAGTAAGTCCATTGAGAAGAAACTTACTAAATATGAAGAAGCCGGATTGCTTGAAGATGAGGCTGTAGACGCTCTTGAATCATTGAAGGAGATTAGAGAAGAAAAGAAACAACAGCTATTGGAAGAGCAGAAAAAGACTGCTGAGCTGAATAGAAAGAAACAACAGGACTATTTTAACTCCGTTGTCAACGAAATAAAAGGGTTGGATAACATTCGTGGTGTAAAGATTCCTGAGAAGGATAAGAAGACATTATTGGAATACATATTCAAACCTACTGCTGATGGAATGACTCAATATCAAAAAGATTGGTCTAAGAGCGTAAAAAATTTACTAGAATCTGCATACTTTACTATGAAGGGAGATACTTTGCTTAAAGCTGCAAAGACTGAGGGCTCCAATAAGGCTATAAGCAAATTTAAAGATAGTCTCAATAGAACTGGAGTAAGTAGAAAAACTAGAAAACAGGATAACACTAGCAACGAGTCTATGTGGAATTCTATTGTACGTCAATTGCGTGCAAATTAATATTTAACAAATTAAATTTAAAATTACTAGTATTTTATGGATAATAATATTCTAAATAACTTAGTACTGTACAAAGGAAAATGGTTTAGTGATTTGATTGATACTGCCAAAATTTCGGAGGCTTCACAATAGAATCCATATCAGGTTGCTACCGTGTTATCTTATGTATTTGGAACTAAGGATAATGGTTACAACACTTCTTTGGATATGTTGACTGGTGGTCTTGGTAATGTGATGACCATTGATCAGCCGAGTTGGGAGTGGAAAGTAATGATTGATGCAGATAGAGCTGTTACAATCAGAGATGCAAAATGGAATGGCGCAGCTATTACTGAAACTTCTACTGCTGGTTTGAACAATACTCCTATCCTGTTGTGGTTGGAAGATAACTGGTTCGGTCCTACTGCAGTACTTGAATTCGATAATAAAGACTTCCAAGTACGTGTTTCAGGTGCTCCGTACCAAGATGGTAATCTTTGGGTATATACTTGTTTCGTAGCTGATGGCCAGCCGAGTTCTTATATTCCTTCTGAATATCTGAAACCGGGTTGTCAAGTATCACGTCTTGCTTCTGCTGTAGAAGAATACAGTGAAGAAGGTGATATCCTGAACTATAATACTCATTTCAAGATGCGTAATTATCTTACGACAATTCGTATCAACTATGATATCACTGGTTCAGCTTATTCTACAGTAATGGCAATTGCCCTGAAAGATCCTAAGACTGGAAAGACTTCCTATCTGTGGGCTGATTATCAGGAATGGGTTGCATTACGTGAATGGTATAAGAGATGCGAACGTATGTTGGTTTACATGAAAAACAATGTAAACAAAGATGGATCTTGTAATCTGAAGGGTACTAACGGTCGTCCGGTATTTATCGGTGCTGGTTTGCTTGAACAAATCGCTCCGTCTAACAGACGTTACTACACTCGTCTTACTGCAGAACTGTTGGAAGACTTCTTGTTCGACCTGTCTTATAATGTACTTGGTACTAACGAACGTAAGTTTGTTGCTTTGACTGGTGAAATGGGTATGAGAGAATTCGACAGACTGTTGAAGGAAAAAGTTGTTAACATGAACTTGATGGATACTGTATTTGTAACTGGTTCTGGTGATAACTTGAAGTTCGGTGGTCAGTTCAAGACTTACTCAATGACTAATGGTATTGAACTTACTCTGAAGTATTTCCCGTTGTATGACGATATTGTATACAATCGTCAGTTGCACCCTGTTACTCTGAAACCGTTGGAATCATATCGTATGACATTCCTGGATCTGGGTAGACGTGATGGTGAAGCTAACATCGTTAAAGTAGTACGTAAAGATCGTGAATTCGTAACTTGGTATACTGGTGGTGCTGTTGCTCCGTCTGGTTATGCTAACTCTAAGAATACCCTGAGATCTAACGGTAAGGATGGTTATACTGTATTCTTCCTTGGAGAAATGGGAATAATGCTCCGCGACCCTAGAGCATGCGGAGAATTGATCATGGAAGCGGAATAATTTGTTGACAATAAACCGCAATATGATTTGAACCAATATGCCATAGTGTAGTAATATTTTAGTTACTACACTATGACTAATATAAAAGAA
>ENA-ORRU01002113-ORRU01002113.1-human-gut-metagenome-genome-assembly--contig:-NODE-2113-length-10910-cov-2.466421_pt1 | contig 10910 bp, 14 predicted proteins | sample MGYA00242184_ERZ509151 | MGnify/ENA primary metagenome ERZ509151 (study PRJEB26280, sample SAMEA2338667) | human gut metagenome | biome: human gut; feature: human-associated habitat; material: faeces... | reverse complement strand
AATATCAGGGTTCCTGCTGCTTAGTGGAATTCTTGCATCCACAAGCTCGATCATGATATCGATCAGTTTCATATTTTCCTGCATCATACGTTTTGCTTTGGTCATATGACCTGGGTACCACTGAAAATCCATTTTTCTATCTCCTTCCCTCTGTTATCACTGCCAGTATTTGATACCGACTTTTCCAACAATATTTGATCTTTTTATATTTCCAACACTTGCACTTCTGGAGTCCTCACTATTATTGTAGTTATCTCCTACGACAAAGTACTGTTCGCTCTTTAATGTAATTTCTTCTGATGCAAGTCCTGCGGATAAAATCTTTTGACTGGAATATGCTTTTGTTTTCTTTCCATTTACATAAATTCGTCCATTCTTGATCTGAACTTTTTCTCCAGGAAGTCCAACAACTCGTTTTACATAATAATTTCCATTCTTATCATCTGCCTTAAATACGATCACATCATATCTACTTGGTCCTTTGATCTGATAGATCAAACGATTTACCAGATGCTTTTCACCTTTTTTGATCGATGGTGACATTGAATCTCCCTGAATCGTAAAACTGAAACATACGAATCGCACGATCAAAAATGCAAGTAACACAACACCTACAAATTTAAGTGCATATTGAATGATAATTTCTCTTTGCTGACGTTGTTTCTTACGCATCTGATAGGTCATTGTATATCCTTTCCTCATAGAGAACTCCTTTCCTTATATAATTTCTCTGTGTGATATTATATAGCAAAATCCTATATAATAAAACAGGGATAAGCTTATACAGCCTATCCCTCTCTTTTGATAATCTCTGTCTGATTATACTCTTTCTTTTACTTTTGCTGCTTTACCAACACGATCACGTAAGTAGTATAATTTAGCACGTCTTACTTTACCACGTCTTACAACATCAACCTTCTCTACGATAGGTGAATGTAATGGCCATGTCTTTTCAACGCCAACACCGTTAGAAATCTTTCTTACAGTAAATGTAGCACGTACTCCTGTACCCTGCTTCTTTAATACTGTACCTTCAAATACCTGTGTTCTTTCACGGTTACCTTCTTTAATCTTAGCTGATACTCTTACTGTATCACCTACGTTAAACTGAGGTACTTCAGCTTTCATCTGAGCATCTTCGATGTTCTTAATAATATTATTCATGTGTGACCTCCTTAAATTTGGATGTTCTTAATACAATCTATGTAACAGAGGACCATCTCTTTTTCTCACAACCACAATAGTTTAGCATATCATTAAACAAAATGCAAGCATAGATTGAAATTAAATATTAAAAAATAACTTCAACCATGCCTGCATTTAATTAGAATTTAAACAAAAATAATTTTCAAAAAGTAAGTTATACAAATTTTTAATTACATTGGACCATTGCCATTATTTGTAGGACCATTGTAACCGCCATTCATCGGACCATTGTAACCGCCAAAACCGCCGCCATTCATATTCATGTCATAATCAGCAATCTTGTTAAGTGAATCCTGAGTGAGTATGTATACAACAATATACAAACCAAAAATAGCAAGAATGAGATATAATACATTGCTGTTGCTTGAAGGAATTCCTCTTGCATTCTTTGCATTATCAATTCTCTCACCCTGCTTGTAAGCCCAATAATATCCATAAATGTTACATGTTACAAGTGTAAGCAGAAATGCTACTCCGCCGCTTGCACCATTAATGTCACCTGAAACATTCTTAGTATCATCTGTCATAACGATGAACCAGTAAATTCCATAGATACCGCATGTGACAATTGTAAGAATTATGCTTACTGCAAGATTTCTTTTGTTAATAGGCATTCTAAAACCCTCCCTGTTTCCATATTTTTCAGACATTTTTCTCAAAATGTCTGACTTCTACTTTTATAGAATACATGGAAAAGAACCTTTTGTCAATCAAAATATAAAAAAAGTATAAATTTTTATAAATTTCATATATTTTTAATTCAAATCCATAAGTCCCGGAAGCATGTGAACTGTAACTGTTTTCTCTTCAAGATTGTGGTCAAGTATACACTGGTCTATCACCGGAATAAGTATTGTCTTACCATTATCAGCAGTAACTTCATATACATTATTTGCTCCTGTTTCAAGGACATCTGTAAGTTTACCGATATGCTCTCCCTCATCAGTTATCACATCAAGCCCAATCAGGTCACATATAAAGTATTCTCCCGGCTCACATTTAACAGCATTTTCCCTTGTGACACACAAATCTTTTTTTACATACTGCTCTATATCATTTATATTATCAAACTCTTTAAATTTGAGTATTACATACTGTTTAAAAAACTTCACTGAGGCAATTTCAACATTCACATTTTCACGTCTGCCACATATCACAGCTTTTTTCAATTTTTTAAAACGCATTGGATCATCTGTTGTAGGGAAAACTTTTACCTCTCCCCTGATGCCATGTGTTGAAGTAATAACGCCGACGCGTAATAAATCTTCCATAATTCTCCATTCCAGCTGATATTCCGTATTAACAGCGGCTTCAGCATCAATTTGATAATTTTATATAGCAAAAATGCCTTTGAAACTCATAAACAGATTATCTGTTTTTTAAGTTCAAAGACATCTCTATTAAATAAATAAGCTCAATTTAGTTATCGATTTCAACAACAACTTTTTTGTCAGTTTTTGTTGCCGCTGCCGAAACAACTGTTCTTATAGACTTGGCAATTCTTCCTGATTTGCCAATAACTTTCCCCATATCAGAAGAAGCTACTTTTAAATCAACAATTATGGCTTTGTCTTTCTCTGTCTCAGTTACAACAACTTCGTCCGGATTGTCAACTAGTGCCTTAGCAATAATTTCAACTAATTCTTTCATAGAAAAACACCTCCACTAGTCTTATTTTTCAATACCAGCCATCTTGAAAAGCTTACCAACAACCTCTGTAGGCTGAGCTCCGTTTGCTAACCACTTCTTAGCGGCTTCAGCATCAATGCTGAGCTTGCAAGGATCATAGTTAGGATCATAAGTACCGATCTGATCGATAAATCTACCGTTTCTTGGAGATCTTGAATCTGCAACGATAATTCTATAGAAAGGAGACTTCTTCTCACCTAATCTCTTTAATCTAATCTTTACTGCCATTACTGTTTCACCTCCTGTAAATCTTTCATAATAATATATATGTTAAAAAGGTAATTTAAAACGTCCCTTTTTAGCACCTTTCATCATACCAGGCATCTGTTTCATCATCTTTTTCATCTGTTCAAACTGCTTGATGAGCCTGTTTACTTCACTGATATTAACACCAGCACCTCTTGCAATCCTGTTTTTTCTTGATGGATTGATAATATCAGGATTTTTTCTTTCCTTAGCTGTCATTGACTGTATGATAGCTTCTGTTCTTTTAAGATTAGCTTCTGCTTCATCTTCATCAGGCATCTGAAGATTCTTCATGTTGCCACCAAGTCCCATGCCTGGAAGCATACTCATAATAGAACCTATACCGCCCATATTTCTTATCTGCCCCATATACTCAAGGAAATCATCAAAATCAAACTCTGCTTTCTTAAGCTTAGCTTCCATCTCCTTAGCTTTGTCAGCATCAATCTGTGCTTCTGCCTTTTCAATAAGTGTAAGGACATCTCCCATTCCAAGAATCCTTGATGCCATACGATCCGGGTAAAACTGCTCAAGATCTGATAACTTTTCACCCATACCTACATAGAGGATAGGCTTTCCTGTAACAGCCTTGATTGAAAGTGCAGCACCACCTCTTGTATCGCCATCTAACTTAGTAAGAATAACTCCATCAATCCCAACCTTTTCGTTAAATGAAGCAGCAACATTGACTGCATCCTGACCTGTCATAGAGTCAACTACCAGTATAGTCTGGTCAACTTCAACTTCATTCTTTATATTGATAAGCTCTTCCATCATATTCTCATCAACATGAAGACGACCAGCAGTATCAAGAATAACGATATTAAAATTATTATCCTTAGCATGTGCTATAGATGCCTTGGCAATATCAACCGGATTATGACCTGTTCCCATAGAGAACACTTCAACTCCCTGTTTATTGCCGTTTATAGTTAACTGCTCAATAGCAGCTGGCCTGTAAACATCACATGCAACAAGTAAAGGCTTTTTACCTTTTTCCTTAAATTTACCAGCAAGCTTTGCAGTTGTTGTTGTCTTACCTGCACCCTGAAGACCTACCATCATAATAATAGTTATCTCGTTGCCAGATTTCAACTTAATCTCAGTAGTTTCAGAACCCATAAGAGATATCATCTCTTCGTTAACAATCTTTATAACCATCTGACCAGGTGTAAGACTTGACATAACATCCTGTCCAATAGCACGCTCCTCTACTGACTTGATAAAGTTCTTAACGACTTTAAAGTTAACATCAGCTTCAAGTAATGCCATCTTGACTTCCTTGAGCGCAACTTTGACGTCCGCCTCTGTCAGTCTGCCTTTGCTGCGCAGATCCTTAAACACATCCTGCAGTTTATCGGTTAAGCTCTCAAATGCCATTCAAATCCTCTCCCGCGATCCGTTACAGTTCTTCTAAAATCTGTCCCGCCAGTTCTCTGACCTGCGTCTCCGTGCTGATCTGTTCGATCTTCTCTACGGTGTGCTTGACTTTCTGAAATCTCGCAATCAGGTGCAGCCGCTCTTCATAGCTCTGAAGCGTCCGGTCGCATCTGCGGACAAGATCGTGTACGCCCTGTCTGCTGATCCCCTGTTCCTCTGCGATCTCACTCAGGGACATGTCGTTTAATACCACATCCTCATAGATCTTTCGCTGATGCTCAGTCAGCAGTTCGCCGTAAAAGTCATACAGCATACCCTGTTCTACGATTTTTTCCATATTGCGTCCTCACCTGTGCTATCATACCCGAAAAAAAAGGGTGTGTCAAGTAAAAAATCTTGACACACACAAAAATTTTCAGACCTGCATGACACGACCGATGAACTCCTTCACACGGGCATTCGGGTTTCCAAACACTTCCTTCGGCGTACCCTCCTGGCAGACCAGACCTTTTTCCATGAAGATCACGCGATCCGAAAGCTCTTTGGCAAACTGCATCTCGTGTGTAACGATCACCATAGTCATGTGCTCGTCTGCCAGCTGCCGGATGACGCGCAGCACTTCTCCGGTCAGCTCCGGGTCAAGCGCTGAGGTCGGCTCGTCAAAAAATAAAACCTTTGGCTGCAGGGCAAGCGCTCTGGCAATCGATACTCTCTGCTGCTGTCCACCGGAAAGCTGATAGGGATAGGCATCTGCCTTATCCGACAGCCCCAGCTGTTTTAACAGCTTCCATGCGCGTTCTTTTGCTTCTTCTTTGGAAACACCATCTACGCAGACTGGTGCATCGATGATATTTTTCATAACTGTATAATGCGGAAACAGGTTGAAATTCTGGAACACCAGGCCGAAATTTTTCCGGATTTCCTTTAATTGCTTCTTATTTGCATAAACACATTTTCCGTTTTCTTCCCACGCAGCCTTTTCTCCGAGAAAAGAAAGCTCGCCGCCATCCATTTTTTCCAGCATGGTCGCACAGCGCAGCAGTGTCGATTTGCCGGAGCCGGACGGACCGATCACCGATACGACTTCTCCCTTATGGACGGAAAGAGAAATATCCTTTAAGACCTCCAGCTCCCCAAATGTTTTTTTAATATGATTCATTTCCAGATAAATCTGATTCATTGTAACTTCGTACCTTTCCTGAATTTCCGTCTGACTGCAGAAATAAAGCTTCGCTCCTCTAACTGTCTCTCTGGCATCCTGCATTATCCGCGGTAATAATTTAACTTCTTTTCCACATGCTCCATAACAACTGCAACGACCAGATTAAAAATGTAATAAAATACTCCTGCTGCCATCAGAGGCATTACGGAAGCCTGCGCTGCCGCGATCTGCTTTGCGATCGTAAACATCTCCGTTACTGTCAGCACAAAGGCCAGAGATGTATCTTTTACCAGTGTGATCATTTCGTTGGTCACTGCCGGAAGCACCCGCTTGATGACCTGGGGTAAAATAATCCGGAAAAACGTCTGAACGCGGCTGTATCCTAATACTTTTGCTGCCTCATATCCGGAACCTTTTTGCTCTCCCAGACCTCCGGTCGGGTGTACTGGGGATATTCCAGCAGATTCTCCTGAAAGCTTTCTGTCACGCCGGAATCCTCATTTTTTAAAACACCGGGAACCATCCGGGAAATTGCGTCGATTTATCCCTGCCCGAAATCCGACCTCAAACATACGCTTCCATGGCATATATTTCGATTTCTCGCTGGCATACTTTACATATATTTTGGGCTTCTTTTCATAAAGATGATTCAGGATTCTGGATATCAGTGTCAGTCCTACTTCATCCGCTCCCGGATACATCAAAACCTTATGAGAAATTCCCAAGCGGTCTTTATGCAAAACTTCCCCTGCTTTATGAATCTGCGCACCATAAATTTCATAATAATCAGGTTCCTCATCACTGCTGGAATAATTCGGGCAACGCATAACTACCTGAAATCCATAAATGACCATTTCAGGATTTCTTTTACGGATGTCTTTCAATACAGTCAACCGTTTTTGCAGACTTTCTTCTGTATCGCAATGTATTCTGGATGGAACCAGACCTCCATACAGAAGCATATCCACTGAAAATACAAGACCATCTGCATCTGCACATTCTTTTTCTGTTTTCTCATCCTTTCTATCAATATTATCAACTTGCCTTATTTTCTTTTTCCTTTATAATAGGAAGAAAGCAATATATCATTATATGTACGAAACGGAGTGCACCATGAAAAAGAAAAAACAAAATTACAGCCAGCTTCATTATGAACAGGAACTGGCTGCCCAAAAACGGCGTTCCAAAAAACATCCCGAACCTGTCCCTGAAATTATTCCGGGCAAAGAAGATCCCCAAACAGGCATTCTGTTTTTCCTGCGCAGAATCTTATTTCCGAATCTGACAGATCTTCTATTAAATAACCTGCTATTTTTTCTAACTGTTCTTCCCTTACTTCTCCTGACTGAACTCACCCTTCATACCGGAGGATTGATTTTTCTGGCCGGAGCATGGCTTTTTTCACCGATTGCAGCTGCCGGAATGGCTGCTCTGTATCACCGCTGCTGTGAATATACCAGAAGAATCGCTCCTTCTGTGCGCATTGCCTTTGTCTCATTTTTTATTCACAATTTAAAGGCATCCATTCTTCCCGGTCTGATTTCCGGTTTTTTATGGATTCTCTGCGGAATATATATAATAGGCGGAAACAGGCAAAAATCCACTTCCACATTGCTCTATTACTTACTGATAGTGCTAATTTTATTTTTAGTCAGCTGCTACACCACCATGCTCTTACTTCAGGTTGCTTTATTCCGGCTTCCCGTCAAAGCTGTCTTAAAAAATGCTGTTCTTCTGATTCCCTCCTGTGGCTTCAGATGTATCATTCCTGCATTGCTTCAACTGGGTTTTATATTGATTCTGTCATCCAATCTCTGGCTTGGCCTGCTTTTCTTTTTCCTGGGTATTCCGGGAATTATCTCAACAATCACCACTCATCTTCTCTGGCCAAGGCTGCAGCAGATTCTTTTGAAAGAAGAATAATTCCCTCATCCAAAAAACGGTCACTTTTCCTTTTATGAAAAGTGACCGTTTTTATGAGTATCCTATTTCCTTTTTTTCAAAATATCCGGCATCATCATTCCCATTAAAATTTCCGAAACAGTCCAACCTGTTTCACAGGCATAAGCTGCCCATCCCACATCGTGCGGCGCCGCATATGCCTCTTTCAGATCCATGTCAAATGCTCTGCACCAGGCTCCATCCAAATGTGTCCTGTCACTGAACATCTGCGTTTTTAAGCAAAAAATCACTGAATCCTTCCATAGTTCATGAAACCATCTGTCACCGGTTGCTTCATATGCAAAGGCAAATCCCATCGGAAGCCAGTTGCTGGAATATAACAAATCGGCCACCGGATCTCCATTCTCCGTCAATACAGAACATTCTTCTCTGGATTCTCTTGAAAAAGCAGCCCGATATCCGGTATCCCACTCTCGATATCCTCCAAAGGGATGTCGCACCTTCTGCAAATCCTCCGCAACGCGATATAGCATTTGCCTGTGCTTTTCCTCCCCCGTGGATTGATACAAAACTGCAAGCGGCAAGATCAGTCTGCACATTTCTTCCGTCTCGCTTTGTTCTCTGGCCGTTTCCGGATAAAGCTCCATCATGCGCTCCAGCCCTTTTTGCGCCACTTCTGTATATTGTCTCTTTCCGCTCGCCCTTCCTGCCAGCAAAAGTGCCGCATGATAATAGGCATTATAGTGAGCAGAAGGAAGTCCGTGTTCCTCTTGTCTCAGCCTATCCATTTCCATTTCTGTCAGATCGTAGTTATCCGTTCTGAAGATCCGCAATCCATCTTTTGCAGTCGTGCGGATTAAAAAATCCATTGCGCGACAGATATCTTCCACATGAGAACAATTTCCCATATACAAAGCATCATACAATCCAGGCAGCAACGCTCTCGCCACATCATCCTGATAACATACATTCCATGAGTTGGTGCACCATCGCACCATACCATCGAGCCGCCCGCCTCTGATAAACATAGGACCGTAAACAATTTTTTCCATCTTACCGGCCAATGCTGCATATTCTTTTTCCCCGCTTAAATATGCATACATTTTAAATGCCCCTGCGCTCTCTCCCGTGCAGTCTGTTCTGACCCCATCCAATACCGTATATTTTCCATCTGAATCAATATTATGCGCAATCCCTTCCTTGATTCCGCCGTTTCCTTCATCGACCAGAAATCGCTCTAACCAGCGCACTCCTTTTTCAATCGCTTCTTTTCTGCAATGTTCAAATTTTTCAGAATCCTCTAAATTCTCCATTGTCCCATAATGTACGATTGACGCCGGATAAAAATCAGGTTCTTTCCCCGTGATCCATTGTGCAAGATATTGAATAAAAGCTTTCCATTTCACACTTGGCGAAAATCTTGCTTCATTAAAACTGCGCAATATAAATCCTGCCCATAAAATATTTTTTCCGACTTTCCATACCCCCGGCTTTCCATTTTTAAGGATTTCCTCTTCTGACATCTTTGTATGCGTATGCGCTATAATGTGTTCCTGATAGATAAAAACAGGTTCAATTTCTTCCGCATGAAATTCCGGCACACACATCCGGTTTGCTTCATCATCCAAAAGATCTCCAGTACAAAATCCCGGGATTTTTTCTTCAGAGGGCTCAAGATAAATCATCCTGCTTTTAGTACTGTCTGTTGGTTCTCCACATAAAATATCCTGAAATCCCCGAATTGCCTGCAGAAAAATTTTTTTCCCTTTTCCCGCTTCTTTCTCCAGCTTTTCCCGAAATCTTGCTTCCAGATAAGCGCCGCTTTCTTCCGGCAAAATACAAAACGAATCGTAGTCCTCCAAATTAACAGTCAATACTTTTTGAAATTCAATACATTCTGTTTCTGCGCCGCAGCTTTCTAACACATCCACAAAATCACATTTTGAATCCGATACGATCAATGTCTTCATATACCGCTATCCTCTCCTGCTTTATAACTTAACTATTTATTCTTTTAAAGCATCCGTAAATTTTTTTGTGATCAATTGCGGTCTGGTAATCGCAGATCCTATAACAACGCTATATACGCCTATTTCCATAACCCGTTTCAATTTCTGCGGAGTATTAATATTTCCCTCTCCGATCACAGGATGTTTAACTCTTTTAATCAATTCCCGTATCAGTTCAAAATCATTCTTTTCTATCTGACAGCCCTTACTTTCTTCCGTATATCCAACCAGCGTTGTTCCAATAAAATCAAATCCTAATTCATCCGCATGTAGTGCTTCTTCAATGGTTGAGCAGTCTGCCATTAACAGCTGGTCTGGATATTTTTCTTTGATCTGATGGAAAAATTTATCTAATGTCTGTCCGTTTGGACGACTGGAAATCGTTGCATCTAATGCGATGATCTCTGGTTTTGCTTCCATTAGTTCATCGACCTCTTTGATCGTTGGTGTAATATAAATCTCACAGTCATCGTAATTTCTCTTGATGATCCCGATCACTGGAAGATCTACCTGTGTTTTGATCTCTTTGATATCTTCTGGTGTATTTGCACGGATTCCTGATGCTCCGCCCTGTTTTGCAGCAAGTGCCATTCTTCCCATAATGAAAGAAGAGTGCAGGGGTTCATCTGGCAATGCCTGACATGATACGATCAGTTTTCCTTTTAAATTCTCAATTCTTGGATTCATTTTAATTCCTTCCTTACGTGCTTTCGCTTTCGATACTTTTAGTATATCCATTTTAAAATTAATTTCAAGTTCTATTGATAATTTTGAAAGTTCTTTCATAGTTAGCTTAAAAACTTCCTTTTTTTACTGTTTTTCTTGTTATTTCTGCAATTCCTTTCAAGAATTTCTCCATTTTCTGAAAGAAATGAATTCTTCTATAAACTAAAAAAGAAGCTGCAAGATTCCTCTCACAACTTCTCTGATATTTCTCTTATAACGCTTAGCCAGACGATAAGCCGGGTTATGTCGTTGAATGGTCATCTATCTCGACTTGCTGTTACCAGCAAGCTCCAGCGACCCACCTGAAAACAGATCGGGCCGATCTATCGTTTTCATCTCGGTCTTGCTTCGGATGAGGTTTACATATGCCCTGCCTGTTACCAGCCAGGCGGTAAGCTCTTACCTTACCATTTCACCCTTACCACGAATGTGGCGGTATATTTCTGTTGCACTAGCTTGAGGGTTGCCCCTACCGGACGTTATCCGGCATCCTGCCCTGTGAAGCCCGGACTTTCCTCACCGTTTCCCTTTCGTCTGAAACGGCGCGACCATTTGTCCGACTAAGCGCCAATTATTATATCACATCTTAC
>ENA-ORRU01002098-ORRU01002098.1-human-gut-metagenome-genome-assembly--contig:-NODE-2098-length-10955-cov-2.055413_pt1 | contig 10955 bp, 5 predicted proteins | sample MGYA00242184_ERZ509151 | MGnify/ENA primary metagenome ERZ509151 (study PRJEB26280, sample SAMEA2338667) | human gut metagenome | biome: human gut; feature: human-associated habitat; material: faeces... | reverse complement strand
TTCCGCTGTCATACAACTTCGAAAGAGGCGGATTAATCCCTTCCCCGGCCAGCATCGACCCCGAAAGAATCTTTCCATCACCCCAGAAACGCGACTTGGAGACATTGAGTTCCGAAAGCCGATAGTTCAGATCCGGGTCGAGTCCCCGAAGCCGGAACTTCGGGACCAATGTCCGCGATTGGTAGCGGATGCAATAAGCGAAAACCACCGCACGCTTCCGATCTTTCGACACATACATCAACGCATAGAATCCGTCGGGATCATAGGGCGAAGCGATCCGATAGAGATCCCCGCTGAACACCAGATCCCGATATTGCTTATAGGATGCAATGGCCTTCCGCGCAAAGGATCGCTCCGCATCGGACATCTGCGCCGGTTGGAGCTCCATACCCAGGCGTCCCGACGCCGCCAGGTCAAAGCGGAATTTGAGAGGTGTGATATTGCCGGTCTGATGGTTCGGAACGGCCGACACGTGCGATCCGCACACAACCGCCGGATAGATCAGACTCGTACCGTATTGGATATAGGTCCGGGAAAGTGCTTCGGTATTGTCGCTGGTCCATACTTCGTCGAAATAGCGGAGTGCTCCGTACTCCACGCGCCCGCCGCCCGAAGCGCAAGCCTGGATCAGCACACACGGATATTTCGCCCGGATACGTTCCAATACGCGATAGAACCCCTGCGCATAATCGATCCAGAAGCGCGACTGCTCCTCCTCGGGGAGCCACGCTGATCCGATGCTTTCGGCATGCCGGTTGGCATCCCACTTGATATAATCGATCTTCGGCGAGAGCTGCATCGTCCGGTCGAAGACCCCGAAGACAAAATCCTGAACCGCCGGATTCGTCAGATCCAACAACCACTGGTTCCGGATCGTCGGCACTTCACGGTCCTTGGTCTTCACCACCCATTCGGGATGCTCGTGCGCCAGATCACTCTTCGGGCTGACCATCTCCGGCTCGATCCAAATACCGAATTTCAACCCTTTGGAATGGGCATAATCGGCAATATAATCAATCCCTTCGGGGAGTTTCTTCCTATTGACCTGCCAGTCGCCCAACCCCTGGGAGGCGTTGTCCCGCGGATAGCGGTTCCCAAACCAGCCGTCATCCAGCACGAACATTTCCAGACCCAGCGACGCCGCATCGTCAATCATGCCGGTCAGCGTGCGGGCATCGAAATCGAAATAGGCGCCCTCCCAACTGTTCAACAGCGTGGGACAGCCTCTCCCGCCGCTGTAAAGTCCATGGTTGCGGGCCCAGGCGTGCAAATTGCGCGAAGCCCCTCCGGCACCTTGAAAACTGTACGTATAAATCATATCGGGAGTCACAAAACGTTCCCCTTTCGCCAACGGATAGGCCGAAGCATAAGGGTTGATACCGCCCAGCACCGTCAGGACATTGAACTCATCGAGTTCAAATTGAAGCCGAAAATTCCCGCTCCACGCCAAAGCCCCGGCAATCACCTCGCCGTAATTCTCATCGAACGACCCGGTATCGAGCGACAGCAGAAAAGAGGGATTCTCCGTATGGGTCGTCCGCACACCCTTGCGCGATTCGATACTCTTGATACCATGGGTCAACAGCGTATGGTCGACCTGCATCTCACGCGCCCAGGAGCCATAGAAGTGGGTCAGCAGATACTTCGAAGCCCGCAGCGGCAACGCCGACGAATAGAACTCGTGCAGTACGATCGGGCCGCCCGTACGGTTTTCAATCTCGCTGTGGGACAGAATGACGTTCTCCTCGCCGTAGGCCGTATAAACCAGATTCACGACAAGTCCCGTTTTGGGATCCTTCGTCACAATCGTCGTCTCGACGACATCGTCTCCCGGACGGTTCACCCGATACGAAACATAGCGAAGTTCGGTATTCAGATCGCCGTCGGCATGGGTGACGCGCAGGGCCGGAGAGCGGAAATTCCGACCGCCGGCCGTCCCGTAAGCCAGATTGTCGGTACAGTGGTCCTCTCGACGATAAGTCTCTTTTTGCAGGAATACGGCCGGATCTGCAATCCGGGGGCCGAAATGCTGGAACAGCACCTGGCCGGCCTCATCCACCGTCAAAACCAGGGACAGATCCTTCGTGGAAACCTCGATCACCTGTGCTGATGCGCCCATCAGCCCGATCGAGCAAAGACAACAGATAAAAGACAAGATCTTTTTCATCGTCACATCAGGCTTCAAAAATTAAAAGTACAAACAATTGGATAGTGATCGGAGATATAACGTACCCCATAATTCGCACCATCGAGTGTCTCATACCTTACGGGGAGAGCATTCCGGTAAAAGATATGATCTATCCACAACGGCTTCTCTTTCCCGAAGCCATTGAATGTTGCACGATTATCACTCTCCGGAGCTTTGTCTCTCGCCACGTCCAGCCATTGCACATATGGCGCAAGGAACGATTCGGTCGGAGCTCCGAATGCAGCATTCATGTCTCCGGAAATGAAGACGGGAGCCTTATCTCCGGCAATCTGCTGCATCATCCGCACATTCATGGCAGCCCCTTCCAAACGAGCCGTTTTACCTTTGTGATCCAAATGCGTATCGAAATAGAAAAATTCACGATCCGTCTTTTTATCCCGGAGTTTCACCCAAACTGTCACACGCCGACACATGGCATCCCAACCATGCGAGGCCTTTTCAGGAGTATCGCTCAACCAAAAATGGCCCCAATCAAGCAAATCATATTTTTCCTTGAGATACATCACCATCAAGTGTTCACCACCATCAGGTTTTACACCGCAATCACGCCCCATTTCCACATGCCCGTATTCCGGCAAATGTTCCACCAAATAATCGAGTTGAGGGCGCTTCGGTTCCTGAAATCCGATCACATCCGGGGCCTCCCGATGAATCATCTCAATGGAACTTGCTTTACGAGCATCCCATGCGAACTCGCCTTCGTCTCCGGGAGCATTGATATAACGAATATTATATGACATCAGTTTCAACTCCGTCTTCGGAGCTACCGAAGTACATCCCGCCGCCAGCAACAGGAATACCGCAAACCAACTCTTGCTTCTCATCCTTCTCAATATTAAAAAATGGCCGGAAGGAGCCCTTCCGGCCTGACAAAACAATTAGAATTCGACAGTTAATACAATCGGATAATGGTCCGAAACATAAGTCACGCCGTAATCCGGTGACGTAATCGTCCGGAACTGAACGGGCGTTACCCGACGATAGAAGATATGGTCAATATTCCAGGTCGAGGCCGGAGCCGTCAATCCAAAATTATTGAAGCTATATTCGGTATCGGCATCGGGTGCCGTTTCTCGCCCGGACCACATCCATTCATAATAAGGTTCCAAACAATCACGACGGCCATCGTTCGTCGCATAGGAAGCATTCATGTCTCCTGTAATAAAGATCGGAATATGACGACCAGCCTTCTCCTTCATTCGCTCGACATTGAGCCGACAAGCATTCAAACGAGCCTCGTTATCCGTCGCATCCGTTTTGTAAGGCATATGGGTAGTAAAGAAATAAAATTCCTTTTGAGAGACATTATCCTTCAAATATACCCAAACAGTCGTCCGATACTGCGTATCAGAAGCATTCCAGGGACGCGACGGTTCATCAGGCGTGGCACTCAACCAATAATAGCCCGAATCGAGCAACGTAAACTTGCTCTTCAAATACATAATCATCGTATATCCCGTCTGCGCCCAACTGATCTGATCATTTTGGGGGACAGCCACCGCCGCATATTCGGTCAATTCCGTTTCCAGATCCGTGCGCTGGTCGGCCCGCGGCTCCTGAAAGCCGATCACATCGGGCTTCACATCTCGAATCATTGCCATACAAGGATCTCGCCGCGCATTCCAGGTATTATCCCCCGTATCAATCGTATTGGAGTAGCGAATATTGAAGGACATCACCTTCAATTCGGTCTTTGCCTCTGCAGCATCCCCCTCATCGGTCGAGCATGCTGCCAAAAAAAGGGCCGAACAACACATTAAAAAGTTCAATTTCATTTCCATCAAAGTTTAAAGGTGCAAGCAATAGGATAGTGATCCGAAATATAAGGCACGCCATAATCGCCATCAAGAGTTTTAAACTGCAATGCCTCGGCGTTCCGATAAAAGATATGATCGATATTCCAGGTCTTGGCTGGAGTCGACAGGCCAAAACCGTTGAAACTATACTTCTCATCCGTTTGAGCAGCGGTCTCGCGTGCAGACAACATCCAGGCATAATAAGGTTCCAAACAATCCCGGCGGCCATCGGTTTCCGCATGAGAGGCGTTCATATCTCCGCCAATAAAGACAGGGACATCCTCTCCGGCATATGTTTTCATCCGCTCCACATTGAGTTTCACACATTCAACACGAGCCTCGTTGTCCGCCTGCTCGGTCATATAGGGAAGGTGTGTTGTGAAAACGAAGAAATCACGGTTTGTAGCATTGTCTTTCAAATGTACCCAAACTGTCACTCGCCGCTGCTCATCGGTCGCACCCCACGGATAGGAAAGTTTGTCGGGTGTCGCGCTGAGCCAGAAACCACCCGACTCCAAAAGAGTATATTTGTCTCGCAAATACATGATCGTATTGAAAGCTCCCGACGCCTCGGCACCGCCTTCGTTGGTATTCTTTTTGACATGAGCATATTCACCGAGCTGCTGCATCAGATAGGCTACCTGATTCCAGCGAGGCTCCTGGAAACAGATCACATCAGGTTTCTCCTGACGAACCATTTCAAGAACTGCTTTCTTGCGAACATCCCAATCCAGATCCCCTGTATCCTCCGGCATGGGACAACGAAGATTGAACGATATGAGACTGAGGTCCGTAGGCCCGACAATCTGTTCGCCGCCGTCGTCATCCGAACACATTGCCGCAAACAGCGCTATTCCAATCAATAACAAACGTTTCATATTCAACTATATCTATATCAGTTATTTATTGTAACGAATTGCAAAATAATCCATAGCACTGCCCGAATCGGAACCGCCGCCATTCACGAAACCGCCACCGAATTCAAGCGTATTGGCAATGTTATTCTCGGGCGTGAAACGGATATAAACCTTATCATGTCCAAGCATCTCCAACGGCAATTCCATGTCAATTTGTTTGAAAGCAGGGAGTTGCCACTCACGATAGGTTGCGAAAATCGGGAAATCAGGAACCTGATAAGATGCAATGTAGATCCAATCTTCGGCGTTTGAAAGATCTCCGGTCAACGACCATTCAGCTTTCCAATAGATGGGGGTACAGTTGAGAATGGCACGACCACTCTGTACGGAAATCTGCATCGAAAGGTGATCCGTCACAATGTCTTTGGTCGAGAACTCCACACGCCACGATTCACCAGTATTCGTTTCGTCATTCCACCAATAATTCGTTTTCCAACTATTGGTCGTTCCATCCTGACCCTTACCGTCGGTATTCACGCTCGAGCTTGTACCCATGTAATCGGTACCATCTTCAAGAATGATTCCGAGGCCGTTCTCGTTTCCGATATGATCCCGGAAGGGTTCCGTGCCTTTTGTCGTACCTACTGGACCAAGATAGTTCCAAGTTGTTGCTCCCGTACATCCGGCTTCATAAGCCTGATACGAATGAGTAAATCGCCCGTTATTTCCATAAGTCGGATACCAGTAAACATATCCATCCGTATCTTTTGCCTTGTCCTTGATATAACGATATTCGGTCAACAAAGCCGAAAAAGACTCCTCTTCCGCAAAGCGAATATCTTCATAGGCCATGTGGCGCAGTTGATAACGACCAATCCTTCCATGCGTATCGGCATCGATTCCATCCCCATAAATATACGGCTGATAATATTCGAAAACGACGACACCGGAAATATTGCCCGATCCATAAGGCAGGCGTTTACCCGTCCGCCGATATGGACAAGTCGTATTGGTATAGAGATAAATACTGGATCCCTGAATATCGCGTATCAACCGTGGATATTTCGACATCATGGCCTTCGCATCGCCCAAGGTATATCCTTCATGGACGGGAGTCAAAGACCCTTTGCGGATCGGGAATTCACAATCCTTCAAAGTTACGAACGTATATATGTCGTCATCGGTCAGTTCCGCGATGTACTTCTCTTTCACAGGGATAGCCGAGGAACTTCCCGTCTCCCGCCCTACGACCATCGCGGTGGTGATCCCCGAAATGGTGTAACGATCGGGGTTTTCCGCCCCAGTCAACGTCGTTCCAGCCAACAGCAACTGAACCTTATCATACCGTTCGAAGATATTGTCTGCTTCGGTCGCGGTTTCGAGACAGAAACCATAACGGCCGTCGATACTTTCGAGATAGACCGTTTTTTCACACATCGTATAGTCTATGCTCGTATAGGTTGTTTTGGGATTTTCTCCCGCATTCCGAGATTCCTTATCACTCACGACGTATCCCGAGATGATCAGGAAATCCTCGATCTCCACACTAGCACCCATCAAAGCCAAGGCACGCACCTCCTCAAACGAAGCCTCCTGACCAAGTTCATCCTCGGAAGTTTTCTGGATCAAATAAAGCGTCGTGGTCTGTATCTCGCCCCAGCCATTGTCGTAAGCGAGCGTAACACTCGCACTACGGGGTTGAGTGGCCGACGGGTTTTCAAGATAATCCACCGTCAACCGACCGTCGGCATAAGAGACACCTTCAACCCAATCAACCCCCTCTCCACTCGTATAGGACATGGAAATCTCCACTTCGGAAAAGTCAATATTAGTCTGCAATTCAGTATCGCTGAATCCGGAAGCACTTCCCGGGATGATCAACGAACTCGACGGCAGGGTCATCGTCGGCGTGATACCGCCGCGCTGTTTCAGCAGCACCGTATCGCAACGTCCCGACTGTTCGGCAGCAACCAGCACTCGCGTCATACGCGGGAAACCATCATTATCATCATAATCGATGAAAAATTTGCCATCGCCGCGAATGAGACTTGTACTGAGTTCTGCCCAAGTCGTTTCATCGAGGAACGATAAGCGGCAATCCTGATTGGACAAGACCTCGATATCGACATGTCCGGCAGTGGCATTTACCGTAAACTCGGACTGGACCGTTCCGAACTCTACCAGCGGACTCTCATCTCCGTTGTCCATGGTGCAAGCCCCGAGGGCAAGCACCATGAATGCGGAAAAGTATTTTCCATATCGTGATATTCCGTATTTCATCTTTGTCGTTGGATTTATTTGTTATACTTGATCGTAACTGCATCGAACCGGAAATAAACGGCCCCGTCCGTCTTCTTCACCTCGCTGGAAGCCAAAGCTGCCGAAGAACTGCAAACCTTGCTTGCCGCTTTGATACGAATCGTCACGTTCGGCTGGCCGCAAAGCGCATCGGGAAGTTCGAAGACATATTCGGGAATTCCGGCCGGCATATTCATACCCGAATATGCGAACAAAGGAGCCGGATAAATCAGGAAATTCTCCTTCAACGGCGTAAAGATTACACCGTCAGTTGAATATTCAAGATTCCAGTAATTGGGACCGTGCATCGTCGTCGCAGTCTGATTGCCGATCACGGCCGTAAAGACCAAAGTCAGATGCCGGTCGGGACCGGTCACGCCACTGGTCGAGAAGCTCCATGAAACGGACTCACCTTCGTTCTTGTCAAAATTCCACCATTTTCCATTGTAACGGCCTGCCGTACTGGAAGCATAGCTGCTGAACGAAAGACCGATCCAGTTCGCCGTCCGGCCGGTCTCATTTCCCGAGACAAGCTGTGCCGAAGTATCCATTACACCGCTTCCGAGCGTCGGCACGATCCGGCTCTTGGATCCCTCTTCGGTTTTCACCGGTGCTGACCACTCCCATTCAACGAGTTTCGTACTGAATCCCTCGCTATTGCTGATCGCCAAATCCTCCTCGCAGAGCGGACGCAACTGGTAACGTCCGATATTTCCGTCAGGAGCATAACGCAACAGCGACGAATGCACCAGAATGCCGCTTGCCGTACCCGATCCCTGCGGGACACGATGTCCGGGGCGCCGCCAGGATGTCTGCGAGTTGACCAACATATTGAGCGTACTGCCATGCACATCCCTCAAAGTCCGCGGCACACAATCGCAACGGGTTGCCGTGGCATTTCCTCCCGGGATGAGATCTGACTTCAAGGCATATCCCTCATGGAAATTCCCGTAGGTTCCGCCATCGAAGGCAAACTCAACATCCTTCAACGAAACAAACGTATATAGATCGTCATCAGTCAGATCCTCAATATATTTCTCTTTGCGGGTGATCGTAGACGAGGATCCAGGCGTGGATTCAAGCACATTTGCGGCGGTGAGCCCCGAAAGCGTATAACGTACGGGCTCCTCTTCACGGGTAAGGGTCAAACCGGCCAGAGAGATCTTTACGGTCGCATAACGCTGCAGAGCCTCGACGTCGGATTCCGTCTCGGTCTGGATGCGGAATCCATAACGTCCGTCCGCACTCTGCACATAAGCAGTTTTCTCATTAACCGAGTAATTCACCTCCGTCCAGGAGAGGTGCGGGTTGGTTTCGAGATTGGAATTGCCCGGTTCGCTGATAACCGTTCCGATGATAAAGTCCCGTTCCAACAAGATTTGGCCCGCCGCAGGCTGCATTCCCCGGAGCTCCTCGAAGGGGACTTCCATTGCAGGACGTGCCTGAACGATCCGCTGTTCAGCTGAACAACGATTTCCGTTCTCATCCGAATAGGTAAACTTCAAGGTTGCGTCCCGCGTACCGGCAGTCATATTCTCGGCAACGTCGAAAGTTACGGACTCATTGCCAGGAACCACATTCGTAATCCAACCCGAGTCTCCTGTACCATAGATGATTTCGCATTCGACATCATCAAAAAACAGTTCCATATTCGTCGTCCAAGGATCGACGATCTGTTTGGCAAAAGATTCTACCTCGAGCTCATCCTGTTCAAAACGCATATATCCGGATTCAGCTTCCTGTACGATCTCTATCGACGAGGAGTAGATCTTTTCATTTACATTGTCGTTCACCTCCACGATAAGTCGGGCCAAACGGGATTCTCCCGTATCATTGGCTGCGGTCTCAAAAAGGATGGCATCTTCGGTGACGACAATGTCCGAAATCCAACCCTCCGAGGCCGTCTCTTCTGCCCCGTCTCCATAGGTGACCCGCGAAGTGATTCGCTCCAACGCCAGATCCATATTGGTATCGAACGGCACACGCGCAAGACTCTCCCAATCGGGCAGTTTTGCCGACTCCTTCATGATGGTAAGCGACGCTTCACCAACAAAACCATTCTGAATCATGGATATTACTTGCCGGTTCGAGCCAGAGGTCAGAATCACATCCGCCTTGCGCACGATGCCGGGATTCAATTCAAACGTAAAGACAAATTCACCGTTGCCGCTTCCAGACGTACGGTCGATCGTCGCCCAAGGTATATCCCCATCGAAAGCCACGTTCCAATCGCCCGAAGAATAGACAAGCACATGGGTCTGCCCTCCTCCGGCGTCAAGATTCAAGGTATTTTGCGTGACGGCAAGCGGAAGATCAAGTTCGTAGTCCTGTTCGCAAGCCGTCTGCGCAAACAAACCCGTCACGAGCGTCATCAAAAGCAACCTGCCGGAAATATTCGGTTTCAATTTCATAATTTCATTCGTTTTTAATTTCCTCAATGCTACAATCCGTAAGCGGCATATGCATTGTTATCCAAAGCATAGCCCGAATAAACCACTTCCGTATCAGGAATCGGATAATACTCGTGACAGGGAAGAATATTCTGTCCAATCGATGCCGAATCGGAGAACGTATAGGTTCTCTGATACCAATTACCCCAACGAACCAGATCGAACTTGCGCTGGAATTCTCCGAAAAGCTCCCGGGCGCGCTCGGCCATGATCTCATCCATCAGACGATCCCAGGTCCGGAAGGTCGTATATTCATCAATCCCGGCACGCCGTTTCACCACGTTGAGATACTCCATGGCCTTGTCGGCATTCTCCTGTTTCATACACCAGCATTCGGCCATCATCAACACGGCATCCGCATATCGGAAAACCTTGTAGTTATTCGAATCGTATTGTCCCTGCAATCCGGGGCACCAGAATTTCGGACCGAAAGTCGGACGGGTATCAGAAAATTTCTGGCCGTTGTAGCTTCCGTGCAAGATCCACATGGCATCCCGTTTATCTTTGGTTCCCTCCGGCATCAGATTGGCAGAAAAGTAGGCATTGGGACGCATCGGCGACCAGGTCGTAGCGGCATCGCCCAATTCGGGGATCTCCACACCGCTGTAAACTGCCGAGTTTGCCGTACGGGGATAAGGCATACAGATACATGCCACATTCGAGGAATAGTTCAAGCCTCCGGCCGTATAGGTATGCTGAATCTCGAAAATCGACTCCGGCGTATTCTTATAACGGAACGGGATGTCTTCAAGCGGATACTGCATCAGATCTCCATAGATCTTTTCAAGATTTTCCAAAGCTGCCAAAGCCGTATCCCACTCCTTATTCCACATGGCCATCTTTGCAATCAGCATCCACCCCATTGCTGCTCCGCTCCGGTTATCATCCACTTCGCTGGAACGGATCTGCTCCATACCGGGGACACACTCCTGCAACTCCTTGATCAGATAATCACGGGTATCAACAGCCGACATGCGGGGTAATCGTCCCACCTGCGCCTGGATCTCCTCATTAGACACATCAACCGTATAGAACGGGACATCCCCAAAGAATGAAGTCAGCAAATAATAATAAAAGGCACGCATGATCTTGGCTTCGGACATCAGAGTTTGCTTTTCAGACTCTTCAAGGGGTGAATTCTTAATACCCTCCAACGCGCCATTGCAATACATGACACCTTTGTAACCATGTTCCCAAACATTAGCTCCAAAACGGGGTTTCGCCGGCGAAATATCCAGTTGAGCATCCTGCGTACCGGAATTGGCATAGGCGATATCAGTTGTGGATTCCGTTGCCAACATCATTTGATAGGTATAGAGACTTTTCAGCGGGATATAGCATGAAT
>ENA-ORRU01002081-ORRU01002081.1-human-gut-metagenome-genome-assembly--contig:-NODE-2081-length-11002-cov-3.780305_pt1 | contig 11002 bp, 8 predicted proteins | sample MGYA00242184_ERZ509151 | MGnify/ENA primary metagenome ERZ509151 (study PRJEB26280, sample SAMEA2338667) | human gut metagenome | biome: human gut; feature: human-associated habitat; material: faeces... | reverse complement strand
CCTGCCGTTTCGCCTCCGCTGTCGGCAAGGACAGGTCGGAAAGTTTGCCGTCCTTGCGCAGGTAGTCCTTGACGATTTCGTCTTTGGACAGCACGTCCAACTTGTTCCGCAGGAGCTGCCGGGCTTCCATGGGGGATTTTCCTTGCCCGGTCAAAAAGTCGATGTAATCCTGGAACAGGTTTTCAAGCGCGGCGAAGCGGGCGTCCGCCCCGGCCTTGGTATACAGGTTCAGGTTGGTGGCGATGGTATCCTTTTCGGAAGCGTTGTAGCCGCCCATCAGCCGCTCCGCCTTTTTCTTGAGTTCCCTGACAACCTGCGAGGTCATCACGTATCCCTCGACCTGCGCGTGCGAAATGCCGCCTTCATCTATGTAGGCGAACGAACCGGTCTTGATTTCCAGCAGTTTGTCCCTGAGTTCGGGTGTGAAGACAATGCCCTCGTAAGCGGAGTCAGTCCCGAGCTTGCCGTCCATCATCCGGTCTATCTCGGCCGTGGAATAGACTTCGAGGTTCTTGCGTGCCTTGCCCTTGTCCGGAAGGTCGGACAGGTTCGAGGTCTTGGCCAGTTTCAGCTCCCCGGTACCTTTCTTTTCGGCATCGAGGGTATCCCTGACGGCCGCCTGCCGCTTTGCTTTCAGTTCGGCGGCTTCCTCTGCCGTCAGCCCGCTGATCTCGTCCGCCGTCAGGCGCACCAGCTCCTTCAATCCTTCGGAGATTTCCAGAAATACCTCCCCGGCTTCCGCTTTGGAATAGACATCGATATTCTTCCGGGCGGCAGCCTTGTCCATGACATCGGAAAGGTTCCCGTCGGCGGAGAGTTTCATTTTCAAAGCCGCCGCGACGGTTCCCGATGTGACATAACCTTCGCCGCCCTCCGTCAGTTCTCCGGTAGTGATAGCCGCCAGTTTCTTCCTGTATTCGGTCGTGAAGTCTTCGGTAGAGAGCTGTTTGCCTTCTACCACATCCACTTTCTTTCCCATCGCCTCCGTAAAGGCCCTGACGGTCACATAGGTGTCGGACACGGATTTTCCGTTGATTTTAAGCGTACCGAGCACATCCACCGCTCCCAAAGGGGCAAGCACGATGTCGCCCAGAGCGTTCCTCAGCGCAAAACGGAAACTGTCAGCGGTGTCGAAGCCGACGGTGGCGAGCAGCGCGGCGGCACTGTCGCGCCAGGTAATCAGGTTTGTCAGCCTGGCATTGTCTTTCGTATAGGCGGTATTCTGAATATCGATACCCCGTCCGGTGCTTTGCAGGGAGAGCAGTCCGCCGACCTGCAGGGTGGCGGTACGCCCGATGACTTTCAAAACAGGTGTGGTGCAGGCTTTTCCGTCATGCACGGCAAAGTCACGGTATTTTGTTCCGCCGCCCTCCGTGCCGTGGTAATTGATACGGATACAACCCTCATCCGTCACATCCGAGGTGTTATAGATGTCGTATCCCTTGATGCGGACAGCCCCGATCCGGGCGTTTTCATTCAGCGAAGTACCGCAGGATATGCCGTCTTCCGTAACCCTGGCCAGTTCCTTGCCTTGTTTCATGAAACTGAACGTGCCGTCCGTCCGGATGACAATCTCGTTGACAAGCAGACCGTGCAGGTAGGCACCGATGGCGGCATGGCCGTCCGCCTTGACGATGCCTTTGAGCATGTAGCCGTTCCCGCCGCTGACGGAGACGGCGGTCTTGGAGCTGATTTCTTTCTGCCCGGTGAACGTTCCGGCCAGCACCAGATCCTTCTTGACGGTCTGCCGGGCAAAAGGTGTATCGAGCAGGACAGCATAGCGGCCGAAGAACTTGTCGATGAACCGGGGTGCATAGCTCTCCGTCACCTCGATGGCCGCCGGCAGTTTGTCAGTAACCGGATCGACCGTATCCGGGACAGCCTTGGCTCCGGCACAGAGATAACAGGTACGCCCGCGCTTGTTGACCTCATTGGCGTAGACCACCGATTCATGCCGGTTGATTTCGTATATATAATAGGGATAGACAGCATCGGCGCAGCCGTCGAAACGGCGTACCTTTCCGCCGAGCCAGACATAACCCGGGGAGACGCGGGGACCCTCGATCTCGCATCCGGAGATGATGAAGTCCGAGCAGCCGTCAAAAACGGCACTCATGCTGAGAGCCAGTTCCTGCAAGTTCAGGATATCGTCCGAGTAGGTATACCGTCCGCCGGTTTCCGCAATATATTCTTTCATTGTCCTGTATTCTTATTGGGGGTGTATTCGTCTTCGTCGATCTTGATCAGGTAGGTCTTGCCTGCTGTCTTATAGGTGTTCACCACATAGGAAAGCATATAGACCAGTTCCCGCGGAGGTATGGTGACGGGCGGGACGCAGACCATGAAGCTGACCTTGTTGATCAGCTTCTCTTCCGCCAGCAGGTAGAACGGACGGGGGCGTTCCGCCTCATTGTCCGTTGTAACCTGTTCCCCGTTGTACCATACGGTGAAAGGACGCTGGTATTCCGCCCCTTCGTGGTACAGGTCCACACCGACACTCGTGCTGTCCTTGATGAAGATGCGGTCCTTGCCGTCCTTGATGTATTTACCGAACCGGTAGTTCAGGAACCACTCGAAATAGATGACCTGTGAGGTCATGCGCGCCTCGATATGCCGTTCCCGTGCAAACGTACGGAACCGTTCGTTCAGGCTTTGCAAGGGATAGAGGCAGCTCTGCACGAAGAGGATGAACCGCCGTCCCGACAGGTAGTGCGGCACGAGCCGGTTCACCGAACGGTCTATGGGCAGCTTATATCTCATGGTTTTCGACTTTGAGCGTGATGGCTTCCCGGAAGGTCGGCAGTTCCGACTCCTCGTCCTTGCGCGAGGACTCTTTCAGGTAGCCCGAGGCGGTGTATGTCATGCGGCCGACACGTTGCAGGGGCTGGATTTGCCCGTCCGTATCGTGGCAAGCAATAAACACGCCCTGCTCGGGGATTGCCGTCTCGTCGATATAGACGTCTGTAACGTGTTCGGCACGGCGTATGGCATCCGTCAGGCGGGAGACATAGACCGCAGCGTCGAAGTCGATGCCCATAATGTAGTCCCGGATACGGGTCTCGATGCTGTCGTACATCTCCGCCTCGGGAACGGCACCATCGTAGAAGACCGTAAGACGCGGCACCAGCACGTCGCCTTTGGTCGAGATGACCTCGATGCGTGTGCCGGCGAATTTCAGCTTGCCGATATAGGCATTGATGGGCACCAGCTCCTCGGCGGGAATAGCTTCCAGATGTCCTTTCGTGCCGGTAGCGATTTTCAGTACCAGCTTGCTGTCGAGGTTGCTGTCGTCCGTGCTCTCCACATAGGAGACCTGCGTAATGATGCGTTTGGTCTCATCGACCTGGGCATACCCGAAAGCCAGTCCGTCCTCGCGGACGGTCAGCTCGTCGCCCTGCTGGTATTGCAGCAGCGCATTGGCGTAGTAGTCCGGCGTGCCGTTGATCCGGTTGTTGATGGCTTCCGAGATATCCACCGCGAAGACATCAAGCAGCGTCTCGAAACTGTAGATGACAGCGGCTACGGTCCATAGGATACCGTTCATGACAGACAGCTTCGAGTCGCTGGCGAACTCCGTCAGTTCCAGCCGCCGGTTGCGTTCCTGCACGGCTTCATTGTATATCTCCTTAATCGTCCGGCTCATTCCACTGTATAGGTTATATCGTCGATAATGAATTTCCACGCGCCACCCTCATTCCAGGCCTCCTCGTGCAGGATGACCCATACGGCTTCCATGCCCGAGGCGATACGGTAGCGCCCCGTTTCGGTATCCCGGTCCGGCTCCCGATAGGTTCCCGTCGGGGCTGTAGGTAAAATGACCGTGCAATTCCGTCGGTCGCCGTAATGTTCCACAAGGGTTGTCAGGTAATGATCTATGACTGTCGGTTTCAGTCGGGCGGCGGAGAGGTCGAGTGTCATCAGTTCCCGGCATTCGGCAAGCGGTGCAAGATCGGCCAACGCGCAATTCGACAGGTTCAGGCTGTAGGTTCCGGAAAGCAGCCGCAGGCTCTCCAAGGAGAGTGTGGCGTGCGTGAGCGTCAGCTCCTCCACCGGCAGTGTCTGCACCAGTACCAACGACCGCGGTTTGAGCCCGCTCCAGTCGATACTCCGGAAGCAGGCATCGGTAAACCAACGGATACGACGCCTGTCCCTGACTTTGTTGTCGAAGGTATGGGTGAGCAGCTGCGGCGTGTCCGCGAGGAGGACGGTCTCGGTGTCGCTGTTGTCGCCCCAGTCGATTTCCAGCTGTCCCGCACCGGAAACGGCACACTGCACGGTGATGATCCCGGCAGCGAGCGTGAGGACGACAGCAAGCGGCAAGGTGAACGTTTTGGGATAGACATGCCGTTCACCGTTAGCGGGGACGATGCCGTGCAACCCGTTATAGGCGACTACATCGGCGCGGATAACGAAATCGTCCGTGTAGACAAGTTCCCGGCCGGCAGTCAATGTCGTGGCGAAGGAGAGATCGGGGTTGTTGATGAGCAAATCCACGACTCCCTCGATGCTGCCGTACAGGTACAGGGCCACATCGTAGATATTCTGTCCGGCTACGACCCTGTACTTACCCATCGTTCTCCTCCTTTTCCTCGGTTTCTAAAAGCAGCTCTCCCGTGGCAGAATCCATATAGGCATTCTTGATGACGACCTTGTCCGACAGGAATTCCGACTGCAGTTTGGCGGCAAGACCGTTGTTTTCCAGACTCGAATGCAGGTAGTCGACGAGGCCGACACCTGTCGTAGAATGTTGGTAGAGATTTCCGGCTGAAGCTTTCAGCAGAAACGTCTCGTTCTGGGCTTTGGCGGCTCCTATTTCGAAGTCGGTCTCTGAGCCGCTGTACACGGCAAGGTAACCGTCCCGTGACAGCAGGTTGTAGACTCCCTTCTCATTGAGGGAGAAAAATGCGGCCAGGGCGATATCGGCCGTGCCGGCTTCCGTCTCCGCCACGACGGGAAACCAATGTTTGCCCGTCGCAGGATTTCTCAGGTACTCCGTGCCGCCCGAACCGCTTTCCATAACCAGACGGACCGTCAGGCGGCGCATGTCGGGCGTATAGGGAATCCTGACATGGAACCCTTTGCCGTCGTTATACGTGTACACGAAGCCGACGGGGACGGTAATCTCTCCGTAGCGGAAGGTGTCGTTGTCCGCACCCGCGACGGCATCGAGCAGGCGGAAGTCGTAGAAACTCTTGCCGGCGATATTGCCGGAAGTCTCCACCTCACCGTATTCGGCGTCCATTGTTATGTCCTGTCTTGCCATGAACGATACTTCAACAAAAAGCCCGACCATACATCAGAGTACGACCGGGCACTCTTTTCAAAAGAGTAGCGGCAGAAAGAAAGGATGGTTTACTTCTCCTGAATGAAATCGTAGATGCGCGACACGGTAGCCCACATATCGTCCGGAAGCTCCTCGTCCGAGATGCGTTCGCAGGCTTTCCGGAGATACTCCATCTCGTCCCCCGAGAACTCCACGGCAAGCGGTTTCTCCTTCTCCACATCCCATTCGATGCGCTTGTCCTCGGCATTCTCGTGAAGACCGATGGCTTTGCGCTCCTCGTCCGGAATGGCGATCTTGCGCAGAATCTCTTTTTTGAGGTTGAAGTCCTTGAAGTTGCCCCGTGCCGGCAAAAAGGACGGCAGGTAAAGGCGGTCTTTGACTGACAGTTCCATATTATTTATGCATTTTGTACGTTACTCTTTTTTATTTCGTCGATCATGGTATCGAAATCATGAAACAGGGGTGCAAGCGGCTCTCCCATAGGAATGTTGCATGAAATAACGCCTTGTTCCATGTAGATGATACCTATCTGCGGAGCGTTCCCCGAGCCATCCGTATCCTTCTTGCGGATGGAGGCGTGGACGCGGGTCAGCGCGTCATTGACGATGGAATATTCCAACTGGTAGTCGGCATTCTCCGTGCTCTCTTCGGCAACCTTGGTTACCGTTACGTTGGTGATGTTCATAATTCGCTTCTGTTTTTATTAAGTGTAGGGATATTCCCAGCAGAAAAGTTTTTAATAAGAGTGATTTAATATCTGGTAATGGAACGAGGGGTAATTGGCGCACAATACCGTAATGGAGTCTCCCTTGGCTAACGTGTAACTGGCAAGATCCCCGTTGTGGTTACGGATATTGGTGAATACAAGGCTATTCCCCCAGTTGTAGTTGTAAATTAGGGTAAATATGCAGGCGAAGTCCGACGGCAGAGTCGAGTAACCGAACATGGTGGCCACGGACGATGCCGACGGCAGGGTCACGCTGTACTTCTGGTTGGCATAAACGAAAAAGATGTTGAACTGCGAGAAATCGATCGTGTAACCGCTGCCTGTGAAATAGACATTCTTGATCTTGTTGCCGATGCAGGCAGGGGCTATAACAGAGGCATTGGACCATATTCCGTAGTTACGGTTACCGTTTTTGACATCGATATAAAGCCCGTAGTTGTTATTAAAGATGCTGTTCACCTTGTTGTTCACAATACGTCCGGTGGCACATGATCCGCCGGCGGATGCCGGTATGGTGTTGCTGCCGAACAGGACATACGAAATGGTGTCCCCCACGCGGAACAGGTCGTCGTAGATGGCAAGGCCGCCGCCTGAGCCGGTTCCTGTCGCCGTCGAGCCGATGCGCCCCTGACCGATGACGAATCCCCCGATGGTGCCGGCATTGGCGTTGATGGTGCCCGTCATCGTGACATTTCCCGAGGCGTCCCATTTGATATTCTGGTTGGCCAGATAACCCGATCCGTCATTGGCAAAGGAGATTTTCCCGCACCCGAACGTGGCGGAACCGTCCGTGTTCAGCGCCCAATAGTTTACTCCGGTGGAAGGGTTGTCGTGGTAAATATATCCTGAAGCCCCCATAACGATGCGGTGCCCCGAGGCCGGAGCCGAAGCGGTCAGGGCGCTTGTTCCGAGAATCCAGCCGCCGATCTTGCCGCTCACGGCCGTGATACCGTTCCTGTCCAGCGTGACCTTTACGCTATTGTTCGCATCCTTGACGGAGATGCTGCCGTTATAGCTGCTCCCTCCGACAGTCAGGGCGGAATCCACGATAATCTGGTTGGCGCGTACGGTTCCCGTGTAAATGCCGTTGGCATCGATGGTGGTCGTGTATTTCTCCGTGGAGGTAAGGTCGAAGACCGTGGCATAGGCCACATACCAGATGACAGGCGTATCGGAAGTCCCCTGCGTGCCGTCCACGTAGAAGAAATGGGTGCTGGAAAAATCGGCGGTGCCGCACACGACCTTGTAGACGTATTCTTTCCAGTCGCCCGTGCCGGCGTTCGACGTAAGCCACCGGTGCGAACCTCCCGTGCCGACGCTGTTCGTCGCCCAACAGAGATTTCTGCCGGCGGGGATCTTGGCGATAATGCGGGCGACGAGCACCTTGCGGTAACCGCATTTCGCCCCGAAATAGAAGCCTCCGTTGCGAGGGCTGGCACTGCCGCTGGTCTGGATTTTCAGGACATACTTGCTGTCATTGGGTGCCGTGGCATCCTGCTGCCGGGTAACGGTCACCATACCGTTCTGGGAGTTGTTGTAAACCACGACACCGTTGTTTCCGTTCCAGAAAGTCGGGTCGCGGTAGAGCATCTTCCCGAACGCCATGGCCGAAGCGAGTTCCTGCGCCGTCGTGATGCCCGTAGTCCACTGGGCGGATACGGATGCGGCAAAGGTAACCGTGCCGGCGGCATTCCATGAGATATTACCCGAGGCTATGTGCCCAGACCCGTCGTTGTTCAGACTCCATTTCGTGGAGTTGGCGATAGATCCGTCGCTGCCCAGCGAGATGTTGTTTTTCCAGATATGGTTGTGGTCGAAGGCCCACCCCGCGATACGGTTGTATACCTCCTTGCTGCCGCTTTTGGTATAGTTCACCGAGAGGCAGAAGTATTCCAGATTGTCCCATGACATCATCTGAAGACCTATGAATCCGGTCTTGACACTGTTGCCGGATGCCGCCACCTGCCCGAGGACGATATGCCCTGCATTGCTGCTCTGATACCACGTAAGGCATATACCCAGCGGCTTGTAGGCTCCCGTGTACCAGTAACCGCTGCCCGTGGAGGCGGAACGGATTTGCAACGGGATGGCACCCACAGCTCCGACGTTCCCTATGGTCATGTTGTCACTGCCGATGGAGAAACCGCCGATCTTGCCCTTCGTGAACGTGCAGCTGAGACCGTTGATGTAATCGGTATTGATAATGGACGACTTGATACCCACGGCATCGAGTTTCGAGGCGCTGATGCTGCCCGCGGCGATACGGTCTGCCGAAAGTGTTCCCGTCTTGATACTGCCGGCATCGATCGCCACGGCGTTGACCTGCGCCGCGGTAAGGGTGCCCGTGTAAATCCCTGTCGAGCCGATATAGGTCAGCGGGTGCGCCGCAAGCGTGCTGTCCGTGCTTTGCGCCAGAGCAATGAACCGATGGCGGCGGATCTCCTCCTCGACGGCAGCCGTGAGGGTGCGCGGCGCGGGGGCATAGGCTTGTGTGGAACCGCTCTGGAAGATAAGGTCGTTGCCGTAAGCGATTTGGCGGCAAACTGGGCTGACAAAGAGGTCTATCTCTGCGGCGTGTTAAGCGACATCTGCGTCTTACAGGCAATGCACGGCCTTTTAAAACGCGGCGCGAACGTTGTCATTCTTGAAGATTTGTGCCAGGGGATTAAGCGGCAGACGGGAGAAATCCTGCGCGATGACAAATACCTGCCGTTTATTGAACAGGGAAAGCTTAAGAGCATCACCTCGGCGCAGTTTTTTCGCGCCGCCCTTTTAGACAAGAAAATCCAGCGCAATTTAGTCAACAGAAGTTTCGGAGAATAGCCATGAACAATACATATACGATGAAAACCAGACCCAATATTCTGGAAACCGGCACGCCGCTGTTTTGCGACCTTTACCACCTGACGATGGCGCAGGCATGGTTTTTGGACGGCAAGGCGGAAGATTACAAGGTTTCGGAAGCCTTTTTCCGCAAATGCCCGTTCGGCGGCAGCTACCTGATGGCGGCCGGGCTCGGCGAATTTATGCAATGGCTGGAAAGGTGGCGTTTCAGCAAAGAAGACATAGAATCGCTCAAAAACGACCGTAACGAAGACGGCAGCCGGATATTTAACGATGAATTTCTGCAATTTCTGGAGGGACAGGAATTAAAAGTAACCATTCGTGCAGTACCGGAAGGCGAACTGGTGTTCCCGAACGAACCGGTCTATTCGGTATCTGGGCCGAACTGGCAGGTTGAACTTGCAGAAGCCGCACTTTTGAACATCTTTAACGCTCAGAGCCTGATTGCAACCAAAGCGTCGCGCATGGCTTACGCCGCAAACCTTGACGGCAAAAAACGCCCGCTGTTGGAATTCGGCGTGCGGCGCGGACACGAGCTCGGCGGCTTTTCGGAAACACGGGCGGCGTTCATCGGCGGTGCGGCGGGAACTTCCAACAAAGCAGCGGCAAAGCACTACGGCATCCGGGCGGCGGGAACGATGGCACACTCCTTTGTGATGAGCTATGAGCGGGAAGTTGACGCGTTTAAGGCCTTTATGCGCGGCAATCCGCACAATACGACGCTGCTCGTTGACACATACGATACGCGCGAGGGAATTAAAAATGCCATCCGGGCAGCAAAGGAAACCGGAATTAAGCTCATGGGCATACGCATTGACTCCGGCGATCTCGCCTACTGGGGCAATGAGGCCAGGCGCTTACTATGCGAGGCGGGAATGCCGGAGGTCAGGCTGGCGGCTTCCAACGACCTTGACGAATATCTGATTGAAAACCTCATTATGGTACAAAAAGCGCCTTACGACATCTTTGCGGCGGGAACAAAACTGGTTACCGCCTACGATACCCCGGCGCTGGGCGGCGTCTTTAAGACAAAATCGTACATGGGGCAGCCGAAAATCAAAATCGCCGAGGGAAAAACGACCATTCCGGGAATGACCGATACGTTACGGATTATCCGCAACGGCAAATTTGAGGGCGATGTTATCTGTCGGGCGGAAGATACGGATCTTATCCGCGACGGCAAGCTGACACGCAATATAACCTCATACGCCCTCGGCAGCCAGAACGGCGCGCGGGCAACCTTTCAACGCGGCGAACAGGCAAAATTCCTGCTGCATCCGGTTGTGGAAAAAGGCAAAATCGTCAATGTGCCGGAACTTGACCTGCACGTTTTGCAGCAGCGGGGCAAGGACAACCTCAAGATGTTGGACAGCGCATATAAAAGGCTTGCCAACCCGCACCTTTACGGCGTAGGATTGGAAGCTGGGCTGTTTAACCTGCAACAGGATTTAATTCGGGTTCATTCGGGGAGATAAGACAATGAAACACACATGGCATACTTTGCAAAACGGCTTAAAAGACTTTTGTGCGGCAAACGGATTTGACAAGGTTATCCTTGGACTTTCGGGCGGATTGGACTCGGCACTGACGGCTGTGCTGGCAGCGGACGCCCTCGGCGGCAAAAACGTTAAGGCGATTATGATGAAAACGCGCTATACATCTGATTTAAGCATTAAAATTGCGCGTGAGATTGCCAGGCTTAACGGGCTTGACTATCAGGAACTTGACATTGAACCGCTGGTAACGGCAGAAACAGATTTTCTGCAACGGGCGTTCGGTGAAAGCGTCAAAGGTATTACGGCGGAGAACTTGCAGGCTCGTATCCGCGGGCAGCTGCTGATGGCGTTTTCCAACCAAAACGGCGGGCTGGTTCTCGCCTGCGGAAACAAATCGGAAGCGCTGACCGGGTACTGCACGCTGTACGGCGATACCTGCGGCGGGCTGATGCCTATCGGCAACCTTTACAAGACGACGGTGTTTGACCTGGCAAGATGGCGCAATGCCCAAAGCAGGGCACTGCCGGAAGAAGTCATCACGCGGGCGCCGTCAGCAGAACTGGCGGAAGGACAGAAAGATGAAAACTCGCTGCCGCCGTATCCGGTTCTGGACGCTGTTCTGCGGCTGCTTACCGACAAACAAAAAACACC
>ENA-ORRU01002074-ORRU01002074.1-human-gut-metagenome-genome-assembly--contig:-NODE-2074-length-11029-cov-3.362949_pt1 | contig 11029 bp, 8 predicted proteins | sample MGYA00242184_ERZ509151 | MGnify/ENA primary metagenome ERZ509151 (study PRJEB26280, sample SAMEA2338667) | human gut metagenome | biome: human gut; feature: human-associated habitat; material: faeces... | reverse complement strand
TGGAACTGGTGAGTGTTTTATATGGAAAGGAAAAAGCAGACGAAATAGCAGAATCTATCGTATATATGTAAAAAATACTGGAAATATGGTGACTTTTATGCTATACTAATGCAATGACTGCGAATGTATAGCTTATTGACGATACATTTTTCAATAAGAAGCTATTTGCTTAATCAAGGAGGAAGAAAATGAGTTTACAGGTAGAGAATTTAGAGCATAATATGGCAAAGCTGACGATCACAGTATCAGCAGAAGAAGTAGAAAAGGCACTTCAGGCAGCTTATTTAAAGCAGCGTAGCAAGATCAGCCTTCCGGGATTCCGTAAAGGAAAAGTTCCGCGTCAGATGATCGAAAAAATGTACGGACCGGAAGTATTCTATGATGAAGCAGCAAATCACATGATTTCTGAAGCTTATGGAAAGGCATATGATGAGTGTGAACTTGAGATCGCTTCCCAGCCGACAATTGATGTTGTCCAGCTTGAAAAAGGAAAAGACTTTATCTTTACAGCAGAAGTAGCTGTAAAGCCAGAAGTAAAGCTTGGCGAGTATAAGGGACTTAAGGTAGACAAGGTATCTACAAGAGTTATGCAGAAAGAAGTAGATGAAGAGATCGAGAAAGAGCGTGAGCGTAATGCCAGAACAGTAGAAGTTACAGACAGAGCTGTTCAGGACAAGGATATTGTTACACTTGACTTTGAAGGATTTGTAGACGGAGTTGCGTTTGAAGGCGGAAAGGGTGAGAATTACCCGCTGACGATCGGTTCCGGTGCATTTATCCCGGGATTTGAAGAGCAGTTGATCGGAGCTGAGATCGACAAAGAGACAGAAGTAAAAGTGACATTCCCAGAGGAATATCAGGCAAAAGAGCTTGCAGGCAAAGAAGCTGTATTCCAGTGCGACGTTAAGAAGATCGAAGCAAAAGAGCTTCCGGAGCTTGACGATGACTTCGCTAAGGATGTATCTGAGTTTGATACACTTGCTGAGTACAAGGAAGACGTTAAGAAGAACCTGACAGAGAAGAAAGCAGAAGATGCACGTCGTGCAAAAGAAGATGCAGTGGTAGATAAAGTGATCGAGAATGCACAGATGGATATTCCGGAGGCAATGATCGAGACACAGACACATCAGATGCTTGACGATTTCGCAAGAAGAATGCAGTCCCAGGGTCTTTCCATGGAGCAGTACTTCCAGTTCACAGGCCAGAGCGTTGACAAGATGATGGAAGACATGAAGCCACAGGCTCTTAAGAGAATCCAGACAAGACTTGTTCTTGAGAAGATCGCTGAGGTAGAGAACATCCAGCCAACAGAGGAAGAGGTTAACGAAGAGATCTCCAAGATGGCAGAGATGTACAAGATGGAAGCAGACAAATTAAAAGATCTCATCGGTGAGAACGAGATGGAGCAGATGAAGAAAGATATGGCTGTTCAGAAAGCTGTTACATTAGTTGCCGATGCAGCTGTAGAGGCGTAATAAACCTCGGAAATGGAGGGCAAAATGAGTTTAGTACCTTACGTCATTGAGCAGACCAGCAGAGGAGAAAGAAGTTATGATATCTATTCAAGACTTCTTAAGGACCGAATCATTTTCCTTGGAGAAGAGGTAAACGATGTCAGTGCGAACCTGATCGTTGCGCAGCTTCTCTTCCTGGAAGCAGAAGATCCTTCCAAGGATATCCAGCTTTATATCAACAGCCCGGGTGGTTCTGTAACTGCCGGAATGGCAATTTATGATACAATGCAGTATATCAAGTGCGATGTATCTACGATCTGCCTTGGAATGGCAGCCAGCATGGGAGCTTTCCTCCTGTCCTCCGGTGCCAAAGGCAAGAGATATGCACTGCCGAATTCGACGATCATGATCCATCAGCCATCAGGCGGTGCACAGGGGCAGGCTACAGAGATCCAGATCGTAGCTGACCAGATCGCAAAAACCAAAAAGAAGCTGAACGAGATTCTTTCTGCGAATACCGGACAGCCTCTTGAGATTGTGGAAAAAGATACTGACCGTGACAACTATATGACAGCGGAAGAAGCTAAGGCATACGGCCTGATCGACGGTGTTGTGATCCACAAATAATGCGTAAGAAAAGACTCCTGTAAAGACACAGGAGTCTTATCTTGCTTTAAAAAGGAATTTTAAATGTCTGCGAGAGACGGACATTTACGCTTAGAAAGGAAACAAAAAGATATGGCAGATAAAGTAAAAGAAGGAAAGGTAAGATGCTCCTTTTGCCATAAGACTGAAGATCAGGTACGCAAGCTGATCGCAGGTCCGGATGGAGCATATATTTGTGATGAATGTATCGGGATCTGCTCCGAGATCATGGAAGAAGAATTCAGTATGTATGATCATGAGGCAGATTATGAAACAGGGATCAACCTTCTGAAACCGGAAGAGATCCACAGTATCCTGGATGAGTATGTGATCGGACAGGATGATGCCAAGAAGGCACTTTCCGTAGCTGTTTACAATCATTACAAGAGGATTCTTGCTTCAAGAAACCTGGACGTGGAGCTGCAGAAGAGTAATATCCTGATGCTTGGTCCGACCGGTTCCGGTAAGACACTTCTTGCACAGACACTGGCAAGACTGCTGAATGTTCCTTTTGCCATCGCAGATGCCACTACTCTCACAGAGGCAGGCTATGTTGGCGAGGATGTTGAGAACATTCTTCTGAAGATCATTCAGGCAGCCGATTACGATATTGAGCGTGCCCAGTACGGAATCATCTATATCGATGAGATCGATAAGATCACAAGAAAATCCGAGAATACCTCCATCACCAGAGATGTGTCCGGTGAGGGCGTACAGCAGGCACTTCTGAAAATTCTGGAAGGAACCGTTGCAAGCGTACCTCCTCAGGGAGGAAGAAAGCATCCTCATCAGGAATTTATCCAGATCGATACTACAAACATCCTGTTCATTTGCGGTGGTGCTTTTGACGGACTGGAGAAGATCATCGAGGCAAGGCAGGATACCAAATCCATTGGTTTCGGAGCGGAGGTTTCCGAGAAGGAAGACCGCAATGTGGGCGAAGTTCTGAAGGAGGTTATGCCGGAGGACTTTATTAAATTCGGTCTGATCCCGGAGTTTATCGGACGAGTTCCGGTCGTGGTAACCTTGGATTCTCTGGATGAAGAAGCACTGATCCGTATTCTGAAGGAGCCTAAGAATTCCCTCACAAAACAGTACGACAAGCTTTTTGAGCTGGATGGCGTGCAGCTTGAGTTCCAGGATGAAGCACTTGAGACAGTTGCCCGGAAATCTCTTGAGAGAAAAACAGGTGCCAGAGGACTTCGTGCCATCATGGAGCATACCCTGATGGATCTGATGTACAAGACACCATCGGACGACACCATCCGTAAGTGTATCGTCACAAAAGAGGCAGTGGAGGGAACCGGAGAGCCGGAGATCATCCACGGGGAGGCCAAGGCTCCTGCAAAAAAAGCAGGACGCAAAACATCCCGTTCGAGAAAGAAAGGCAAGCCGGAAACAGCTTGATGAAGGGAATGACATAAATGACAAATCAGGTCAATATATTGCCAATGATCGCTCTCCGTGGGACTACAGTCCTTCCGGATATGATCGTACACTTTGATGTGAGCAGGGAGAAATCTATCCGTGCCGTGGAAGCAGCCATGCTCCATGACCAGAAGATCTTTCTGCTGACACAGAAGGATCCTGAGGTGGAAATACCGGAACTTACGGATCTGTATCAGGTAGGAACCGTCGCTTATATCAAGCAGGTGGTGAAGCTTCCGCAGGATCTTTACCGGGTTCTGGTAGAGGGACTGGACAGGGCAGAGGTTCTGGGCCTGGAGCAGGAGGAACCATATCTGAAGGCGGAATGCGAGATCGTTACGGCACAGGAAGAGGATTACCCGGAACCGGTAAAGGACGCCATGCTTCGCAGCATCCGGGAGCTTTTTCAGAGATACTGCAGAGAAAGCGGAAAAGTAAGCAAGGATCTGGTAACCCAGATCATGAACATCGAAGATGTGCAGGAAACCATCGACCAGATCGCAGTAAATCTTCCGATGGCGTATCAGAACAAGCAGAAGCTTCTGGAAGCAGTGTCTTTGAATGACCGTTATGAGATCCTTGGAGCGCTTCTTGGCAGCGAGATCGAGGTGATCCATATCACCAAAGATCTTCAGCGCAAGGTGAAATCCCATATCGACAAGAATCAGAGAGAGTATATCCTCCGGGAACAGCTGAAAACCATCCGTGAGGAGCTGGGCGAGGAGAATACTGCTGATGATATCGATGAATTTAAAAAACAGCTGAAGGAGCTGGATGCATCTGATGAAGTAAAAGAGAAGATTTCTAAGGAGATCAGCCGTTTTAAAGGAATGGCAGCCAGTGCTGCAGAGGCAACGGTGCAGAGAGGCTATCTGGAAACCGTTCTTGCACTTCCGTGGAATAAGAAATCCGAGGATTCCGAGGATCTTGAGAACGCATGGAAGGTTTTGGAAGAGGGTCATTACGGACTGAAAGAGGTCAAAGAGCGTATCATGGAATTTCTTGCTGTACGTAAGCTGACCCACAAGGGAAAGAGTCCAATCCTCTGTCTGGTGGGACCTCCGGGAACCGGAAAAACTTCCATTGCACGTTCTGTGGCAGAGGCCATGAACAAGAAATACGTCCGCATCTGTCTTGGAGGTGTCCGTGATGAGGCAGAGATCCGTGGCCACAGAAAGACTTACGTCGGTGCCATGCCAGGAAGGATCACAGTCGCACTGAAGGAAGCCGGAGTCAGCAACCCGCTGATGCTTCTTGATGAGATCGACAAGACCAGCAGCGATTATAAAGGAGATACCTCCGCAGCACTTCTGGAGGTTCTGGATCCGGAGCAGAACAGTAAGTTCAATGATCACTATGTGGAGATTCCCCAGGATCTTTCCGAGGTACTGTTTATTGCCACTGCAAATGATGTTCAGGGAATCCCGAGACCTCTTCTTGACCGTATGGAGCTGATGGAAATCCCGGGATATACGGAAAATGAGAAGGAACATATCGCAAGGGAACATCTGATCCCGAAGCAGATGGAGATCAACGGTATTCCGGAAGGCAAGCTGGTGATCCAGCCGGCAGCTCTTGGCAAGCTGATCAACAACTATACCAAGGAAGCAGGAGTCCGTTCTCTGGAGAGAAGCATCGGACGTATCTGCAGAAAAACTGCACGTGCTATCATGGAAGAGGGTAAGGATAAGGTAGTTGTCACATCCAGAAATATTTCCAGATTCCTTGGCAAAGAACGATATAACTATCTGATGGCCAATGAGAAGGATGAGATCGGGATCGCCCGCGGTCTTGCATGGACACAGGTAGGCGGTGATACCCTGCAGATCGAAGTCAATATCATGCCCGGAAAAGGCGAGCTGCTTCTTACCGGACAGCTTGGAGATGTGATGAAGGAATCTGCACAGGCAGGTATCAGCTATATCCGTTCGGTTTCTGACCAATATGAGATCGATCCGGAATTTTTCCAGAAGCATGATATGCATGTACATATCCCGGAGGGTGCCGTTCCGAAGGATGGCCCGTCTGCCGGTATTACAATGGCAACTGCCATGCTGTCTGCAATTATCGAAAAACCGGTACGTGCGGATCTTGCCATGACCGGTGAGATCACCTTAAGAGGCCGTGTGCTTCCGATCGGCGGACTGAAAGAGAAGCTGCTTGCAGCTAAATATGCCAGGATCAAAGAAGTCCTTGTTCCGGAAAAAAATCGTCCGGATATCGAGGAGATGGACAGAGAGATCATCCAGGGACTGAATATCCGGTTTGTGGATAACATGAAAGAAGTTCTCGGTGAAGCTCTTGCATAAACAAAAAACAGAAAAACCCTGCCCTGACCTTCAGGACAGGGCTTTTAAAAGAAAAGGGAGGAATAACGAATGGTAATCAAAAACGTATCGCTGGATATCGTCTGCGGCATCACAAGCAAGATCCCGGACACAGGAAGGCCGGAGGTAGCTTTTGCGGGAAAATCAAATGTAGGGAAATCCTCCCTGATCAATGGTCTGATGAACCGCAAGGCCCTGGCAAGAACCAGCGCACAGCCGGGAAAAACACAGACGATCAATTTTTATAACATTAATGAGGCAATGTATCTCGTAGACCTGCCGGGCTACGGCTACGCCAAGGTTTCTGCAGCAGAGAAGGAAAAATGGGGAAAAATGATCGAGGGCTATCTTCATAATTCCAAAGAGCTCCGTGCGGTTTTTCTCCTGGTGGATATCCGCCACAAGCCTTCTGCCAATGACAAGCAGATGTATGACTGGATCTGTCACAACGGATATGAGCCGGTGATCATCGCGACCAAACTTGACAAGCTGAAACGCAGCCAGGTGGCAAAAAGCCTCAAGGAGATCCGTACCGGACTGGGCCTTCCGAAAGAGGGAAAGATCCTTCCGTTTTCTGCGGAGACGAAGCAGGGAAGAGACGAGATATGGGCACTGATCGATGAGTTGACCGGCCTTGGTGAACCGGCAGCTACAGAGGATTAAGGAGAGCAGAAAAGATGGGAATTATCAAGGCGCTTAAGCTGGGATTTGACTATCAGAGATATGATGACGATGGCAATGTAGTAGACATGCAGCGTGCAGTCAATGATGTGAACCTGGACATTAAAGCAGGAGAATTTGTGGCAGTTCTGGGACATAACGGATCTGGAAAATCCACACTGGCGAAGCATATGAATGCGCTTCTGATCCCAACAGAGGGAACGATGCTGGTGGACGGGATCGATACCGCCAGAGAGACCAAACTCTGGAAGGTACGCCAGAAGGCAGGAATGGTATTTCAGAATCCGGATAACCAGATCATAGGAACCGTTGTGGAAGAGGATGTAGGCTTTGGTCCGGAAAATATGGGAGTTCCTACAGATGATATCTGGAAACGGGTGAATGACAGCCTGGAAAAAGTCGGTATGACAGCCTATCGTTATCAGTCCCCAAACAAGCTTTCCGGAGGGCAGAAGCAGAGAGTGGCTATTGCAGGCGTGATGGCCATGCGCCCGCGGTGCATCATTCTGGATGAGCCTACCGCCATGCTGGATCCTAACGGAAGAAAGGAAGTCCTGGAGGCAGTGCGGGAGCTGAACCGTAAGGAAAAGGTAACAGTCATTCTGATCACCCATTACATGGAGGAAGTGATCCATGCTGACCGTGTTTATGTCATGGACAGCGGAAATGTTGTGATGCAGGGAAATCCCAAAGAGATCTTTTCCCAGGTGGATACCCTTAAGGCGTATGGACTGGATGTACCACAGGTAACACTTCTTGCATATGAACTGAAGAAATCCGGCGTGGATGTTCCGGATGGAATACTGACTACAGAGGAGCTGGTGAGCGCATTATGTCAATCGAATTAAAAAATGTAACCTATACCTACAGCCCCGGGACAGCCTATGAGAGCCATGCGCTGAAGGATGTCAGCCTTGTGATCCCGGACGGCCAGTTTATCGGGATCATCGGACACACAGGAAGCGGAAAATCCACGCTGATCCAGCATCTGAATGCGCTGGTACAGCCAACATCCGGCCAGGTTCTGTATAACGGAGAAGATGTGTGGGCTGAGAAATATGACCGGAAACAGCTCCGCAGCGAGGTTGGTCTGGTGTTTCAGTACCCGGAGCATCAGCTGTTTGAAAATGATGTGATCTCGGATGTATGTTTCGGACCTATGAATCAGGGACTTTCCAGGGAAGAAGCAGAGAAAGAAGCGAAGCAGGCGCTGACTCAGGTTGGAGTAAAAGAGTCCAATTTCAAGAAATCACCCTTTGAGCTTTCCGGAGGCCAGAAAAAAAGGGTAGCTATTGCAGGGGTTCTTGCCATGAACCCGAAGATTCTGATCCTGGACGAGCCCACAGCAGGGCTTGACCCGAAGGGCAGGGATGATATCCTGGATCAGATCGCAGAGCTTCATAAGGTGCGAGGGATAACCATTGTTCTGGTTTCCCACAGCATGGAGGATATTGCGAAATACGTGGAGCGCCTCATTGTTATGAATCACGGAGAAGCTGTATTTGATGATGAGCCGAAGAAGGTTTTTTCCCATTATAAGGAACTGGAAACCATGGGACTTGCCGCACCGCAGATCACTTATATCATGCATGCGCTGAAGGAACATGGGCTGCATGTGGATGCAGATGCCACAACGGTGGAGGAAGCCAGAGACAGTATCCTTGCCGCACTTGCGCAGGCGAACTCTCCATTACTGAACAAAGGAGGGGCGGAAAAATGATCAGAGATATTACCATTGGCCAGTATTATCCGGCCAAATCCGTTCTTCACAGACTGGACCCACGGACCAAATTTCTGGGAACTCTGGGATTTCTGATCTCTGTGTTCCTGTTCCATACATTTCTCGGATATGCGGTGGCAACAGCATTTCTGGTAGCTATGATCGCAATATCCAAGGTTCCGGTGAAATTCATGTTCAAGGGTCTGAAGGCTATCGTTATGATCCTTCTGATCACGGTTGTGTTCAATATCATCCTGACGCCTGGCGAAGTGCTGTGGCGTTTCGGGATCATCAAGGTCACAAGGGAAGGCCTTGTTCTTGCAGGAAGAATGGCGATCCGTCTTGTTTACCTTGTGATCGGATCTTCCATCATGACATTGACTACCACGCCGAATCAGCTGACAGATGGTCTGGAGAGACTGCTCCGTCCGCTGAACAAGATCCGGGTGCCGGTACATGAGATCGCCATGATGATGTCCATTGCCCTTCGATTTATCCCGATCCTTCTGGAGGAGACGGATAAGATCATGAAAGCACAGATCGCCAGAGGTGCAGATTTCGAAAACGGAAACCTGATCCAGAAGGCGAAAAATATGGTACCCCTTCTTGTGCCGCTGTTTATTTCGGCGTTCCGCCGCGCCAATGATCTGGCAATGGCCATGGAAGCAAGGTGTTACCATGGTGGAGAGCACAGAACACAGATGAAGCCGCTGCATTATGAAAAAAGAGATTATGCGGCCTATGGGATCCTTGTGGCATATCTTGCGGTGGGTGTTGCATTCCGTGTGGCGGGACTGTAGCCAAATCCTGCCGGTACTCAGACATGGAACGGTCCGAAGCGCTGCATTTTGCACAGCAGAACTGTAACCGGATCAGGCAGGCATTTTGCAGGACGGTATGTCTGTTTTGGGATAGAAAGTACTGCAGGGATGTCTGTATCAGGAGGGAATATATTTTATGAAACGAGTAGGACTTGTTGTAGCTTATGATGGAACCAAGTACTCAGGCTGGCAGACACAGCCAAATGGAATCACCATTCAGGGCGTTTTAAACGATACCTTAAGTGAGCTGCTTGGGGAAAAAATCGAGACCATCGGTGCCAGCCGTACAGATGCAGGAGTGCACGCTCTTGGAAATGTGGCGGTGTTTGATACCGAATCCAGGATCCCCGGGGAAAAATTTTCCTATGCACTGAACCAGAGACTTCCGGAGGATATCCGTATCCAGCTTTCTGAGGAGGTGGAGCCGGATTTTCATCCCCGTTACTGTGACAGTGAAAAAACATATGAATATCGTATCCTGAACCGGCGGTTTCCGGTGCCAACGGAGCGTTTGTACTCTTATTTTTACCATTATAAACTGGATGTGGATAAGATGAAGGAAGCAACATCTTATCTGATCGGACGCCATGATTTTGCCAGCTTCTGCGGCTCCGGCGCACAGGTGAAGACCACCATCCGTACCGTGACCTCTATGGACGTGTGGAGAGATGGTGACATGGTGACCATTCGCATTTCAGGAACAGGTTTCCTTTACAATATGGTGCGTATCATTTCCGGAACCCTGATCGAGATCGGAAACGGGCAGTATCCGCCGGAACGCATGGATAAGATCCTGAAAGCCTGTGACCGCGGGGCAGCAGGCCCCACAGCTCCGGCTCAGGGGTTGACGCTGATGGGAATCGAGTTTTTCTGAAAACAGGAATTTTGTTGAAAATTACAAGAAAAAACAGTTGACAGGCAAGGTGCCTTATAATATAATAACTCAATGTGACGTAGTGCGAAGATGCTTGAGCCAATAGCCCCGGCGACGGCATTTTATCAGCGGTTTCGGACATTTCCGCGATTTATTTTGCACCCGCGTTTCCATTTACTTTTTTTCGCGGAAGTACCGCGGTTTGAGAAACATTATCGTTGATAAATAACAGGAGGTAGGACCATGCAGACTTATATGGCTAATCCGGATAAAATCGAAAGAAAATGGTATGTAGTTGACGCAGAGGGTTGCACTCTGGGACGTCTGGCATCCGGTGTTGCAAGTGTTTTAAGAGGAAAGAACAAACCTCAGTTTACACCGCACGTTGACACAGGAGATTATGTAATCGTTGTAAACGCTGATAAGATCAAAGTTACAGGCAAGAAGCTTGAGCAGAAGATTTATTATAACCACTCCGACTATGTTGGTGGAATGAAAGAAACCACATTAAAAGAAATGTTAGCAAAGAAACCTGAGAAGGTTATCGAGCTCGCAGTTAAGGGAATGCTTCCGAAAGGACCTCTTGGAAGAGCTATGAACAAGAAACTTTTCGTATATGCAGGACCAGAGCACAAACATGAGGCTCAGAAGCCTGAAGTTTTAACATTTTAATAGGAGGTAGAAAACATTGGCTAGCGCAAAATTCTACGGAACAGGAAGAAGAAAGAAATCAATCGCAAGAGTTTACCTGGTACCTGGAACAGGTAAAATCACTATCAATAAAAGAGACATCGATGAGTACTTCGGACTTGAGACTCTGAAGGTTATCGTTCGTCAGCCACTGGCTTTAACAGAGACAGAGGGTAAATTCGACGTGATCGTTAACGTTCACGGCGGTGGATACACAGGACAGGCTGGAGCAATCCGTCATGGTCTTTCCAGAGCACTCCTTGAGGCAGACAAAGACTACAGACCAGCTCTTAAAGCTGCTGGATTCCTTACACGTGATCCACGTATGAAAGAACGTAAGAAATACGGTCTCAAAGCAGCTCGTAGAGCACCACAGTTCTCAAAGAGAT
>ENA-ORRU01002072-ORRU01002072.1-human-gut-metagenome-genome-assembly--contig:-NODE-2072-length-11031-cov-2.690324_pt1 | contig 11031 bp, 5 predicted proteins | sample MGYA00242184_ERZ509151 | MGnify/ENA primary metagenome ERZ509151 (study PRJEB26280, sample SAMEA2338667) | human gut metagenome | biome: human gut; feature: human-associated habitat; material: faeces... | reverse complement strand
CTTGTTGGTCACCCTGGGGCGTGCTCTCTACATCTGTATCATTTTTTTGATTATCAGTACCTACATTTGGTTTTAATATCTCTAAATATCCTTGTTTTATACAAACTTTTTGGCTTGCTGTAAATATTTCGTTTTCTATATTTATTGTTATATTTAACTTATTAAATTCTGCTGGTGGATAAAATATAGCCAGAAATCTTTTTACTATTATTTTATAAATATCTTTTTGCAATTGATTTAATTTTTCATGATTCTCATAGCCCTGACCTGTTGGTATTATTGCATAGTGGTCTGTTATTTTGCTATCATTTACATATTTTGTCTTTACTAAATTTGTAGAATATTTTTCTTCTTTCATTTTATTAATGTATTTTTGAACTTCGTCATCTTTAAATCCTTTTGCTATTCCATTTAAGTTTTTAGTAATCTCTTTTGCAACTGCTGTTGAAAGCACTCTTGCATCTGTTCTTGGGTATGTAACTAATTTTTTCTCATACAATTCCTGAATTACTGCAAGTGTTTCATCTGGTTTTATTTTAAACTTTTTAGAGCATTCATTTTGAATTTCTGCCAAGTTAAATAAAAGTGGAGGATTTTCTTTTTGTTTTGATTTTTTTATTTCTGTTACTACTGCCACTTTATCTTTTATTTTATTTATAAATCCTTCTGCATCTTCTTTTTTCTTAAATCCTGTTTCATTATATAACTTTGCAGAATTGTATTCTATTGATTTTTCATTTACCTTCCATTCCGCCTCGCAAAAGCTCTGCTCTTCGCCAAATTTCCCTGTAATTTTATAGTATTTGGTTTTAACAAAGTTTCTTATTTCTCGCTCTCTTGCAACTACCATTCCTAAAACGCATGTCATAACTCGTCCTATTGCAATAGAAGTTCTTTCTTCATTTACTTGTTTTGCTACCATTCTTCCTTGTGTAATTGAAAGCAATCTAGAAAAATTTATTCCTATTAGGTAATCTTCTTTTGCTCTTAAATATGCAGAATCAGATAAACTATCATATTCTGAAGCATCTTTTGCTTCTCTTATTCCTCTTAGAATTTCCTCTTCTGTTTGCGAATCTATCCAAACACGTTTTATTTTTATGCTTGGATTTGGTTTTGCCATCATTAACACAAGTCTTTGTATATACTCTCCTTCTCGTCCCGAGTCACCTGCATTATATATTTCGCTTATATCGTCTCTTTGCAATAAATTCTGGATTATATTAAACTGATTTGCAACCTGTGGTATTATCTCATATTTCCATTCTTTAGGCACAAATGGAAGAGTGTCTAATCTCCATTGTTTTAGTTTTTCATCATATTTTTCTGGGTATGACATAGTAACTAAATGCCCAACACACCAAGTGATTATCCACTCTTCTGATTCTAAATATCCATTTTTTCTATTTGTATTAATTTTTAAAGCTTTTGCAAATTCCATCGCAACAGATGGCTTCTCTGTAATTAGTATCTTTTTCATATTTTCATCCTATATAATTTTTAATTGAGTTGATAGATTGGATTTTGTAATTACTCTTTATCTGTGTCTATTTTTATATGAACATCTTTTAATTGTTCTTCTGTTACTTTGCTTGGAGCTCTCATAAGTAAGTCTCTTGCTTTTTTATTTTTAGGGAATGCTATTACTTCTCTAATATTGTTTGAGTCTGCAACAAGCATTACCATTCTATCTAATCCAGGTGCTGCTCCAGCATGTGGTGGTGCTCCATATTGGAATGCTGTATATAATGCTCCAAATCTATTTTTTATATCTTCTTCTTGATATCCTGCAATCTCAAATGCTTTTACCATTATTTCTGGATTATGGTTTCTTACTGCTCCTGATGCTACTTCATATCCGTTACAAACTACATCATATTGATATGCCAAAATATCTAGTGGATTCATTGTTTCTAAAGCTTCCATTTCACCTTGTGGCATTGAGAATGGGTTATGATTAAAGTCAACTTTTTCTTCGTCTTCATTGTATTCATACATTGGAAAATCTACTATAAAGCAGAATCTGTATACATTCTTTTCTAGTAAATCTAGTCTATTTCCTAATTCTATTCTTACTTGACCTGCTATTTTTTGAGCTGTTTCTAATTTATCTGCTATAAAGAATATGCTATCTCCAGATTTTGCTCCGAGTTTTTCTTCTAATCCTTTTAAAATATCCTCTGTTATAAATTTAGCAATTCCACCTTGTGGAGCATTATTCTCATCTATTTTTGTCCATGCAAGACCTTTAGCCCCTTGTTCTTCAACTGCAAATTCTGTCATATTATCAAAGAATTTTCTTCCTTGAGCTGCACCGTTTGGAACAACTATTGCTTTTATTATCTTATCTTGGAATGCTTTAAATTCTGTTCCTGCAAATATTTTTGTTGCATCTTGTATTATTAATGGGTTTCTTAAGTCTGGTTTATCAATTCCGTACTTCTCCATTGCTTCTCTGTATGGTATACGTATAAATGGACCTTCGTCTACTTTCCAGTCTGTAAATTTCTTAAATACAGTTGGTACTAATTCTTCCATTACAGCAAGTACATCTTCTTGAGTAGCAAAAGCCATCTCAAAATCGACTTGGTAGAACTCCCCTGGTGCTCTATCTGCTCTTGGATCTTCATCTCTAAAACATGGAGCAATTTGGAAGTATTTATCAAATCCAGAAATCATAAGTAATTGTTTAAATTGTTGTGGAGCCTGTGGTAATGCATAGAACTCTCCTGGATGCAATCTGCTTGGAACTAAGAAGTCTCTAGCCCCTTCTGGTGATGAATTTGCAAGTATTGGAGTTTGGATTTCTGCAAATCCCATTTCATCCATCTTGTCTCTTATAGTTTTCATTATTTTAGAACGTAGCAATATGCTGTTATGTATTTTGTTGTTACGTAAGTCTAAAAATCTATATTCTAGTCTTAAATCTTCTCTTACAGCTTCAATATCAGCTTTCTCTGAATTTATTTCAAAAGGCAATGTTGATTCACATTCACCTAATAAAACAACTTTCTTTGCATCTATTTCAATTTCTCCAGTCGGAATCTTTGCATTTTTGTTAGATCTTTCAACAACTGTTCCTTCCACAGAAATAACGCATTCTGTGCATAAATTAGCTATTTGTGCCTTTAATTCTTCACTAGATACAACAATTTGAGTAATTCCATATTGGTCTCTTAAATCTATAAAAGTCATTCCTCCAAGATTTCTAATTCTTTGAATCCATCCTGCAAGTTTAACTTCTTGTCCAACATTTTGAATGTTTAACTCACCACAATTTTGTGTTCTATATACGTTTGACATTTACATTACATCCTTTTCATTAAAATTTATTTTATCCGTGCCATAATTTTACAACATTTTTCGGCAAAAGTCTATACTTACGATGTTGTAAATTAAAATAATTTGTAGAAAAAAGTAGTACAATTCTTATTGCACTACTTAAAATTTATTTTTTCATATATATTGAAAAAGTTTCATCATCATAAACCTTCTCATATTTTTCGTCTGCACTAATATATGTATTTATTATTTCACTGTTTTCAACAATTGCATAATCTATTCCATATTTTTCAAATGTTTCATTATAATTAACATTTCCTCTTGATGTTTCAAGCCAATCTTTCAATATTGTTACATTGTTAAATCCTTCTGTGTAAATTTCTGACCTTGAATCTACAAAAGCCTTTATTCCTGAGTATTCAATATAGCTTCCATAATTAAATCCATTATATATTTTCAAATTTTTATAATCTAAATTTTCTTTAATATACTTTACAGCTTCAACAGGATATTTCTTCTCATTTACATATTTTTCTCTTATTCTGGTAATCATATTACTCGAAAGACCAATCACAATTACTATTGTTGTACAGCCTAGTACCCAATTTTTAGAGAAAAAATTATTTACTTTTTCTAATATATTTTCTGTGTCATAGGTATCGAAGAAATTTGTTATTAGTCTTACAACCGGAATTGTTCCAATTAAATATAAAAATGCTTGGTTTCTCCTTGCCAAAATTGCCATAAAATATAATCCAAAGAACAATAAAACGTCACTTAATTTCATTTTTGATTTTGTTGCAAGCATTAATATATCAATAACTATAAGTCCTAATATCATTCCAATGGATGAGATTATATCAGTCTGTTGCAACTCTGAAATAAATGTAGAAGATATCCCACCAATTACTTTAAACATGTATGTATATGTGTATGTTCCAATCGGAGAAATAAAACTTCCTAATACAAAACATAAAATTGCTATAATCAACATTTTTATACTAATTGGCTCTAATATAATTTTTGATTTTTCTAGATTTTTATTTTTCATTATTTTGTGCATTATGGCCTCTGCTAAGTATGGTAACACAAGTATAATCGTCATGTACCAAACAGAAGCATGGAAATTTACAATTAATGCTGATATAACTAAAAATATAATATAATATCTTTTTTGTTTTGTACTAATCATTTTTTCAATGAAATATATTTCTAACAGTAGCAGTAAATATGAGATTATTTGACCACGTGCAGTAAATGCCCAATTCGACGTCATTAATAACATTGAAATTACTGTTGCAATAAACGAAAGTACTATATTATTCTTTTGTTTCAATAAAATATTGAATAGCGAAAATGCTGTTAAACATGCAATCAGTACTACAAAAGCATAAATTCCTGCAAAGCCAAAAGTGTTGTAAATAAATGCAATTGCCACATCAAAGGCCCATCTCAATTTATAAAACCCTAAATTCTCATGCCATGTAAGGTGATCTACATTATCGTATCCTTCTTGCAATATATGTTCACCTGTTGCAATAGTAAAAAATGTATCATTTTGCATTTCTTTTGTAACAGTCATCAAAATTATTACAATTAATAACATACTAAACACTATATACAATTTTTTATTTTTCATAATCTGTCCTCTCTTCGCCCAAAAAAGGGCGTCCCTATTGGGCGAATTTCTTATATTCTATCTTAAAACAACTTATTTTTCAATGTTTATTCATAATTTTCACATTCGATTACTTTTTTTCCTTGATTTTTTTGCCATTTACGCGTATAATTTCCTTATATTAATTTAGAGATGGGAGTGTTTCTTATGGAGAAAGTAACAATTAAAGATTTATATCGTAACACAGAAAATTACATTGACAAAACTGTTGAAGTTGCTGGCTGGGTTAGAACAGTTAGAGATTCAAAAGCTTTTGGATTTATAGAATTAAATGATGGTTCTTTTTTCAATAATTTGCAAATAGTTTTCAACGACAAATTAGCAAATTTTGAAGAAGTTCGTAAATTAACAATCAGTTCATCTATTATTGTAAACGGAAAAGTTGTAAAAACGGAGAATGCAAAGCAACCATTCGAAATTCATGCAGATAGTGTAGAAATATTCAATCTAGCAGATGCAGATTATCCATTACAAAAGAAAAGACATTCTTTTGAATATTTAAGAACTGTTGCACATTTGCGTCCAAGAACAAATACTTTTAATGCAGTATTTAGAATTAGAAGTGTCGCAGCATTTGCAATACACGAGTATTTTCAAAACAATGGATATGTATATGTTAATACTCCTATAATAACATGTGCCGACTGTGAAGGTTCAGCAGAAATGTTTAAACTTACTACACTAGATTTGGACAAGCCACTTCCTCAAAAAGATGGCAAAACAGATTTTAGTGAAGACTTATTCGGTAAAAAAGCTTACATTACAGGTTCTGGACAACTTCATGGCGAGACATTTGCAGAAGCATACGGAAAAATTTACACATTTGGGCCAACATTAAGAAGCGAAAATTCAAACACAAAAACACACGCCAACGAATTCTGGATGATTGAGCCAGAAATTGCATTCTGCGATTTGGAGCAATTAATGGACATAGAAGAAGATTGCTTAAAATTCGTAGTTTCTAGAGTTTTAGAAAAATGCCCAGAAGAAATGGAATTTTGTGATAAGTTTATCGAAAAAGGATTAATCGATAAGCTACACAAATTAGTTAATTCAAAATTTGTCAGAATTGACCACAAAGAAGCTATCGATATTTTAAAAAAAGCAGACAAAGAATGGGAATTTCAACCTGAATATGGCGAAGATTTAGCAAAAGAACATGAGAAATATTTAACAGAATATTTCAATGGACCAGTATTTGTAAAGAATTGGCCAAAAGACATAAAATCATATTACATGAAACTTAACCCAGATGGAGAAACTGTTGCAGGTGTTGACTTAGAAGTTCCAGGAGCAGGAGAAATTATGGGTGGTTCTCAAAGAGAGGAAAATTACGAAAAACTAGTAGCCCGTATGAAAGAGATGGGTATTGCAACAGAGCCATTATACTGGTATCTAGACTTACGTAGATATGGTTCAGTAATTCACTCTGGTTTTGGATTAGGCTTTGAAAGGCTTCTTATGTACATTACAGGAATCGAAAACATAAGAGATGTAATACCTTATCCAAGAACACCAAATAACTGTGATTTCTAATACGGTAAAAGAAGCATTATAGTGCTTCTTTTTGTTTGCAAAATTTGTATTTTTATTCATTATTTTGATATACGAATTTAATTGCTGGTTTCTGTTTTTTCATTTATAATATGAATGGCATAATAACTTTAAGTAAATAAATAGGGTTAGCTCAGGAGGTTAATATGTTTGATAACTCAACATATACTAAAGACACCCATTTGCTTAAACCTAAAAACGATTTTGTTTTTCAGTGTTTATTTTCGGCTAAAAATGAAGAAATCACAAAAGACTTTATTTCTGCTTTATTAAACGAAAAAATTGAAAGCATAAAAATAAACGATACAAAAGATTTGTATAGAGAATTACCTGATGACAAGTTCGGAATACTCGACTTAGAGGCTGAAGTCAATGGTATAGAAAAGGTTGATATAGAAGTTCAATTAATGAAACAAGATGATTTTATAGAACGACTTCTATTTTATTTTTCAAGACTATATGAAATGCAATTGCATAAAGGTGATAAATACCTCTCTGCTAAGAAAATAATTCTTATAGCCATTATCGACTTTGACCTTGATGTAACAAAAGCCGTAAAAGAGATGGAAACTCAGTTTAAACTTTTCGATAAAAAGCATTTTCTTGAATTGACAGACAAACTCGAAATAGATATAATAGAATTAAGAAAAGCAAGGGAAACATACATGAAGGACAAACAAAATTTAAAATCTCAATGGATCATGTTTGTTAATAACCCTGAAGACAAGGAGGTTTCTGAGATTATGGAAAGCAACAAATCTATAGAAAAAGCCGTAGTTACAGTAAAAGAAATGAGCCAAGATGAAAAATTAAAAAGAATTGCATTCTTACGTGAAAAATACGAAAGAGACCAAAAATCAATTTATCATACAGGCTTATCTGATGGCCAAAAACAGGAAGCAATAAAAATAATAAAAAACCTTATCAATCAAACTTTCTCAATAGCTCAAATAGCTTCAATTGTTGATATGTCTGAAGAAGAAGTTTGCAATATTATTAAATCTTTCAAAAAAATAAATTAGACTTTTAAAGAGCATTCAAATTTACTTGAATGCCCTTTGTTTTATTTATTAATTTTTTGTCTTACATATTCGTACAACATAATCCCAGTTGCAACAGATGCATTTAAACTTTCCGTCTTGCCCAGCATAGGTATTTTTACTCTGTTATCAGCTATTGCCTGTACTTCTTTTGAGACACCATTTGCCTCATTTCCAATTACAATTACTTTTTTATTGTATTCTATATCATAAACACTATCGTTTGTATCTAGCGAAGTTACAACAACCTTGAATTTATTTTTCTTTATTTCTTTAAGGGTTGCAACCAAATCATCAGTTTCTATTACTTTTACCCTTAATATTGCTCCCATGGTTGACCTTACAACTTTTGGATTATAGCTATCTGCAGTTGTTTTTGTAACTATTATCTGTTTTAAATTTACACTATCTGCAGTTCTTAAAATGGTTCCTAAATTTCCTGGGTCTTGTATTCCATCTAGTGCAAGGATTATATCTTGATCATATTGTATTTTTTCTGTTTTACTAGGCTTTTCTAAAACAGCAAGAATTCCCTGTGGAGCCACAACATCAGTCAAAAAGTTAAATACCTTTGCATTTACATATATGCAATCATATTTTGCAATTTCATATAAAAGTTTCTGTTCTATATCTCCGGTTTTTAAGCACTCTTCGCAAACAACAATCTTATCTATTTTAGCATTTGCTAAAATAGCCTCTTCAATCATCTTCACACCTTCGATTATATACAACCCAGCTTCATCTCTGTACTTTTTATCTTTTAACTTTTTAATATTTTTTACAGTTTCATTATCTTTACTAGTAATAATTTGCATGAGCTCTCCTTCCAGTTATTTCTGTATAGAAACACTAAGTAAAATTAACATTTCTTTGATTATTTCTATAATCTTCTTTTCGTCTTTTTCGTTTGTATTTAATGTTATGTATGGTTCAATTCCCTGTGAGAATCTTATTTTGGGTCCATATTTTGTTACTAATTTGTTTATCATGTCTCCGTTTATTTGAATGTTGTCTTTATCTAAGTAAAATACTACATTTTTGCCTTTTTGTGATAGTTTAAGCACATTTGCGTTTCTTGCAAGTATTTTTATTCTTGCAATTTCTATTAAATTTTCAACTTCTGTTGGCATTGTTCCATATCTGTCTATTATTTCATCTATAACGTCTTCTATATCTTTATTGTTTCTACACAATGCAATATCTTGATAGATTTCAATTTTTTGTGCGCTGTCTTCTATGTATGTTTCTGGAATATAGCTTGATAAATCGATATCTATTTGTACGTCTTTTTCTTCTTTTACCGGTGTTCCCTGCATCTCTCTTACGACTTCATCTAACAATTTACAGTATGTATCATATCCAACTTGCTCCATGTGTCCAGATTGAATTTCTCCAAGCATGCTTCCTGCACCTCTTATTTCCAAATCTCTCATGGCAATTTTAAATCCAGAACCAAATTCGGTAAATTCTTTTATTGCTTTCAATCTCTTGTCTGCAACTTCTGATAATAGTTTATCTCTTCTATATGTTACATATGCGTATCCTTGCCTGTCTGAACGGCCAACTCTTCCACGTATCTGATACAATTGAGCAAGTCCAAGTCTATCTGCATTTTCTACTATTATTGTGTTCGCATTTGGAATATCTATTCCAGATTCCAAAATTGTTGTACAAACAAGTACATCTGTTTTATGCTCAATGAAGTCCTGCATTATACTTTCAATCTCTGCTCCAGTCATTTTGCCATGCGCAAATTCAACTCTCGCCTCTGGAACTAATTTTGAAATTTCGTCTGCTTTTCTTATTATTTTTTCAACATTATTGAACAGATAGAATACTTGACCATTTCTTTCAAGTTCTCTTGTTATTGCTTCTTTAATAACTTCATCATCATACTCTAACACATAAGTTTGAACAGGTTTCCTGTTTTGAGGTGGCTCATAGATTACAGACATATCTCTTACACCAACAATCGACATATGCAGTGTTCTTGGAATTGGTGTTGCTGTCATTGTAAGTACATCTATGTTTTCTTTTAGCTTTTTTATCTTTTCTTTATCCTTTACACCAAATCTGTGTTCCTCGTCTATAATTAGCAAGCCTAAGTCTTTAAATTCCACATCTTTACTTAAAAGTCTATGTGTTCCAACTACTACATCTACTTCTCCTAGTTTTAGTTTTTTTATTACCTCATCTTGCTCTTTTTTAGTTCTAAATCTGTTTAGCAATTCAACTTTTATTGCAAACTCTTCCATTCTTGTCTTAAACTCTTCATACTGCTGATTTGCAAGAATTGTTGTTGGAACTAAATATGCAACTTGCTTTTGATCCATTACAGCCTTAAATGCTGCACGGATTGCAACTTCTGTTTTTCCATAACCAACATCTCCACAAAGTAGCCTATCCATTGGTTTATTCGACTCCATATCTTTTTTCACTTCTGCAATACATCTTAATTGGTCATCTGTTTCTTGATATGGAAAACTATCTTCAAATTGTTTTTGCCACGGCGTATCTTTAGAAAACATAAAGCCCTGAGCCTTTTGTCTTCTGGCATACAATTCAATTAAGTCTCTAGCGACTTCTTTTAAATTGTTCTTTACTCTTGCCTTAGTGTTTTCCCACTCTTTGCTTCCAAGCTTATTAAGTTTAGGCTCTCCATCGCCCCCACCAACATATTTTCTAATGTTATCAAGCATATCTGTTGGCACATACAAAACATCATCGTTTTTATACTTAACCTTTATATAATCTTTTGTAATTCCATCTGCTGTTGTAATAGTATTTACACCAATATAAATTCCTATTCCTTGTGTCTTGTGAACAACATAATCTCCAGCTCTTAAATCTGCAAAAACGACCTTTTCTCCCTGTTTGAAAGAATCTGTATGCTTTTTCTTTTTCGGTTCACTCGCAATAAAATCTTCGCCCGTAATTACCATTACATTTGTCTCGTAATTTTCAAAACCAGACGACAGGCTTCCATTTGATATGATTACCGTTTTATTTTTAAAATATTCCTCAATTGAATTTTTATAAATTTTCTCTTGTGAATCTTCTAATTTTTCTAAGTATTTATACTTTATTTCTTCTGGTTCTAATAAAGCCTCAATTTTCTTGCTTCCAGCCTCATTTCCAGCAAGTACTATAACTCTCTTATTTTCATCTAGTGCTTTCTTTATTTCTGTGGTTAAAATGTTCAATTCACTCTTAAAAAAATGCATATCTCTGTATTTAAAATTAAATACATTTGCAGAAAATTTTGTAATATTCTTATCACTTAATAAGTCTGTTTCGTACAAATATATCAACTGATTTTCCACATTTTCCACATCATATTTTGTAATATTCTTTATAGAATCTGGAACAATTCTATCTTTTTCTAGCAAAGTTTCAATAAGTTGATTATTGTCATTAATTATATTTTCTTGTCTTACATTTATTTTCTCAATATCATCTAAACATATTAAATAATCT
>ENA-ORRU01002056-ORRU01002056.1-human-gut-metagenome-genome-assembly--contig:-NODE-2056-length-11100-cov-3.814577_pt1 | contig 11100 bp, 9 predicted proteins | sample MGYA00242184_ERZ509151 | MGnify/ENA primary metagenome ERZ509151 (study PRJEB26280, sample SAMEA2338667) | human gut metagenome | biome: human gut; feature: human-associated habitat; material: faeces... | reverse complement strand
GCAACTATGTGCGCCGCACTGCTTTAGGGCAGCATCCACGGCAACGGTTGTCTGAGCGTGAGGTAGAAGCCTTATGCAGTCTGACGGATGCAAGGGGCGACCTTATCCGTATTGCGGCAGCCGTGAAATCCGTCCAAGCGGACAAACGAGCCATATACTTCCGCGACACACGCTTTGTAGAGCGATGGATGATAGCAGCTACACAGCTTATTAACCGCTGGGGCCAGATAAAGAATTACCTAACAGAATAAAAATCCTTACCTATTATGATAGCAAAAGCCAGTACCATTCCACATGGTGCAAATGCCATAAGATATTCCGTCAATAAAGACAGAGCGGATATAGTCAAAGCCAACCTGTTGCCCGATGACATTTCACCGGAAGCAATGTACGGTCGGATGATGCTCGTGCAGAAGATGTTTGCTGAGAAAATCAACAAGGGCAGACCTCTTGGCAGAAACGTGATAAGAATTGAGATTTCCCCATCCGAGGAAGAAAGCCGAAACTGGACGATGGACGACTGGATACGTTTGGTAGATGAGTTCATCCGTGTGTTTGATTCCATAGACCTTTCTGAAAAGACCCAACGGGCTTCCTTAAAGCAAACCAATCTCAAAGGTTCGCAGTACATAGCCGCCCTGCATCGTGATTCCAAAAGTGGCATTCTTCACCTGCACATTGATGCCAACCGTGTGGATATGGAAGGCAAAATCAACGACAGCCATAAGATTGGTGAGAGGGCAGTCATGGCTGCGAATATCATCAACGAAAAACGAGGATGGATACAGTCCAAAGAAATCGGCATACGGCACAGGCAGGAAATCTCAAACTGTTGTATGGAAATACTTCGTGCAATGGACAAATTCAGTTGGCGACAATATGCAATGGAATTGACTAAACGGGGTTACAAAGTACACATACAAGAAAATGATAAGGGAAAAGTTTATGGTTATTCAGTCAAACGGGGTAACTCAAATTATAAATCATCCGTGTTGGGTATCGGGAGAAATCTGACTCCATCAAAGATAGAAGCTACTTGGGCAAAATTGCATCCGCAGGAAAGGAAATCCGAGCCAACAAAATCTATTCCTCAACAAACACGGACAGCAGATTTGACTCCTATTTTACTGCCTGTTATAAAGCATTACGATATTGCGACAGACGAATATCACAGCTACCATGTAGAGATACCCGAAGCCGCTGACAATATCATCCGGCAAGATTGTTCTTTGGAGGAAACTCATCCGTTAGCTAAGATTAAAGAGATACAACACACGGCTCTTTTACTCTTTGCAGGATATATGGATGCTGCTACCAGTATAGCTGTTTCAAGTGGCGGTGGCGGTTCTGACACTGGAGGTTGGGGAAAAGACAAGGACGAGGATGAACTTGAATGGGCACGCCGTTGCGCACGAATGGCAAACAACATGTGCAAACGCAGGAAAGGGCTGCACAGATAATTCACTTTTTATAAATACAAGAACATGGGTATAGGAAAATCAAGAGGCACATCGCCTATAAATGTCAATGACATGCTGGAGAAGGTTGAAATGAACCAACAAATTGAGTCAGAAAAGCAAGAAATTGATAAACTTCTCGTAGAAATCAGAGAGGCAAAAGAAACGCTGATAAAGTTCAATGAGGATTTGGAGAAAGCTATCGCTGCCGAATGTCACATTGAGGGTGCGCTCAAAGCGGCAGTTGGCAGTTGCGATAATATTGTCAATGGCATCTGCAATGCCATTGTGAAAGCTGAACGAGACACGAAATTCAAAACAACAATTACCCCTGACCAACTTGCAAAGCTTAAGCAACTGATAGACCATTCTGTAGAAAGTTGGATTTCGGTATTGGCAAATCACCGTGCCGAACAATCGAAACTTATTACTGAACATGAATCCAACATGCGTAAAATCCTCAGACGGAATGAAGGCGTTTGGTTCTCGGATTTTTGGATGAAAGTCTATGTGATATTTTTGTTCGTTTATACGATTGGGGTGGGCTTGGTTTTATGCTGTGCTACATGAAGCAAATAGGAGCATTTCCCGCCCCCTATTATAACAGTGTTTATGGGTGTTATGCTTGTCAGCAAGTTACCAGCAAGTTAAATTTTTGATAAACTAATCTAAATTTCAAAGACTTACATTTATTCTGTATCTCGTTATCAAGTTACCAGCAAATTAAATTAGCTCCAAGTTGGGATGTACTTCATGGACTTTGGTACGGTATTGGGAACTACTATCATACTACCTGTGGCGACATTGTGCTTACTCTTTCATCTTTAGCTTGGTTGTATTCTTCGGCTTGATAGTCGTAACGAATACACAAGTTTGGGATAGTCGCATAATTGGGCATATAACCTTTAACATCTGTGGATTCGCAGTAGTTACGGTTAACACCATTGTCTTGGTTTACAAGTATATGATGGAGAACAATAGCAGATGTAAAGATGATAGTCATTCTCTCCATGTTATTGGAGAATATGGCTATTACCTAATTTATGTTTTTTACAAGTTGAAGCCAATCCCTCATAGTCATTTTAGGATACTTACCCTCATAAAACTTTTCTGCAACCGATATAGCCTCAAGTGTATGCGGTGAACTGATTTTTATTAGAGGTCGTAACTGTTTAAGTAGTTCTTCTTCTGTAATCGCTTTGATTTTACCGTCTTCTACTACTGTGCGAGTTGAATCGGACTGCTCTTCTGGCTTAACATCAAAGAATGTATTAATCTTATCGAAAAAATCACAGATAGATTTACGTTTAAAAACGATAGGATTATCTCCATTTTTTAAGTTGATACGAAGAAATTCTCCTTCTTCAACTTCCTCTTGGTATGAAATACGTGAGTAAAATGACACACTCTTGCCAACATTAAGCCTTTCTTTTGCAACATTAAAATCCCAACAGACAAAGACATCATTCTCTTGATCGTATCCAAGGAATACGAAGATATTAGGCGATTTCTTTATCTCATCAAACAAATCCTTCTTTGGAAGTTGCGCCCGAGTCGTCCCTGGTCTATCTTTAAAATAGGCCGATGATAGGTTCTTGATATAGACATAATAAGGTACATCATTATATTTCATCAAAAAGGGTTGAATTCCTTTGATGTATTCAAAACTAGAACTCTTGTCAAGTTCCTTTCTTGTCAACTCCAGTAATGTTTCTGGAAAGATTTTTTCAAATTTCATAGGCCTAAACTATTGAATAGAATCGTATTTAGAGATGGGGTCGTTTCCTTTGATGCGACTCTTATTTTTGTTAGATCACAGTCAAATTTGATATTTGATAGTTCAACAGGAATTACATAGGATGGGATATTGGGGATTTCCTTTACATCAAAGAAAGACAAACCATCGATAGCCATTTGGTAATCAAAATAATACTCAAATGCCTTATCAAAATCAGCCCCTAGAGTTGACGCAATTACCTCATTTAATAGAAGTTGAAGTTTTACATCTTGAACTTTCTTTAATATGGAATCTTTTAGGTCGAATATATTCTTTCCTTTACCAGACCTTGTTGTTATTACACTAACTATGAGAAGTTGTGATTTAGCGTTGGGTGCAAGTTGTTCATACGAAAATCTGTGCTTTCGTTGAGAACTTGCCGTACACTTTACCTCTACCTTATCATTGCCATCATTAAAATCGTATTTATCCTCTGGTGAAACATGCCACGACTGTAACAGATACACTGGATCTTTAGCCTGTTCTATTACGAACAATTCAGCCCACAAGCCCTGTATAGTCTTTCTAGACGGCTTGGAAAAAACTTTGAATAGCTCTATTAACTTAGCTAACTCCGATGTTACTTCCTTATGACTAGGTCTCTTGCTCATTCTTTGCAGGATCAGACTGGTTACGTCAATGAAATATCTCAAGAAATCAAGATTGATTGTCTTCAGAGAAATTATCGTGTATCGGCCTTCGCTAGTCTTCTCTCTGTCTGTTAATCTGCATAACTGATTAAATTGAACAGATATGAGTTCCAAATCGATGTTAGGAATAACCTCATAGTCAATACATTCTACAAAAAATAAGGGGTAGCTATTGGAATCAATCCCAATTTTGTGGTTGGGGTTGAAAGGTAATGGCTTAGCTGAAAATTTGCCATCTTCAGCAGCATTATTGCCTTCAAGGTCCAAAAATATATCGTATATGGAATTGTTCATACTATTTACGGTTTTGACTATTTACAAAATTGATGGCCATTTCGTCAGGATAGTAAATTGCCAAGGTATAGAGTTCTTTACCTCCCCAACTATTGGATGTTGACTTCAACTTAATATGATGAATCTGAATCGTTATTGAGTCATCGAACTTAATTTCTTTATCACCTGGATAAGTTGTCTTCCCCTTGATTGAACGACCTGTATGAAGATTGCCAATTTTAAGAGTTTTATCATTGAATTGACGCAAACGAGGTTCCCCGTCATATGCCATTTGTACGATATATGCGTGAGTAATAGGGGAAGTCTCATGTGAAGCATAATACTTCAAGTATCTCAGAGTTGCCTGTTTTCTTGCAGAATCAGGCATATTTTGAAACTTAAAACCTGTTAGAAAATCAATAACATCTTGTATTGGTAGCTTTGCGAAACGATGGTTACGATCAGGCGTACCATAGTTCTGGCAAACTTCAAATGTAAGACCACCTAAGAAATTATGTACAAGTTCATTGTTTTCATCTATGGCTTGTACAGCATTCGTAAGTCTCCATCCACGTAGTTTATCATTAACTGTATCAACAGAGAGAATATTCTTACGTGTTGCATTCATTCGTGGGGAAATAATGAGAAGACGCTCTACTTCATCGATATTCTTACACTCCTTCAACCATTTGCGCATTTCTTCCTCGTGCTCAACATATTCAGAGTACTCAACTTGTACTTCGTCTGGTAAGAAGACTCGGCAAGACCATAGATACTTCTGCTTATATCCAAAGAACCTGCATCTCTGCTGAATTGTATCAGCAGTTGATTTTCCTACACTATATCGAGGCATATATGTAACAGCAAGGTTCTTCACCGTGAAACCACGATTCAACATCTCTGCACCAACAAGTATGTGTGAAGGATAATCCTTCCACGCAATTTTAATATTTTTCTTGCGCTTATTAGAGATAATAAGTTCAAGATTGGTGTCACATATAATGTCTGGGAGAACATCAGCAATTTGTTCAAATGAAGGATAATCTTCGTCATGCTTAGAATACTCTCTAATTGCTTCACTATATCTGTTCTTAAAATCATTCATCAAATTGATATATGCAATATCATCCTTACCTGCTCTGATGAAATTAGTCCACATATCAATTGTACTTGCAATCCAAGTGTGAAATGTTTGACTCGCATCTTGTTCTCTATCTGCATGAACCATCATTGATAAGAACTTTGCTGTCTTCTTTAGGCGTACAACGATGGCAACCCCCATCATATGAAGTTGCAGAGCTTCTATTAAAGATGGAGGACATTCGGTCAAATTATTGCGTCTATAATTATAGACTTCAGTCTCTGGTATGGTTAATACCAAGCCAGGTTCATCTTTGAAGAACGTTTTTCCGCCAGTATAACCTTTACCTGGGGTTAAAACTGTATGGTATTTTGGTGACAACAAATCTAACAAACTAATCAAGAGAGGACCTTGGGGAGTCGCTGTATATTGAACGTAAGAGTGATTTGGAAGGATACTTCGCAATTTTAAGATTGCTTGATAAGTAGACGTAAATTCTGCATCATCTTCCCAATTCTCTGAATGGTTCTTACTATTCTTATAGGCATAGCCATTGAGTGAAGCTTGGTCTGCTTCGTCGTCAATAATCATTACTCCCTTTTTCCCAATCTCATGATTAACAGTTGTTGTTGACAGCAATTCAATGAGTTTCTTAATACGATTCGGATTTTTGTGAATTGTTATTAGAATTGTGGGCTTAGAACTAAGGAGTAATTCACTTTTTATTCTTTGGGCTTCGTCTACAGTAGGGTTCTCATGAAGTTTGTAGACTTGATTATTATTTCCGTCATCCAAAAGATCCTCACGTAAGCGTTCTGAAGTTTGCTCTACTAGATTGTCTTTAATGCCAGCAAAGTAGATAATAATACGATAACCATTGTCGCTAGCTAAAGCAGAGAGTGTAGTGAACGACATGGTTTTACCACTTTGGACATAGCCCACAACCAAACTGGTCGATGATTGTACTTTGTCAACTGTGGGATTAGAACAATGAGACAACACCTCAATAGCCTCTCTTTCTATAGTGTCAACACCTTCGGAGTCGATTTCCTTCGCTAATCTATCGAGTAGGTTTTGAGTCCGTTCCCCTCTAATGGGGCGGAACTCTTCTTGAGTATCGTTTGAAATAATCTGTATATCCATAACTACTGTAAAATGTATTGATTAAACTTGATGCGAAGGTCTGATACATTGCTAATACCGCTTAATGTAGCAGTAAGTTCTGCCATCGCAAATGACTTAAAAATAGAGATAATAGGCATATAGTCATTACTCTTTTTGAATTGCTCGAATCTTGTAAAGAATGGATGTGCAAGGTTAATCTTGCATACATACTGTTTTACAGAGAAAAGATCGGTGCTTTCATTAGAATTCAGAGTGATTGAATATAGTACGTCTACTCCAGCATCAGTGAACAGATCCATTCTTAGCGAATAATTTTCCCCTTGATAGAAGAAGTCCTCAGTATGACTGTCAATCGGTTTAGCGTCTTGCACCTTCCTTTCTTCCTGTTTGACAAATTCCTTATTACTTGTCTTATTTTCAACGTCTTGAATTTGTCTTGTCAAGTCTTTGGGCTTTACTTGCTTATCGAGTTTCTTCTTGATATCTTTGGAAATCTTGGCATATTCCTCCTTACTACGTTGTCGATAGTTGTCTGCTTGAGCAAGCAGATTGAAATTATCGGAACGTAATTCATCACGCAAGGCTTCCATAAGAGCGTAAAGATTATCCTCGTCTCTAAAACCATTCTTGTTAAATGTCACTTCAAAGCCTTCTAATTCTAACTCTCCAAAAATCCTGCGATATTTAAAACTTCCGACTTGACCAAATATTACACTTGGGAAGTAGCGATCTTCACCACCCCCAACAATAACACGACCATTTCGCATTAAGACCAGACCATTAGCTCCATTCTGAATTTTGTCCAAAATGGCAATAAATCCTTTGGCTTTATATTTTCCATCATATGACTGATAGTCAATTGCCTTCTTCCATAAAAGACTGTCACCATCTGGCGTTTTGTAATAAGGAGTATTCAAAATCGCATAATTTGCAGCTTGTATTGATTCTCCATTTACTACAATTTTCAACTCTTCAGAACGTAAGTATTTTCGATAAATGCTTGAAAGATGTCTTCTTATCTTGTCCATCTGATTTGCAGAAGGGGCATTAGAAGATAGTGCTGTCAAATAGATTTTCGTATAATGTTCTTCCGGAGCTAAAGATTTATTTTCTACGACTAGTTCTTCACGGCCTTCTGATGTTACCTTCTGTAAGTCAAAAGACGTGGTTCTTTCTACGTCTTCACCTAATGCCTTGGTTGAGACTGACCATTTATCCGCTAACCAAACAGAAGCGGTTTTCATTCCCATTCCAAACTGGTTTAATCCCGTATTATCTAAAGGAATATGCGCAGGTTCAAACGCTCTTTTAAAATTGAGCGTATCTATACCAGCTGCATTATCAATTATACTAATAGTGTCGGCGTTACGGTCGATAGTTATTTCCACTTGCAATTGATAATCAGGGGCAAGAGTTTTAATCTCTGTCTTATGATTGAGATAGCTTTGTACCGCATTATCTACATACTCGGCAAGGGTATTAGAAACCGTATTGACTAAGTTCCTAAATGTATTATACACATTGGGCTTCAGAGCAATAGACACTTTATCAATATGTTCAGTCTGCATCATAATCACCTACTATTAATAATTTTTCTGCTATTCTTTTGACTACTTCTACATTTACGGCATTACCAAAAGCCTTGAAAGCTTTAGCGCATGTATCCGGATAGTATTGAAGTTCCTCCATACATTGTAATGCCGCAGCTTCTTTACGTGTCATGTACCGTCCTTTTTCACCATTAGGTGTTTCTATCCATGGGAAAATAGGTATTTGCGTAGTCGTTAATACTAACGCTGGTGAAAAAGTTGGTCTTTTAACACGAATTCCAGAAGGTCTAAATTGAATTATCTTGTTGTAGAGTGTTCGAGGAACTTCAGGGTCTTGTCCACAATTCCACTCAAACTTTTGATGGCTATTCTCAAACCCGGGTTCTCGAATTTCATGAATCCACTCATCAATCCACTCCTTATTATCATTATAGAACTTACGATTATACTCAATAAACTGCTTCTTCCAGTCTGGGAACTGACGATTCTCAAGTTTATTAGTTTGTGAGTATATGGGCAAGCATTGTAGATAATCATCTTTAGAATTACCCATTACTGGTTCCCCAAAACGTCCTAATTTACCATCCATTTGGCGGCGTTGTTGGTAATATGGAGCAATACCCTTGTAATCGTAATTAGCCCCAAATTCCATTGCCCAAATGGGAAAAGTGGGCACAGGAACATTGTGCTTATCTAGCAATTGCAGGAAGTGCTCCCATGCTTCAAGATGTTTTCTCGTTATTGGTCTAAGCGACATATAATCAGTATCTTCTGGATGAATGATAGAACTAATATGACACTCAGGGCGTTGAGTGTAATCGGGGAACTCAAATCCTTTAAGACCGCCTTTTGAATGAAGGCGACCTACTATATAAATACGGTTTCTATGTTGAGGAACACCAAAGTAATGTGGAGAGATAATTGCATCTTGCACATCATACAGAGAAGAAAGTTTCTCATAAATCACGTGATAGGTGTTGTGATTATCGTGAGTTTTCAAGTTTGACACGTTCTCCAGAAAGACATATTCAGGCTTATGAAACTCCAAAATCTCCATAATCTTATAAAATAAATTACCTCTATCTTGTTGATCGTTGAAACCTTCTTGCTTTCCTGCTTTGCTAAATGGCTGGCACGGGAATCCCGCACAGAGTATATCATGTGACGGTATGTCATTTTCTATATTCACTTGATTAATGTCACCATGACATTTAATACCGTGATTTTGAAAATACAACTCTTGTAGTTCTTGCTGAAGTTCTGAGGCAAATACACATTTACATCCAAGTTTTTCAAGAGCAAGATGGAATCCTCCTAAGCCTGCAAACAAATCTATAAATCTATATTGCTTCATCTTTTACTTCTCCTATATTTTTGATTGCTCGCATTGGGATGTTCCGGATTGGTCATTTCAAGATAACCAGCCTCTACAAGAGCCATGATGTATGTTTGGATATTCTTGCTATGGTATGTCACACCAGCCCTTTCAAGAATTTCTTTGCTGCTACGTGGCACACTGCAGAAATTTACTATATCCCTTTGTTTATTTGTTATTTTAGGACGTTTAGTGTCAGAGTCGGTGCCAAAAGTGTCAGAGTTGGCATCTAAGTCGGTGTCTGAGTATCCAAGCTTAGTGTCAGAGTCATTGTCGAAAGTGTCTGAGTCTGTACCTAAGTCGGTGTCAGAGTGTCTGAGTTTAGTATCTAAGTTGCCATTAACTTGGTTACTTTTGCCTTCGACTTGGTTACCTGTTTTCCTATTTATTGTAATCACAAATTCGTTAGTCCTATCGTTGTTGATGAACGAAACATTCATATCCTCTGACAATGCACGAAGCATACCACTACCCGCTCCTGTGTAGGGAAGCAAATGAATGGCATTTGTGAAAAGGAACATATTACGTGGCATGGAGGTTCCCACAACAATATCATCCACGGTAAGCCCATTTGGAAGAGTTCCGGGACTATGTATCTCCACCCTGTCGTCAAAAATGAAGATGCGAATAGGGGCTGTCGCATTCAGCGAGCGATGCACTAAAGCATTTACGGTGAACTCAACAAGGCTGATGTATGGAATCTCCAATACACCTTGCGAGTTAAATTCATCCCCAACCTGTATATGGCGTAAGTTTCGGGTGAAGAAATCCATAATAGTCTCAAACTGATGAAGCAGATTGCCTTCAATGTCGGCATCATTCACTTTATCACGAAATTGTGTACCGCCGAGATTGTTGCCAACGAAGCAGATACACTTTGCTGTCATTACCGGAAGCCAACGCTGGGTATACTTGCCAAACAATAACATTGCGGCCATTGTGATTTTTCCATCATAACGAATGAAGCGTAGGTTACGCAGCAGTTTCTCTCCATCGTGGCCGCTGGCAATAGCGGAGCAGACAGTATCCAAAGAGGCTTCGCGTAAAGCATCGCCCACGAGCCCTTTTCTCACTAATACTTTTTCAAACTTGTTGCTTAGGAAGGTTTTGATGGTATTCTCGTCCAAGTCCTTAATCGTAGCATCCCGAACCCCTGCTTCATCAGGCGAGAAACTGCCGCAGTCGGTCATCATCTCGGCAAGTTCGACATTATCGAACACCTTGCGCTTGTCGGCACCGTTCTTCACCCACACAATACCCCGATTGTCATGGTAAGGTTTATTCACCCCTTCTTTAATATGAGCCAAGACAAGACTTCCGCCATCTACTGAAATGGTTTCCACGTCCACAAGGATGGCAGGGACAACATTCTCTGATGCGATATTGCCAAGTGTATTCGTGGTTTCCTGCACTTCCAAATACGACAACGGATTGATGCTGCCAGTTTTGTCCTTCACGCCAACAACCAATGTGCCACCACGTGCATTGCTGAATGCCACCAGTTCACAACCGATGTCATAATTATCAAGGAGCCGCTCTTTGAACTGCACCTTACTAACCTCACCTGACTTTATCTGTTGAATAATATCTATTTCCTTCATTTCTTCAAATGTTTTTGGTTGAGCAGTCTACCTGCATCAATATTCAAAGCCTCTGCTATACGTAGGAGGTTTCTTGCGTCAGGCTGCATGGTATTCGTCACCCATTTGGAGACAGTAGCCCGATCTTTTCCTAATTGTTCTGCCAGCCACTTACTGCTTTTTTGTTCTTCGGCAAGCACTATCTTCAGCCTGTTAATCATTTCTTTTTCCA
>ENA-ORRU01002055-ORRU01002055.1-human-gut-metagenome-genome-assembly--contig:-NODE-2055-length-11101-cov-2.191563_pt1 | contig 11101 bp, 9 predicted proteins | sample MGYA00242184_ERZ509151 | MGnify/ENA primary metagenome ERZ509151 (study PRJEB26280, sample SAMEA2338667) | human gut metagenome | biome: human gut; feature: human-associated habitat; material: faeces... | reverse complement strand
ATCTTGAAATGGCAAAAAAGCGTGACTATAAGATTATGATCACAGACGCGGCAATTAACAAAGTGCCACGTGTTCAGTATAAAGAGATACCAGAAACAGAATATGATAATCTTCGTGAACTGGCAAGACAAGTTCTACAAATTTCTAAAGACGAAAATGATTCCAATGAAGTAGCAGTAACATATAGTCTTGAAAGTGCGCAGCTGATAGAAAAAGGCGAACGCTATCTTGGAATTGCACTGGGGGCAGAGCATGATGTTGATCCTTTGAGTGATTCTACATCTCTTGCGGCACCGGAGCAAAAATCGAGGAATTCTTTCTGCTGCAGGACAGTCCAGCTTTCAAAAAGCTGCTGTAGCTTTGGGTTAGAATAGATCCTGGCAAGGATTTCCTCCCGGCTTTGGATCATAGGAAAATAAGACTTCAGTAGATTTGTGGTCATAGATAGACCTCCTTTGAATAAAGATGTGAGTTTCCGGATGTCAGGACAACATCAAAAAACAAAAGTGAATAGTTACATCATGCAGACCAGTTTAGAAAACATCCGGCGAAATGCCAAAAGATAAAAATAAAAGAATCAACATGATCTTCCCGGAATCCCGGAAACGGGTGGGAATGAAGTGAGTGTATCATAAATACATTTATTATGCAACCACAAAATAAAGATACAGCAGATACTGTTTCCAGGGATAAGGGCAAAAGAGTATAACAATCACAAAAAAGTATAATGCGAAAAAGAAAAAAACTATAAGGAACAAAAAATCCTCTTATATCTGTGAAACGGATAAAATCCTACAATTATCTTACAAAGAAACAGTTCAAAACGATAAGGGAGGATTATTCATGCAGAGTCAGAAAATTTATGTGGAACCTGAAAAAAAACTGCCTGTCAGCTATGATGTGGATGTGCTGGTATGTGGCGGTGGACCTTCAGGGATCGCAGCGGCAGTCAGCGCTGCCAAAAATGGCGCAGAGGTTCTGTTGATCGAAAGGTTTAACTGCCTTGGCGGACAGGGAACCGTAGGACTTGTCACATCCTTTATGTCCATGTCAGCCTATACCGGAGGCAGACAGGTGATCAAGGGAGTGTTTGAGGAATTTACAAATCTTCTGGAGGAGATGGGAGGCTGTATCAAGCCACCACACCTGGCAGAAGAAAGACCATACTTTTCGGTCAACCGCCATGAGCCGGATACGGCGATCTGCCCGTTTGATCCGGAAATGTATAAGATCGCAGCTGACAGACTGGTAGAAAAATATGGCATAAAGGTATTATTCCATACCTACATCACGGCAGCTATCATGGAAGGAAAGACGATCCGAGGTGTCATCATTGAAAACAAATCCGGCAGACAGGCAGTATATGCAAAACGTGTGATCGACTGTACCGGAGATGGAGATGTCATTGCCTACACAGGAGCGCCATTTGAAACAGGCGTAGGAGAAAAGGATGGAGAAGAAGTAAAGAGTCCGGTATCTACCATGTTCTGTATGGATGGTCTTGCGCCGGATACAGTAACCTGGAAGGTAGATAAGTCCCTTGCCTATGGAGCAGTCAATCTGTTCCCGCTGATGAAGGAAGATGAATTCCGGGCAGAAATGACCAGAGTGACAGGTATCAATCCCTGCTCTGCAGAGGATATCACAAAGGGTGAAATTGCATGCAGAAAGCAGATACTGGAGGTTCTTGACTGGCTTCATCATAATTATAAAGGAACAGAGCATGCAAGACTGACCAAGGTTGCCAATATGATGGGTATGATGGTATCCAGAAGAATCGTGGCAGAGTATAAAGTGACCAGAGATGATATCCTGAATTATACTATATTTGATGATGCGATTTCCATGAATGCCTATGGTGTGGATATCCATAATCCGAATGGAGGAGGCTGTGAATTGTACTGGCTGATTCCCGGACACGCTTACAGCATTCCTTACAGGGCATTACTTCCACTGGAAGTAGAAAATATTATTGGCAGCGGGACGCTGCATTGCCCATGATGGAATTGCTGTTATGGCCACCTGCTATGGAACTGGGGAAGCTGCAGGAGCAGCGGCGGCACTGAGCATCAAAGAGGACGTTCCTTTCAGAAAGCTTTCTGTGAAAAAGCTGCAGGATCAGCTGAAGAAGCAGGGCGTATATCTTGGGGATCAGGAACCGGAGAAGCCGGAACCCAGATATATTCATATTTCAACAATATAGAAAAGAGGAAAAAGACTATGAAGAAAAAGATAATTGCACTTATTTTGGCGGCTGTAACAGCAATCTCCCTGATGGGATGCGGAAATACAAACACAAATACACAGGAGGCAGCAGAGACACAGGATCAAACAGCTGCAGAGGGATCAGCAGAAGCAGATACCGGTGCAGAAGAAACGGCAAATGGAGAAAATACCTATCGGTATACCTTTGTTTCACCTCTTGTCAGTCATGAGTATTGGATAGATGTAGAGGAAGGAATTCAGGCAGGTGCCAAGGAGCAGGGCGTGGATGTGGCAGTGCTTGGAGATACCAAGGTTGATGTGGATGCCATGGTGAAATATATTGATACAGCAATCGCATCCAAGGTGGATGGTATCATTACAATGGCACTTTCCCCGGCAGCGATCGGACCGGCCATTGACCGTGCAGTAGATGCGGGAATTCCCGTTGTACTGGTAGATACTGATGCACCGGAAAGCAAGCGGGCAGCTTATGTTGGAACCTCTAACTATGATGCGGGCTATGAGGCTGGTAAGGCAATGATCGAAGCAACCGGTGGTAAGGCAAAGATTGGAATCATCAGAGGCACCATTGGACAGGAAACAGACAACGACCGAATCAAGGGCTTTGAGGATGCAATTAAGGATGAGCCGGATATGGAGATCCTGACAACAGAAGCCTGCAATTCTGATATGCTGACAGGAACCCAGAAGGCGCAGGATATGTTGAAGGCTTATCCGGAGATGACAGCAATCTTCGGCAGTGAAGGAACCGGCGCAGTGGCAGCAGGAAAGGTACTGGAGGAGCAGGGGCTTTCTGGAACAATTACCGTGATTGGATGGGATGATACAGATGAATGCCTTGACTTTATCCGTACAGGTGTAGTAAAGGGAACCATTGTGCAGAAGCCTGATTTTATGGGAAGAAAGGCAGTAGAACTCCTGACCAGGATCAACAATGGAGAAGAACTGACAGAGACAGTTATTGATTCCGGTGTTACTTTTGTGACGGCTGAAAATGTAGATACTTACAAAGATGCCCAGTAATCAGATAAGGTGGTGTGCTTATGAAAAAGAAGATAAGCATGAACGGTCTGATCAAGATCGTTCCGCTGGCAATATTATGTATCGTAACTGGTATGATCAACCCGGTGTTTTTTGCCGGATCCAATCTGATCGATCTGGCAAGATCCGTTTCTTTTCTGCTGATCGTCAGTGTTGGAGTTACTTATGTACTGCTGGGGGCCAGCCTGGATATGTCGATTGGCTCTGTTATGGGGCTTGGGGGCGCAATCTGCGGATTGTGCCTCGTAAACAGCCTTCCTGTCTGGTTCTCCATTCTTATGGGACTTCTGGCATCAGCTGTGGTTGGCATAGTAAATGCGGTATTGATCGTCAATTGCAGGATCCCGGCACTGATTGCCACCTTGGGAACCATGTATGTGGCAAGGGGAATCGTGAATGTACTGACGAAGGGAGAACCGTATTATCCGCTGCCGGATGAATTCAAGGTACTTGGACAGGGAACTCTGGCAGGAATCCCATATTCTGTTTTTATTGCAGTTGCTATTGTACTGATCGCTCATTTCGTGATCAAAAAGACATCATATGGAAGAAGTCTCATGGCAGTTGGTGGAAACAGAGAGGCTTCCAGGGTATCCGGTATTAATGTAAAAAGAGTTCTCTTTTCTGCACATGTACTGGTTTCCCTGCTGGCTGGCTTTGTGGGGATCATCATGGCAGCAAGATTAAGCTCTGCGCAGCCTAATGCAGGAGATGGCTGGGAGATGACAGCTGTTGCCGCTGTTATTATCGGTGGAACAAGTATGTATGGTGGTTATGGATCAGTGCTTGGCACGATTCTTGGCTGCGCACTGATGGAAACTATTTCAAATGCCATGGTACTGCTCCATGTTTCTGTATACTGGCAGAAGATCACCATTGGGATCATTATGGTAGCAGCAGTCGGCATAGATACATTCCGGCTAAAGAAAATTGCATCGAAATAGCGGAAGGAGGGTGAGGGTATGGCTAAAATGGTATTGGAAATGCAGCATATTACCAAGACCTTTCCGGGTGTGAAAGCGCTGGATGATGTTTCTCTGCAGGCATATGAAGGGGAGATCCTTTCTATTGTAGGAGAGAACGGTGCCGGGAAAAGCACACTGATGAAAATCCTAAGTGGTTCCTATTCCTGCGACAGCTATGCAGGTAACATTCTGGTAGAAGGAAAAACGATGCAGTTTCACAACACCAGACAGTCTGAGGAAGCAGGGATTGCCATGATTTATCAAGAGCTGAATATGCATCTTGACCTGAGTGTGGCGGAGAATATTTTCCTTGGAGGCTGGAAGCAGTTTGGAAACGTGATCAAGTGGAATAAGCTATATCAGGCGGCAACAGAGTATCTGGGTCAGCTTCAGCTTGATGTGGAGCCGACAGAAATTTTAAGAAATCTGAATGCCAGCAAACAGCAGCTTGTTTCGATCGCAAGAGCACTTTCCCATAAGCCAAGGATCCTGATCCTGGACGAGCCGACGGCATCCCTGACGGAAACAGAATCAGCAACACTTTTTCAGATCATGCTGAATTTAAAGAAGCAGGGATATACCTGTGTGCTTATTTCCCATAAGCTGGACGAGGTATTCGCTTATTCAGACAGGATCGTTGTCATGCGGGATGGAAAAGTGATCAACAATCATAACAGAGAGGAATTTGACCAGAGCAGGATCATTGCAGAAATGGTGGGAAGAAAAATGGACAATCTGTATCCAAAATGCAAAGTTCCTGTGGGAGAAGTTGTCATGGAGGCCAGAGATTTCTCGGTTCCACATCCGCAGAATGCCAAAAAGAAAATTGTGGAAGACGTCAGTTTCACTGTCAGGAAGGGAGAAATTCTTGGAATCGGCGGTCTGGTAGGAGCCGGCAGAAGTGAGCTGGTGAATGCAGTTTTTGGTATTATCGGGAAACAATCAGGAGCAGTAATGATCGATGGCAGAGAGGTACAGATCAGAAAACCGGAGGATGCGATCCGGGAAGGACTTGCACTTGTAACAGAAGACCGTAAGCTGGACGGATTTGTAGGTGGAATGTCCATAGAAGAGAACATCACACTGGCTTCGTTGAAAGCAATCTGCAGATATGGTATCATTAATCACAAAAAAGAGCAGCTGTTTGCCAGAAAATATTTTGATGAACTGAAGATCAAGGCAGCTGATATGACAGTCCATATGGAAACACTGTCCGGTGGAAATCAGCAGAAGGCAGTTCTCAGCAAATGGCTTATGACCAAACCGAGAGTCCTGATCATGGATGAACCTACCAGGGGAATCGATGTGGGAACTAAGTATGAAATTTATAAGATCATGGTGGAACTGGCAAGACAGGGTATTGCAATTATCATGATATCTTCTGAGCTGCCGGAATTGATTTCAATGTCAGACAGGATCATTGTTCTTTCGGGAGGCAAGGTATCAGGAGAATTGCAGCAGGAAGATGCAAGTCAGGAAAAGGTAATGGAGCTTGCGACCAGAATGGTTGTATAGGATGAATTATGAAAAAACTTTCTCTTAAAGGAAAATTTTCATTCTGTATGTTTGTAGTTATGGCAATCTTTTTTGCAACAGAGGTGATATTGCTTGGTATGCAGTATTATACCAAAGACAGGCTGGGTGACCTGATTGATAAGAGTAACCGGGTCTATGAACTGAAAACAACGTTCAGTGAGGTATTGTCGGCATATAAATATTATTCTGTTTCGCAGAAGGAGGATGACAGAGAAGCAGCAAAAGAGGCACTTGAGAGACTACGGTCCGACAGTGCCTCTTTAAGGCATGTTATTTTTGAAGACAGCTATATCAGAGAAATAGATGATCTCTGCCATATGGCAGACAGCCTGTATGAACAGATCGAACCGGAGATTGCAGCCACTGTGCACGGGACAAGAGAGGAAAGGCTGCAGGCATATGATGAGGCAGCTTATACTGTGGTGCAGCTGATTGAGAAATATTATGATTATGTATATCCGGCTATGGAACAGTATTCCAATGAAGCCCAGAATGAGCTGAACAGGGAAATGAAGGTGATTTCGGGGATCTGCATTTTGGCAGTTATTGTATTTTCTCTTGGAATCCTCGGAATGGTTCTCTGGTTTTCCAGAGATGTGATCAGTCCCATATCGGCACTGTCTTATAAGGCGGCAACCTACCGCTCAGAAAGAGAAGGTTATCAGAAGCAAAATAGGGATGAGGTGGGGCAGTTGACAGAGCTGTTTGAGGAGATGCTTTCCCGTATTGAGGATCAGATGGGACAGATGGAACTGAATATGAAGCTTCAGCTGGAGCTGGAGCAGCAGAGGCTGGAGAAGGTGAAAATGGAAAAGTTGCTGCAGGAAAGCGAGATCAAGGCACTTCAGGCGAGGATCAACCCTCACTTTATGTTTAATACACTGAATAGTATTGCACAGATGGCATATCTGGAGGAAGCACCTTCCACAGAGCAGATGATCGAAGCGGTATCGGATTACTTCCGGTATAATCTGAAGGATATCCATCATGTGGCTACGGTAGCAGATGAAGTAAAAAACTGCAGGGATTATATCTATATCCAGCAGATCCGTTTTGGCAAAAGAATCCGGTTTGACCTGCAGTATGATGAAACAGCGGCAGAAGGAAGGATTCCCGCTCTTACACTTCAGCCTGTTATAGAGAATGCTATCGTCCATGGACTGGCGATCCGGGGCGGGGAAATACTCATACGGATCCACAGAAAAGATGGGAAGATAGATATAACCATCCGGGATAACGGAAGCGGCATGGAAGAAGAAAAGCGGAGACTGATCCAAAGTTATATAGAGGGGACAGACCAGACGGGGATCCATTCTGACAGTATCGGTCTGAAAAATGTGATCGACAGGATGAAGGCATTTTTTAAAGACGGGTTTGCGATGGAAATTATATCCACACCGGAAGAGGGAACGGAGATCAGAATAAGGATCCCGTATGAGGAGAGCTTATGTATCGGGTATTGATTGCTGATGATGAAGAACTGGAGCTTAAGGCAATGCACTTTTTTCTGGAAAGGAATTATCCGGAAGCAGTACTCCTGCCGGATGAACAGGATGGCACCCAGGTAGTAGAAACAGTGACAAAGGAAAATCCTGATTTACTGATCCTGGATATAGAGATGCCGGGTCTGAACGGATTGCAGGCACTTACCATTCTCAGGGAACGGGGATATGAGGGACATGTGATCGTCAAAACAGCGTATGGTAAGTTTACCTATGCAAAGGATGCGCTGCACCTTCATGCGGATGCTTATCTGTTAAAGCCTGTCAGGAAAAGTGAATTAAAGGAACAGATGGATGAGGTCCTTTCAAAGATTGAGGCAGAGAGAAAGCAGGATGCAGGCAGAGGGAAAAGGGGAGAATTTACCAGTGGTTTTATTCTTTCTCTATGCTTTGCCAAAGAAGGCAGCCAGTGCCTTTCTGATGCAGGAAAAATAAAAAGATTATCACAGGAAGCAGCAGGAAAGCTATCTCTTTTCTGTGATTTTACCATTTGTCCAGCAGAAGGAAATGTGCTGCCTATACTGATCTATACCTCATCAGCCATGGATGAAGAGGGATACCGGAAGCTGTCTGGGGATGTGGAAGAGATGATGAGCCAGATCTGTCGGACAGTATTTGGCATGGCTCCGGAAATGAAGGCAGGATTCCTGATCGCAGATATTGAGGAAAGACTTCCAAGGCAGCTCCAGCTGCAGGGACAGGGAGCTGACAAAGCAGGGGAACAGGGCAATGCAGGGGAACAGGGCAATGCAGCGAGTGGCAGCCTGCATCTGCAGAGAGCAGTTCAATATATAGGAGAGCATTATATAGAAAATATATCCCTGGAGGATATCGCAGAACATACAAAACTCAGTACCAGCTATCTGAGCCATCTTTTCAGGCAGGAGCTGCATAAGAATTTCGTGGATTATCTGACGGAGGTGCGAATGGAGCAGGCCAGGCGGCTGATCGATCAGGGAATCGACAATGTCAATGTGCTGGCAGAAAAGGTGGGATATCAGTACGCATCTTATTTCTGCAGGCAGTTTAAGAAATATACTGGTATGACAGTAGGAGAATATAAGAGAAGAAAATAACAGATGCGTTTTCAGAAAAAGATGTTTCTGCCCGGAAAACCGGATTGCAACAGAAGTTAGTCTATGCTAACATGAAACGGGAAGGAGTGTGGAAACATGACAGCATTGTTGCAGCGGTTTGAAGATATTACGAAAAAGGATATTCTGACAGCAGGAGGCAAAGGAGCCAACCTCGGAGAAATGGTACACGCAGGGATACCGGTACCGGAGGGAGCAGTGCTTACCACAGAGGCCTACAGGCTGTATGTGAAGGAAAATAAAATTGATCTGAAGGCACCGGCAGAGGAAATCCGGAAAGCATTTCTGACAGGCAGCATGCCGAAAGAGCTTCATGTGACACTTCTGGAATATTATATCGGGATCGGAGAGGGAGAACGGATTGCCGTCAGATCCTCTGCCACAGCAGAAGACCTAGAGGATGCCAGCTTTGCAGGACAGCAGGAAACGTATCTGAATGTCAGAGGAGAAGAGGAACTGACAGAGGCTGTAAAACGCTGTTATGCTTCTCTATGGGGGGACAGGGCTGTCAGCTACCGGAGAGAAAAAGGATATGAGGATGAGAACGTCGCACTGGCTGTCGTTATCCAGAAAATGGTGGAAAGTGAGACTGCAGGTGTAGTATTTACCATAAATCCGGCCAGCGGAAAGAAAGAAGAAATGCTGATCAATGCTTCCTACGGACTTGGAGAATCGGTGGTATCTGGCGTCGTAAGTCCGGATGAGCTGGTCTGCGACAGACTGGGAAATGTGATAAAGTGTCAGATCGGAGCCAAGGAAACGCAGGTTGTTTACGGAGAAAAACAGACGGTTACCGTGCCTGTTGCAGAGGGAAAAAGAAGCAGACTTTCTCTTTCTGATGAACAGATCAGGAAGCTGACAGAAACTGCAGCAGAGATTGAAAGACATTATCACAAACCCATGGATATTGAATGGGCGTTTGTGGATCAGAAATTATATATTTTGCAGGCAAGAGCCATTATGGCAGGAGCAGAAGAAAGAAAAGAAGTGGATGAAAGTAAAATGCCGCCTCTTCAGCCGGTCAACCAGAAGATGAAGGCTACCCTGATGTTTCTCATGGAAAAGATGCCGGTGCCTTACCTCCCGCTGGATTATGACTTCTGTATGCCTATAAGCAGACAGAAAGCAGAGATCTTCGCAGAAGGCGGTATGCTGGTGGACAATGACTGCCGTCTGGATGACAATGGTTTTCTGTGCCTGCCGACTGTGAAGTTTAAGGTGAATAAAAATCTTATTCATTTTCCCGGATTAATGAAAGAGATGAAGGATCATCAGGCAAATGTAGAGAGGCTGGAGAAATGCCTTTCCGGGGCAGAACCTGTGATCCGTAAGGCAGCAGGATCTGAGGAAGCTGCAAAAGAACTCCAGCAGACGGCTGCAGAGCTGGATCAAATGAGGAATCTGATCACAGAAACAGCTTATGTCAGATTTAAGTATGCGGTATTTCCGGGATTTATGATGAACAAAAGTCTTGGGAAACTGCTGAAAAAGGTGGACCCGGCGCTGTCTCCCTACAATCTGCTGACGGGGCTTTCCTATAAGACGGCTGAGATGAACAGGCAGATGAAGGAGCTGGCAGAAAAGCTTCTTACCATAGACGGAGCAGCAGAGAAGATCCTTGCCGGCTGCAGCTATGAAGAACTGACGGCAGAAAATAATGAGGTCAGGGAGGAACTGGAAAATTTTCTGCAGGAGAACGGATATAAGTCAGATTTCCCGGATTACTGTTTTACCGCCAAAACATGGCTGGAAGATAAAGAGCGGTTTTTCCAGGTGCTGCGTCCCCTGCTTAAGAATCCGGCAGGAGAGGGAATGTCACAGGAAGAGGGGCTTACTTATTATCAGGAGCTTTTTACGAAAATGACAGCAGGGCTCAGTGACAGGAAAAAGGCAGAGGTCAGACAGCTCTGTGAATATTACCGGACTTATCATGTACAGCGTGAGAGAACCCAGTATCTGTGGGAAGGATGCTTTTATGCCTGCAGAAAGCGTTTGAAAAGGATCGCAGGTATCCTTTCTGTGCCGGAGGAGGATCTGCTTTATCTGCGGTATGAGGAACTGCAGAATGTGATCAGAAATGGAGCTGTTCCAGACAGGGAAAGAGAGATCATTTCCCGCAGGAAAGAATACAGACCGCTGGTAGAAGCCTACTGGCAGAAACAGATGTGGGAGGCCTGCAAAGGGGACGGAGAATCCTTAAAGGGTGTCAGCGGCAGTGCCGGAACCGTAGAAGGAAAGGTCTGCGTGATCACAAGCCCTGCGGAGTTTTACAAGCTGAAAAAGGGCGATATTCTGGTATGTCACTATATCGATCCGGAGTGGACACCGCTGTTTGCCATAGCCGGAGGCGTCATTGCTGATACCGGTGGGGTATTATCCCATGCGGCGATCGTGGTATCATTTGATACGTGCTTCCAGAGATTGTGTTGTCTTGGTGCTGCATAATCACCCATCGCTGTCGGCTTTTTCCTTGTCAGATATCCAGTTTTTGCTTAGATATGAGACAGTTAAACTTATGGTTGTCGTTACGAATTTAGGAAATGTATCATATTTGGTAAAAAATAGTAAATATGATTTTGAAAAAGCAGTTGTTTTGCTTAATGAAGCAATAGACTTAAATAACAAGGCAAAAAATATAAAAGATTTGCAGGAAGCAGCAGATTATTTTCTGAAAAGCTGTTATAATGTAGGTATAAACTATGAGAAGCGATAGGAGGTGCATAGCATGATGGAAGAA
>ENA-ORRU01002049-ORRU01002049.1-human-gut-metagenome-genome-assembly--contig:-NODE-2049-length-11128-cov-2.327824_pt1 | contig 11128 bp, 7 predicted proteins | sample MGYA00242184_ERZ509151 | MGnify/ENA primary metagenome ERZ509151 (study PRJEB26280, sample SAMEA2338667) | human gut metagenome | biome: human gut; feature: human-associated habitat; material: faeces... | reverse complement strand
TCAAATCCAAACCTTCGATGATATGGAATGTCAAGGCTGCATTACCGAATACTTTTGTATTATAGTTCATATTCTTATAGGTCTTCAAGATATGAACAGGGTTAGACATTGCCTCAAAGTCCATTGGCATCCCTTCTGGAGTATTGGTGGAGGTATATTTGCCATTATATTGAACCGGCATCCAAGGAACCATTTCGATCATGGTACGACGAGCCTCTTGGCCACCACCATCCTCAGGCGTATAGCGACCCCATGTATGGTTAACCAATACATTGACCGCCGTAGACAACCACTTCGTAGGATTAGCGTCGTATGCCAATTTCGCATTAATACGCTTATTATACGTATTGTTTACGATACCCTGCTGATCTGTATAGTTCAAAAAAGCGCCCATTGAAGAGTTCTTACCTGCCTGTTGTATATTCAACTGATGGTTGTGAGAAACTGCGGTACGAGTTGCCTCATCTTGCCAATTCGTATCATACAGAGGATTACCGCTTGCATCAAAGAAATTTGAATCATTAAACCAATCAGCACGGTTCAAAGACCAATTTTTACCTTGCCACTTATTCTCGTTTTCCAAACCAATCATGAATGCATCACACCATTCTTGGGCGTTCATCGTATCCATCTTACGAGCGCGATGAGCCAAGCTTACAGAACCAGAGTAGCTAACCTTCGTTCCACCTTCTTTGTTACCACGTTTCGTAGTAACCATGATAACACCATTGGCACCACGAGCACCATAGATAGCGGTAGCGGAAGCATCTTTCAATACCGAGAAGCTCTCAATATCCGCCGGATCAATTTGACTTAAACTGCCTTCCAGTCCGTCAATCAGTACCAGTGCACCTTGGTTGGCACCGAAAGTTCCGATACCACGTACCCAGAATTCAGAGATGTTTTTTCCCGGTTCACCACTGTTTTGCAGGGAGATAATACCCGGTACACGTCCGCCTAACATATTGGGAATAGAGGTAGCCGGTGTTTGCAGGTCTTTTACGTCTACATTCGTTATGGCACCTACTACGCTGACTTTTCGTTGTGAGCCGAGTCCTACAACCACCGTTTCTTCCAGTGTATTGGTCGAAGGCTTCAGTTTGAATTGTGCGTTTTTCCGGTCCAGTCTGGAGTCAATTCTCACTTCTTGTTTTTCATAGCCAAGGAATGACAGAGTGATCACATCGCCCATTTGTGCTCCTTTGATGGTAAACTTACCGTCCATGTTGGTAACGGTACCTACACCGGGACGGTCTTTCAAAAAGACGTTGGCACCCGGAATCGGGGCGTTGAATTCATCGAGTACCGTACCTGAAATGGTGATTGTACTTTCTTTTTGGGTTGGCTCTTGTGCTTTGATGCAGAGGCAGCAGAGCAGAAAAGCGGTTATAATATATAAATGTTTCATAGTGTTATTGTTTATAATGACCTACTGCGTTATTCAATAGAGAGTTTGCGGACACAACGGTTGTCCTTGTCGCCGATGTAGATAGTACCTTCGCTGTCGATGGCAAGTCCCCACGGTTCGGTGAAGAGTGCGATTTCCGGCGTTCCGTCTTTATATCCCGAACTGTTCGGGTTACCGATTACTGTGCTGACTACACCTTCGGGAGTCACTTTACGAATACAATGATTTCCGGAGTCAGCAATGTAAAGGTTTTCTTCTTCGTCCAATACTAATTGGCGGGGGCTGTTGAACTGTGCTTCTGTCTCCTGTCCGTCAGCGTGTCCTGCACGTCCTTTGTCTCCTGCATATATTCTGAAGTTTCCTTCACGGGTCGGGTCGGTGATATCTTCAAACACACCGATACAATGCTGGTTGGTAAATGCCATGTAGAGTTTCTTCGGATCTTTCCGGCTGAAAGTCATATAACAGTCAGAGGTAGCTAACAAATCATTATTGCCTACTTCTATTACCCAGGCATATCCTGTTTTTCCGTCAATCTTCAGGAAGAAGTTGGCATCTTTGGTACGGCAGTAGAAGTGATTGTCCAGTTCGCAATAAGCGAATGAGTGTTTGTAAGTAGTGTTCACTTTACTTGCATCTTCTCCATCGGCTGCCATGTAATCCCTTCTTCGGGGCGTCCAGAAGTCTATCGAGTTGACCGACCAGAATGTATTACCACCGTCAGTAGGAATCACTAATCCTAATCCGTTGTCTATGATACATGGCTGGTTCAGCGGATATTGGCCTGCGTTGTCGATAATGATAGAAGACTGGTTTTCTTTTTCATTGATCAGAATCAGTTTGTTGGCTCCCCACAGTTCGCGCGGACATACAAAGAGATTATCTTCGGCATCAATAGCCAGGAAACCGACTTCAGGGAATTCCGTTTCGCCCAGTGTACCTACTTTGACACCACTTGTGCCGGGACGTCCGCACAATGTGGTAACTACCGTCTGAATGTGATAATCGAATTTCTTATCGTATACAGCCGACTGTTCGCCTACTTTAACGGTGATTTCCACCTGATCGTGATCCGGATCACCGTCATCCGGCATACCGTCGCCCGGACGGCGCGGAGTAATGACATAAAGCTTATTTCCCAAGGAGCCGACTAATGCCGCTTTCTTATTATTAAAATAAACCTCAATGTTTTCCAAATCAGTTCCGAAGTTTTCCCCGTTCAGAATCACTTGCGTAGCGATGCCACCTGAGTCCGGATAAAAATTAGTGACTGTGATCGGTTCATTGGGATTGTGTACCTGAGCCGATGTTTTATCTTCACAGGAAGATGCGATGATGATTGTCAGGGCACATCCTCCTATGCACAATAAAAAAAGAATTTGGTGTATTAAATTTTTCTTCATAATATTGATATAACATTAATTATTCGTAAGTGAAACGTATGAATTTATAGTTGAAGTTACCTCCCTCGCCAATGACAAGTTTCACTGTGTGTTTTCCTTTCGTGAAGTGAAGTTTGGGTTGATTTTCGGGATAAGTAGCATGTTGCCATTTGAAGGCGCTCCAGTCATTGTCATTTATCATATATACGGAATTGGTTGGCACACCGTCCACTTCCAGCGAATAGTATCCGCCGTTACCGTTGTTGACAGAACGGAACAGGTCGAACGCGTATGTACCTGCGTCTTGTACGTCGAGAGTAAACATCTGCCATTCGCCTTCGCCGGTGTATCCGATGTTCATACCGAATTCCAAATCCACACCGGGGCTGTTGTCGTCACCTTTTTCCGACCGGTAGTTGTAGCCGGCCTCATTGTTAGCGCTGTTGTCATGATAACCTATGCCTTCACCTCCCAAGTCGAAATTGAAAACGGAAATCTCGCGGGTTTCAGAAGCGGAAAGGATGGAACGCAGGTCCTCATAATTGTCCAGTATGGCAGGGGCCACATAGAATGTATCTGCGGCATTACTTTCGGGAACTGCATAAGTTGCGTATGATAAGTCGGAACCGAAATCCAATAAATAAGAATTTGTTTCACCGGAAGTGATGTATTTGGTTACTTCTTTTCCTTCTTCGTCTTTGTAGTTCAGTACACAGCTTCCCGGTTTGTCTTTCCATTTCACCACCAGTCCGTTACCGAAGCGGGTAGCTACTTCTACCGTACGGTTGCTCAGCGTAGATTGGAATGCTTCGCCATACACATTGGCAGAGACATTGATCGGTTTTGATTGATTTCCATACCGGTCTATACAGGTCACTGTAAAGTCGTACTTTTTATTTTCTTCCAGGTCGTCATAATAGAATTTGAATACGCCGCTTTTGTAGTTTACATCTTCTTCGATAGAGCTGTCGTTGTTGTTGCATACGACGTTCATCTTCTGAACTTTTTCGTTGTCGATAGTCACTTCTATCAAAACACGTTTATTTCCTGCGCGTGCCAGTACTTCTTTGGATGTGGGCAAGCTTACAGTTACATCTACTGTTTGGGTCCATTCTCCTTGCGTAATGATAATTTGTGTGTTGCCGACTCCGGTAGCGGTTACCAGTCCTTCATTGTTTACTGTGGCAACAGATGGGTCTTCACTTGTCCATTCAAACGTACTTTCGGTGGGGCTTGCGGTCAGTTGCTCCGTATCTCCGAAGAACAGGTTTAATGAGTTCTGATTGACATAAACCATGTTCTCATAATTGTGATCGATTTCTCCGGTGTGACATGCCATCATGCAAAAGACTGCAAACAGCGATATACCCACTTTCGATAATTTACTTACATATTTACTCATAGTAAATTCCTCCTAATTTTTTAAGGTTAATCTATTCTTTTTTTAGTTATCTGGTGTTGCAAACGTACGATAAAGCTGGCTTAAATCTGAGTACGAATGCTGCAAACTTTAGTCAGAATGCGCCAAAATAGGGAATAATACCTGTTATTTTATGAGTCCTGCAGGTTTTAACTCGTACTATTTCCATATCGCGCTATTGTCTGCCGCAAAAGCTCTTTTTAAAGAGTAGCCGACAGGCTATTGAAATTAGTTTATAGTATGCTCTTGCTTGTACCATCCCTTTGGCACAACTGTGCCAAAGGCTTGGCATAACCGTGCCAATAGGGTGGCATAACTGTGCCAAAGGCTTGGCACAAGCAAGGCTGTTACTTTGTTCCGTTTGGTCGCATACTAGGAACGGACAACTCCGGTACTAGAAACTAATTGGTCAGGTACTCCCTTTACAGCGAAACAGTGAGTTTATCTCCCGCATTCATACTGATCTGTACCGAACCGTCCGCATTTATTTCCGGTATAAATGCTTTCTTGTTCATTTTCCAGTTATATGCACTTGCATTTGAAATGCGGAAAGAGAATTCAGCCGGGACGGATGCCCTTAATTCTGTCTGTTCTATCTGAGCATTTTTCCAGCTTGCATCCAGTTCGATTCCACCGCGGGCGCAAAGTCCTTTGAAGCTTCCGTTTTTCCATTCTTCCGGCAGACAGGGAAGCAGTTCAATCCGGTTATCGTAGCCTTGCAGCAACATTTCTGCGATGCCTGCGGCTCCGGCTGTGTTTCCGTCGAAGGCGAAGATATCTTCACCTGCTCCGGCAATTCCGGCAGGAGAGACAGTGAACATGTTTTCGCGGGATAATGGTCCTAATAACTGCTTTACACTGTTGTATGCTTTTATCGGATCTTTCAGGCGGGCATAGAAGCAAATCATATTGGCACGACTCCATTCCGTATCTTCCCAGTCTTTGGCGGCCAGACGTCTTTCAATAGTGATGCGGGCTGCATTCGCCAGTTCGGGTGTTTTATTTAATGTAATCTGCGAATAAGGATAGAGCGATAACAAGTGTGTGGTGTGACGGTGGTTGGGATGTGCTTCTTCGTAGTCTTCGAACCATTCCTGTACTCCTCCGTTGGCACTGATGCGGAAAGGAGGGAGTTTGCTGATGGCGGTACGGAGGCTGTCGGCAAATGCAGCATCGACATTCAATATTTCCGTAGATTTCAGGCATGCGGAGAATATCTCATAAACCAGTACACGGTCGCAGGTCGGCATCATGGATGCGCAAAACTCTTGCCCCTGATAGCGGAAACTGTTCTCCGGTGAGATGCTGGGACCCGTCACGAGGTAATTGTTCCGGGGATCTGTCACCATATAATCCAGCAGAAATTCAGCGTTGCTCTTTAATAAAGGATAAGCGGTTTCTTTCAGGAAGTTTTTGTCTTGTGTATATTCGTACTGTGTCCACACGTGAGAAGTGATCCACGAAGAGGCAGTCGGGAACAGTCCCCAGAGAATACTGCCTGATACGGCTGCGTATCCCCACGGATTCGATGTGGTGTGGGCGGTCCATCCTTTGCAGCCATATAAGTCCTGAGCTATTTTTGAACCATGTACAGACAGGTCTTTGATATAGTCGAAAAGCGGGAGATGACACTCGGGCAGGTTACCTACATTGGCGATCCAGTAGTTCTGTTCCGTATTGATATCCAGATGATAATCGTTCGTCCAGCCCATGTGGCAAGCCAGATTATCATTGAAGAACCCTTGCAGTGCTACGGGTAGCGGAGAGTTGGGACGTGAAGACGAAATCAGCAGATAACGGGCATACTGGAAGAATAAAGCGTCCAATCCCGGATCAGATTCTCCTGCTTTCACTCGTGCCCAGCGCTGGTCGTTTGGCAAATGGCTGAATTTTCCATTTTCTCCGAACGAGAGGGCTACCCGGGAGAAAAGTGGGGTATAGTCTTCTACATGTGTATTTCTCAGTGTCTTGAAACTCTTTTTGGAGGCTGCTTCAATTGTTTCCTTGCATTTTTGCTGATAGTCGTATCCTGCAAATGTCGTATTCTTATAATTGGTACGTACGTCAGACAGTAAGAGTACTTCCGTAGCCTTGTCGATGAGAAGTTTCTTTCCGTCCGCTTTGATGGTCCCTCCTTTTATCTCTGCGGCGATGCGTCCTTCAAACAATACGCCTCCTCTGCCGTGTTTTTCAAATTCGGCATTGCCGGTATAAATCAGTTGATTGCCGGAAGCTACGACTTCCGCATTCCGGAGTGGTTGCAGTTCCAGTTCCACTGTGATGGATTCCGGACGGCTGGCTTTTATATGCATCGCAATTACGTCATCCGGATTGGAGGCGATGCACTGGCGGGTATATTCTGTATCGCCTACTTTGTAGGTGACGGTATTGGTGGCGGTAGTTAAGTCCAGTTCGTGATGATAGTCCGATAATTCTCCTTCCGGGTAGGTGAAATTCAGTTTCAAGTCACCGATCGGAAGATGCGTTCCGGCGGAATGAGGACTTCCTGCCATCGTGTTTCCGGCAATGTGGTTGCCTTCGGCGAGGTTGTCTTCAAAAAACAGCTTCCGTATCTGGTCGAGTTTATCTCTTCCCAACGGGCGTTGTTGATGTTCGTCGTACTCTCCCGACCACATAGTCGATTCGTTCAGACCGATGGTTTCCGTTTCCACGCCACCATATACCATTGCTCCGAGACGACCGTTTCCTAAAGGAAGAGATTTCATCCATTCGTCGGCGGGTTTGTCATACCATAATTTCATCGTATCTTCGGTCGCCTCCGATGGCAGGCAACCACTAAACAGAAGTGCGGCCCCGATAATCAGGCCTAATGATCTCGTTATGTTTCTCATGTTATAAAATAGTTATTCAATGATGCTGCAAAGGTATCCGGGAAGGTTATTTTAAAAATGCACAAATGCGGCTATTACTGAAACAAATGCGTCAACTGCTTTCTGTGTACCATTTTTTGGCGTATATTTGCCCGCATAGCAAATATAATAGCTCTATAATATATGAAAAAACACCTTCCTGCAGTGCTTACCGGAATAGGTCTGCTTATATTATGGCAGGTCATTGCAATGTGCATAAATGCAGCGTACATTCTGCCGTCACCGACACAGATTGCAGTGAAAATATGGGAGCTTCGGGAGCCGTTGTTTACGGTACATACTCCTGCGACAATGCTTGTAACGCTTATCGGACTTCTTATTTCAGTTGTTCTCGGTGTGGGGCTTGCCGTTGTGATGGAGCGTTTTGAGTGCGTAGAAAGAGCGTTATACCCTGTAATCGTCACAACGCAGACGATACCGGTAACGGCGATAGCTCCGCTCTTTGTGCTGTGGCTTGGATACGGAGCAAGGTGCTTGTTGCTGTGCTTATAACATTCTTCCCGATAACCATATCGGTACACGACGGACTTAAATCCGCAAAAAGAGAAAACGAGGAGCTGCTCAGGACTATGGGAATGAGCGATACGGCGATATTTTTCAAGCTGAAATTTCCTGCCGCATTGCCGTCATTCTTTTCGGCAATAAAAATGGCGATACCGCTCAGCATTCTTGGAGCGGCAATGGGCGAATGGCTCGGTGCGCAGAGCGGACTGGGATATTTCAGTAAACGTATGATGACACAGCTTGACGGTGCGGGAGTATTTGCTCCGGTAGTTGTTCTTGCAGTGTGCGCAATGTTGGTTGTAGCTGTTATCAGTGCAATAGAAAGAAAACTAATAACATGGAGAAAGGAAATTTAACATGAAAAACAAAAGATTTACGGCGGTGGCCACAGCGGCGGCTATTATGCTGGGCGTGTGCGGCTGTGCAGGCAACACGGCTTCGTCTACGGTAGGAGGCAGTACCGATGTTTCTTCTGCAAGCGGTGAAGCGAAGAATCTCGAGGAGGTTTCTGTTGTACTGGACTGGTACCCCAACGGTTCGCACGTTTTCCTCTATGACGCTATAGAGGAGGGCTATTATGAGGAAGAAGGACTTAAGATAAAGGTTGAGTTCCCCTCAAACACGAATGACGCTATTTCAATGACCTCCGCAGGTAAGGCTGATATAGGATTTTACTATATGCACGATGTAATACAGGCTAATGCCAATCAGAATATTCCCGTTGTTTCTATCGGTGCGGCAGTACAGAATCCCGTAAATGTGCTTATGTCGCTCGGTGACAAGAATATAAAGACTGTAGCTGATTTAAAAGGCAAGAAGATAGGCTACGGCGGATCTGTCCTCAATGAAGCGTTTGTGAAGACGATGCTTAAGAACGCAGGTCTTAAGGAGGACGATGCGGAGCTTATTGATGTCGGATTTGAGCTTATGTCTTCTATGACAACAGGACAGGTTGACGCTACGATCGGCGGATTTGTAAGCCACGAAGTACCTGAGCTTGAAAATCAGGGCTTTACCGTAAACTATATCAAGCCTACAGAAAACGGCGTGCCTGATTATACCGAGCTTGTATTCGTAACATCTAAGGAAAACGCAGAGAAGAACGCCGACAAGCTGACACGATTCCTCCGTGCGACAAAGAAGGGCTATGAGCATGTAAAGGCAAATCCCGAAAAGGGCGTTGAGAACCTGCTCAAGAATCAGAACACCGAAAACTTCCCGCTCAACAAGGATGTTGAAACAAAGAGTGTAGCTACTATCCTTTCTCTTGCTGAAAAGGACGGCGCACCTTTCTTATCACAGAGCGAGGAAACATGGACAAACAACATCAAGTGGATGCTTGACACAGGCATTATCACTAAGTCTGTTGACGCTAAGGATATGATAGTAAAGCTCGTTGACTAAGGGCAAAAAGCGTATAAGTAAATACCGGCATCGGTTCAGGATGCCGGTATTTTTTTATATTATGATTCCGCTTAGGTGGTCAACCTCGTGCTGTATTATCTGAGCAGTGAAGCCCTCATACGTTTTTATCTTTATCTTGAAATTTCTATCAAGATAACGCACTTTTATCTTCTTGTATCGCTTTGTTTTCCGTACACCGTCAAGCGACAGACAGCCTTCTTCCGTTTCATAAGCACCGTCTGACTTTATTATTTCGGGGTTGTACATAAGAAGGTAATCGCCGTTGTCGTTTATGGCAATAATGTTTTTCAGTACACCTATCATATTTGCCGCCATGCCGACACAACGTTCGGAATTTGCAATCAATGTTTCGAGCAGGTCTTCGCCGGTTTGCCTGTCATTTTCTGTCGCAGGGGCGGACTTCTGCGACAGCAGGAAAATATCTCTGTTAATTTCTTTTATCATAATACATCTGCCTTTTTCTTTTTATTTTACCATATTTCAAGCTGTTTTGGCAAGTAGGGAAAATGACGTTTGCACAAAATGTAACCTATTTGTGCTGAATAAGATATTGCTTATTGTGCGTTTATGTATTATAATAACCTCAGACAGATAATCCGCATAAGCGGATTATTCCGTGCATAAGCACGGTTGGCGGTTACCCGCCTGTCTGAGGACATTTTATCACCAAATCCTTTTGTCAAAAGACAAAAGCACGGCGTACCGCCGTGTCGGCTTACGCCGATTTGATTTGTGATATAATAACCTCAGACAGATAATTCGTTCACACGGATTATCCCGTGCATAAGCACGGTTTGGCGGTTACCCGCCTGCCTGAGAACATTTTATCATCAAATTGATGAAAATAATCTGACGAAAGGAAAAAACAGCTATGCCTAATCCATATTTACCTTTATGGGAATATATTCCTGACGGAGAGCCGAGAGTTTTCGGTGACCGTGTATATATCTATGGTTCGCACGACAGAGCAGGCTCAGATGATTTCTGCGACTATGTTTTAAAGTGCTGGAGCGCACCTGTGAATGATCTTAACAACTGGGTGTGTCACGGTGTTACGTTCCGTGTAAAGCCGGACGGTGATTTTCCGTCGGATACCGACTGGACGCCCGATAAAAATCAGATCCTGTTTGCACCCGATGTCGTTTGCAGAAACGGAAAGTACTATCTGTATGCATATATTGTCAATGCGACAGGCTGCGTTGCGGTGAGCGACAGACCCGAAGGACCGTTCACACTGCTTTCAAAATACAAGTACACTATATCCGATGAGATATGCTGTAACGGCTGGTTCATCGATCCGGGCGTGCTTGTTGACGATGACGGAAGAACTTATATTTACTGTGGCTATGAGCGTTCTTTTATGGCTGAGGTCGATACGGATACGATGTACACGATAAAGGATAACAGCTGTATCGAGCATATCATACCTATAACCACAGATAATGACGGAGGCTTTGACACAGAAGAAACGCTTTTCTTTGAGGCGTGTTCTCCACGCAAGGTCGGTGATACATATTATCTTATCTATTCTCCCAAACGTGGCCCACGTCTTGCTTACGCTACTTCAGACAAGCCTACGGGGCCGTTTAAGTACAGAGGATATATTGTAGACAACGGTGTTGATTATCCGGGAGGCAACGATCACGGCTCGATAGCTCAGATAAACGGTCAGTGGTATATATTCTATCACCGTATGACCAACGGTACGGTAATGTCAAGACGTGCCTGCGTTGAGAAGATCGAGATACTTCCTGACGGCACTATACCACCCGTTGAAATGACTTCGCTCGGCTTTGAGGACAGCCTTGATCCTTACAGAATAACGGAGGCTGAGATTGCCTGTGTGCTAAAAGGCGGAGCGTTTGTAACGGAACATAATAAGTTCGAAAGAGTGGTAACGGGTATAAAGGACGGCGCTGTAATAGGCTATAAATACTACGATTTCGGGCTTGACAACGGCAACGGCAGAATGTACTTCAATGCCGATATAACGGGACTTGGCGCTGACTGCAACGTGCATATACGCATCGACAGCGAGGACGGCGAGGAGATAGGCTCGTTCAAGGTAGGACACGGAAACGGTGGTTACAAGACAGAA
>ENA-ORRU01002042-ORRU01002042.1-human-gut-metagenome-genome-assembly--contig:-NODE-2042-length-11154-cov-6.234796_pt1 | contig 11154 bp, 15 predicted proteins | sample MGYA00242184_ERZ509151 | MGnify/ENA primary metagenome ERZ509151 (study PRJEB26280, sample SAMEA2338667) | human gut metagenome | biome: human gut; feature: human-associated habitat; material: faeces... | reverse complement strand
AGAAGGAGAAGTCCATTAATATACGCCTCATTTGAAGATTCTGTATTGCTTTCTGTTGTAATCTGTGCCTGAGATGTAAAATCATCAATGATACTTTTGACCATGCTCTGATAGTCAATGTCACTTGCGGTATCACTATCCTTCATATGAGCATTTCTTAGGTCAGAGACGATTGGCTTTAAATCTTCCAACAGAATATTGATGTAATACTGTGTTCTGTCTCAATGTGGGAAGTATCAAATGTAAATGCATCGGTGGAATCGGCACCGAGTTCGTTCAGTTTATATCTCATCACATCAAGAAAAGCGTTTGCTATCTGAATGCCTTTATCATTAAAACCATCAATATAGATTTCCAGGTCGGTCATGAATTTGTGGAAGTTTTCATGAGAGAGTAATTCTGATAATAACCGTGGATTATATTTTTCATAAGTCAGTATTGGGACTGCATCATCATTGAGATGCAGTCCCAATACTGACTTATTTGTATGTTCACGTAGTTCGGTTCGGCAAAGAAGATAATCGGTGCTTACATGATAGAAATCGTAAACGCGCAATAGCACGTACCTTTTTTATTAAAATTACTCTGCTATCATTATCCTATACAAAATATAAAAAGTCAAAAAAGTTAAGTACTTAACTTTTTGTACTTGGATAGGAGATGATCACATAAAAACTCAACCAAGTTTAGTTGCTTCACAAGTCCGACTTCAGCAATGGGCCAGACAGATCCATGAATGCAAATCACGTCCGGCAGGCATGAAGGTTGAAACATGGTGCAGCCAAAATGGAATCACAAAGGCTAACTACTATTACAGACTCCGCCGTGTCCGTGAAGCTTATATTGAAACAACTCAGAGTTCTGAAACTACTTTTGTGGAACTTCCTGTTATGTCTGAATCAGAAAAATCTGAAAAACAGGAGTCAAAAAACCTGCCTGTGGCACGGATCCATACTGATGACAATCTGTCAATTGATATTTTTTCTTCTATATCTGCAGAACAGATCCAGTCACTGATAGGAGCAGTTAAAAATGTTAAATGATGCTCATGGATTTAAAAAGATCTATATTGCCACAGGTTACAGATCTAAGACGTGGGATTGACGGACTGGCAGCGATCATCCGTTTCCAGTTCGATCTGGATCCATTTGACCGGAATACACTGTTTCTTTTCTGTGGAAGACGGAGTGACCGAATCAAGGCACTGCTCTGGGAAGGTGATGGATTTCTTTTAATGTACAAGAGACTTAATATCGGTGCGTTTAACTGGCCACGGTCCGCAGATGAAGCTGTTGAGATCTCACAGGAAGAGTATGAGCGACTGATGCAGGGCTTTGAAGTGATCGCAAAACGTCCGATCACAGAAATGAAACATCCACCGACAGAACTATAGTTCTTGTGTAATCTGCTGATCTTTCAAAAAGTTTTTATGGATAAAACGCAAAGAAAAAGATCTATACAGAAAGATCATCCACAAAGATCTGATATACTGCATTTTTCTGGTCAAAAAATATCAGATCTGTTTCAATATTGTGGACAGACGTATGAAAAAGCCAGTAGTTTCTGACTTTTTCATAGAGTTATCCACCGTCAGAATGACGAATGAAGGGAACTTAAGGATTCGCAAAAAACATCTGTATCTGCTGTAATCAGAGTAAGAAAAGGAGAACTCTGAATGGCATTTAAATATACAGAAGATCAACTGAATAAGATGGATAAGGCACTCCTGATCGAACTGTTTCTCGGATTACAGGATCAGATGGAAGAACTGACAAAGGAAACCCATGCACTGAACCAGAAGATGCAGCTTCTTATGGAACAGGTGGTTCTGGCAAAACATCATCGTTTTGGAAGATCCACCGAACGTATGGAGGATACGACACAGATCAGCTTTATGGAGATCGATGGAAAGATCGTATTTTTTAATGAAGCTGAAGCCGTCAGTGATCCTGATATGGAAGAACCAGAGGAACTGGAACTAAAAAAAGGATCCAGAAGGAAACAGGGGAAAAAGGATCAGGATCTTTCAGGACTGCCGGTAAGACGGATCGATCATTATCTGAGCGAACAGGAACTTGAAGATGAGTTTGGAGAAAACGGATGAAAACAGCTGCCGGATATGATATCCAGACAGTATTGTTTTGTTCCGGCAAAAGTTGAGATCGAGGAACATCATATCGGAGTCTATGCAGATAAAAAAGATGAACATATGGTAAGAGCACCGCATCCAAAGGCGTTGCTGCATGGAAGTCTTGTGTCACCATCTCTTGGAGCAGTGGTCATGAACGGAAAATATGTCAATGCCGTTCCATTGTATCGACTGGAAAAAGAATTCGAACGTTATGGACTGGCGATCAGCCGTGCTAACATGGCAAATTGAATGATACGGTTAAGTGAAGAATATCTTTCTGTATTTTATGATCATCTGCATCGGAAGATCTATGATTTCGATGTGATAGGTGCGGATGAAACGCCAGTGGAAGTGAACAAGGACGGACGACCAGCCGGAAGTAAGAGCTATATATGGGTATATCGTTCTGGAGGGATCAGCAGCAGACATCATATCGTACTTTACGAATATCAGAAGACAAGAAATGCATCACATCCTGTAAGATTTCTGAAAGATTATGAAGGAATCTATCGGGAAGAAGGGAAGCTTAAGGATCTGAAAACCGAAGAAAGATTAAAGCAGCGTCAGTTGGTGATCAAGCCACTGGTAGATGCTTTGTTTGCATACGCAAAACAGTATCAGGTTCCGGTCGGGACACAGGGAAAACTTGCCAGAGCAGTGACATATCTGTTAAATCAGGAAAAGTATCTGCGGGTATTTCTAGAAAATGGGGAAGTGCCGATGGATAACAATGCAAGTGAACGTGCGATCCGTGGATTCTGTATCGGGAGAAAGAACTGGCAATTGATCGATACGATCCGTGGAGCTGAGAATTCAGCGATCATCTACAGTATTGCAGAAACAGCCAAAGCAAATGATCTGAAACCATATGAATATTTTGAACATTTGCTGACAGAGATTCCAAAACATATGGAAGATACCGATCGTTCATTTTTAGATGACGTACTTCCGTGGTCAGAAAAGTTACCAAAAGAGATCAAAAAGACAAACAAGAGGTCATGAAAAAATGATCTTTTGTTTGTCTAGGTACGTGCTATTGTGCGTTTACAATGTATCAGTACCCTACGGAACATTGTTTTTCAGTGTGATTCTGTTTGTGGTGATTCCACTTGTTGGGGGTGTATTAACAAGAATAGTTGTAGTTAAAAATAAAGGAATAGAGTATTTTGAAAACACTTTTGTTCATAACTTTGATAACACAACTACAGTTGGCTTGCTTCTTACTTTGGTTTTAATATTTGCATCACAAATAGAAGTTATCTTATCAAATCCTTTGCACATAGTGTTGATAGCAGTGCCGCTCACGGTTCAGACTGTTCTTATTTTCTTTATTGCTTATTCAGCGTCAAAGATATTTGGAATGTCACATGACATAGCAGCACCGGCAGGAATGATAGGGGCATCAAACTTCTTTGAGTTAGCTGTAGCCGTAGCTATTGCATTATTTGGTACAACGAGTCCGGATGCACTTGCAACAACAGTAGGTGTATTAACAGAAGTTCCTGTTATGCTTGCGCTTGTAAAGGTGGCCAATAGTACAAGAGGATGGTTTAAGAAATGATAGATGGAAGAAAAAAGGTAGCATTTATCTGTGTTCACAATTCCTGTAGAAGTCAGATTGCCGAGGCACTTGGAAAACGTCTAGCATCTGATGTGTTTGAAAGCTATTCTGCCGGGACAGAAACAAAGCCACAAATCAATCAGGATGCTGTTCGTATAATGAAAAAACTCTATGGGATTGATATGGAAACAAATGGTCAATACAGCAAGTTAATTACAGATATCCCAGACGTAGACATCGCAATTTCAATGGGATGTAATGTTGGATGTCCTTTTATCGGCAGACCTTTTGATGATAACTGGGGACTAGATGACCCTACAGGAAAAGATGATGTGGATTTTATTAAAGTGATCCGTGAAATTGAAGAAAGAATTATTAAATTGAAGAATAGTTTATAATCATTAGCACCTTGCGGCAATGCAGGGTGTTTTTTTCGTTCATGGAAAATTTACAAAGTGTAACTGTGTCAGGATTGAAAATATCAACCATTTGGTTTATAATGTAACAAATTGAGGTGCGTTTTAGACATGGAGGATAACGATGAAGACATCCGATATGATTAAAGAATTATGTAATAAAAAGAATATAAGCGTTTCAGAACTTGCCAGACGGACAGGTCAGACTCCACAGAACTTTGGTAAGAAACTGAAACGAGATACAGTTACTCTTGAGGAGTTGAAACAGATAGCTGATGTGATGGAGGTTACTTTTGAACAGTCATTTGTCTTTCCAAATGGAGAACAGATAAAAACGAGTAACGAATAGGCGGTGAGTAGCATGGATACTGTGGATTTGATTATTAAATCATCAACAGAATTTTATAATGATTTGAAGGTTGATGAGAATGGTCTATATCGTTCTTGGGAACACTGCTATTCACATTTCATAAAAGCAAGAGAATCCAAAGAAGTCGATTATGATTATCTGAGTTTACAACTAGCTTTCTATTTAGCAAGTTGGGGAATGTATCGTGGCTCATCATTTTTGCTACAAAAGGATTATAAAGTACATATTCCAGTAGTGGAAGAACTGTTAAGTGAGAAGTATGATGTGCTGGCTGGAATTGAGTGTGTTAGCTTTAGAGAAAAAAGCAATCAACAATTACTTCTAGATATAAATTCGTTTTTAGGGCAGTATTACGATAAAATCAGACGAGAAGTAAAAGAGCAAGAATTAAAAAATCAATTGTCCTTTACACTAATCACTAAAATACTTATGGGAACTCTTGGTTGCGTTCCTGCATACGATAGATATTTTATAGCGGGCATTAAAAATCAGAAGGTCGCAACCGGTAATTACAACTTGAAATCCATTATGCAGCTTGTCGATTTTTACGAAAAAAATTCTGCTCGATTTGAACCAGTTAGAGAGAAAATGGAAGTTGAAGGTATGCCGTATCCACAGATGAAGATGATTGATATGGGATTTTGGCAGATTGGTTTGGAGTTGGATACAAATAAGGGAATACAGACAGCTCACTAGGAGGTAGAAACATGGAATATACACCAATGGAAAAGGATGTTCTTGCTATGATGCAGAGAACTGATTTTAAGAATATATCAAAAGGTGATGTGATTAGTTTTGCATCAAAGATAGGCGAGCTTCGTCCTGAAGTGGCTAAAGAAGTGCTTGCACAGTTTCCTGAATTTGTTGGATTAATGAAATCTTCATTAACTGAATACAAGGGGATGCTTGATACAATTGTAAGTAGTGATGATGCAAGTATTAAGGAGTATTACGGTGTAGCAAACAAAGAAATGGATCAGGCTGCAGATAGTAGAAAACAGTTTTATGCTTTTGTAAAACAAGTGCAAGCTGATTGCAGTAAACTTCTCGATAATCCCAACCTTCCTCCTGAGATGATGATTGAGATATTAAACAGAGAGGCTGAACTTGTAAAAATGGCGAATGAAAAAGATACAGAGATTCGTCAGCAAGAAAAAGAAATCGAAGACAAGGTAAATAAAAAGGACTCTGAAAAGAGAGAGTTCAACTGGAAACTTGTCGGAGGTATCAGCTTTGCTTTGATGACTGTAGCTGGAATTAGTGCAGGGGTTCTTGGCGGAAAATTCGATCTTAAGTTTCCTAAAAAAAGCTAATCGTGAACTAAAAGGTGATTGAATACTGAAACTTGGAGGTGCTGACATGAGAGTGTTGGATTTGGATATGGATTATTTCATGACAGAAATAGCTAACACACCACTTTCTTGTAAGGAAAGACTTGCTGAAGAGGATTATGGAAATTCAGTATGGTCTGCAGAAGAAATTCGACAATTCTTAGAGCAAAATTTAGGATTGTCAAAAACACAAAAAATACCGGGAAGAATTGTAAGTGGGCATAATGAATCACTATTCTTTTGGGAAGAACTTATTAATTGCAAAAAGCTTTCAGATTCCTTTGATGTTGTTCATGTTGATTCTCATGCTGATTTAGGCTTGGGAGATGCATCATGGAGTTTTTTGCAAAGTGAGTTTCTTACACTTCCGATTGATTCAAGAAGAAAAATAAGCGAGTATGAATTTTACGATAAAATAAAAAAAATTAGTATATGTGACTATTTGCTTTGGGCAGTTGCCTATAGAATGGTTTCATCTATTACATATTGTGCAAATCCTCATGGTGACAAGAACGATTATGTACTTGACACGTTAAAGGATTTTCATGAAGAGTACATTTGGGATAAACCTGTAAAAAATTATATACAGTTAAAGTATAATAAAACGATGGAAATGCCTGATTATGATTCGTCTGACGCATATAAGAAAAAATATCTCGAGGGTGCAATAAAAGATCCAGAAGTGGAACTGTTAATAATTCCAACGATTGAGGATGTGAAATTTGACGGAAACTTTGATTATGCAGTTATGGCACAATCGCCCAACTACACCCCGGCAAGTGCAGATTTCATACTGGATATTTTCAGAGAATATATCGAAGAAATATAATTAGCTGCTAATTTGCCTATACAAATTATAGGGCAATTCAAGGTTATCATAGGCTCGAAACCCTAGATTTTAAGGAAAAAAGTGCGTTCCAACATTTCCTTGTACAATAGGGGTTGAGTATGTTTTTCGTTGAACAACCGAGCCATGTGGAGACTGTTGTCTTGCTTTCCAAGGGAATGGTCGATAGCAGGAAAGATTGCATCCTGGATGCGTACCGCAGTGGGCATTGTAGAAAGCAGCCATATCCGTGTGATGCGTGTTGCAGACAATATGCGTAACGTTGCTGTTATCGAAGGTGATAAGGTAGAAGCACAGATTAAGTTCGGTTGGGAAGTGGAAGCTTATCCGGTTAATGAGATTGCCCAGTCTGTAGATGCGGTGTCTGAAACAGATGTAAATACTCTGGTAGAAGAGTATTATGATAAGTATGAGATTTTACTGGAAGGCAGAGAAGAGAAGGAATTCCGTAAGCATGTAGCGGTGCAGGCACAGATTGAAATCGGCTTTGAACGTTTCTTAGAGGAAAAGAACTATCAGGCCATCGTGACTCATTTCGGAGATCTTGGTGCTTTGAAGCAGCTTCCGGGACTTTAAACGTGACCTGATGCTTGGCGAGGTATTCTATAAGTAAGCACTAAGAAAAACAAGCGACTGTGAAGCAGGCATTTGTGTCAAAATTACAAGGAGGTATTACAATGGACGCAGCACAATTAATTATTGAGGGAAAGGGTTACTTAGGTATTGAGTTTGGGTCTACCAGAATTAAAGCCGTTCTGGTGGATAAGTCAGGAAATGTATTGGCATCCGGTGGACACAGCTGGGAAAACCGTTATGAAGATGGTGTCTGGACCTATTCTCTGAACGATATCTGGGATGGCTTACAGGATTGTTACAAGGATCTTAAGGAGAATGTGAAGAAGGAGTACGGTGTTACCTTAAAGCACCTAGATGCCATCGGATTCTCTGCGATGATGCATGGTTATCTGGCGTTTGATGAGAATGATACCATTCTGGTTCCGTTCCGTACCTGGAGAAATACGATTACAGAGGAAGCAGCTTCAAAGCTTACTGCAGAATTTAACTATAACATTCCGCAGAGATGGAGCATTGCACATCTTTATCAGGCAATCCTGAACGGGGAAGAGCATGTTCCCTATGTGGATTTCTTTACAACACTGGCAGGCTATGTTCATTGGAGACTGACCGGAAGAAAGGTACTTGGAGTCGGTGATGCATCGGGAATGTTCCCGATTGACATTCACACCGGGGATTATGATCAGGCGATGATTCAAAAGTTTGATAAGCTGGTTGCGGATCAGAATTATCGTTGGAATCTCCGTGATATTCTTCCGAGGGTGTTAGCAGCAGGAGAGGAAGCAGGTGTGCTGACCGAAGAAGGAGCTTCCCTTCTTGATCCGAGTGGGGATCTGCAGGCAGGCATTCCGCTCTGTCCCCCGGAGGGTGATGCAGGAACCGGTATGGTCGCAACGAACAGCGTTGCAAAACGAACCGGTAATATCTCTGCAGGAACCTCCATATTTGCCATGGTAGTTCTGGAAAAGGAGCTTTCCAAGGTATATCCGCAGATCGATCTTGTAACTACGCCGGATGGTGCGCTGGTTGGTATGGTACACTGTAATAATTGTACTTCAGATATCAATGCGTGGGTGAATCTGTTCAGGGAATTCGGTGAAATGTATGGTTTAACTTTTGATATGAATGATCTGTTTACAAAGCTTTACAGTGTTGCATTAAAGGGTGATCCGGACTGTGGCGGAATGATTTCCTATAATTACTTTTCCGGAGAGCCGGTTACCGGTTTTGATGCCGGTGCACCGTTGTTTGTACGTGATGCCGAGAGTAAGTTTACACTGGCGAATACCATGAGAATGCATCTGTATTCTGCACTTGCAGCTTTAAAATCCGGTATGGATCTGATGCTGAAGGAAGAGGGTGTCCAGGTAGACCAGTTATTTGGACATGGCGGCTATTTCAAAACAAAAGGTGTCGGACAGAGAATTGCGGCAGCAGCTATGAATGCACCGGTATCGGTTATGGAAACAGCCGGTGAGGGCGGTGCCTGGGGTATTGCTGTTCTGGCTGCATTCCTTGCTAAGAAGAAGGACGGCCAGAGCCTTGGCGAGTTCTTGAATGAGGAGATTTTTGCCGGAAACAAGGGTGTTAAGATGGATCCTATGGAAGAGGATGTCGAGGGCTTTGAGAAGTTCATGGAGAAGTATATGAAGAATCTCCCGGCTGAGAAGGCTGCTGTCGAGGCACTGTAGACATATTTTAAAAACATGTAAATGTTGATAAAGATTTAAGAATAACTATATGATAAACATCTTAAAGTAAGAGATAAATATTTGGAAGGAAGGTTATGTCATGTTAGAAGAATTAAAACAGAAGGTATACGAAGCAAATATGCTTCTTCCGAAATATGGTCTGGTAACATTTACCTGGGGTAATGTGAGTGCTATTGACCGTGAAACCGGATATTTTGTGATTAAGCCAAGTGGTGTGGATTATGAAATTATGAAGCCGGAAGATATGGTGGTTATGGATCTTGAAGGAAACCGTGTGGAAGGAAGGTATAAGCCATCCTCCGATACACCGACCCATCTGGAGCTGTATAAGGCGTTTCCGGAAATAGGTGGAATTGTACATACCCATTCTTCCTACGCAACGAGCTGGGCACAGACCGGAAGAAGTATTCCCTGTTATGGTACGACTCATGCGGATTATTTCTACGGAGAAATCCCCTGTGTGAGATGTCTGACGAAGGAAGAGATTAACTCTGCTTACGAAGAAAATACCGGACACCTGATTGTTTCGGAATTTAAACGCATGAAGAAGGATGTAATGGCAGTTCCTGCAGTGTTGTGCAAGAATCATGGTCCTTTTTCCTGGGGCAAGGATGCAAAGGAGGCCGTCCACAATGCGGTGGTTCTTGAAGAGGTTGCCAAGATGGCATATCGAATCGAGCTGATTTATCCGCAGGTAGCACCTGCCCCGCAGGAATTACAGGATAAGCATTATTTCCGTAAGCATGGTGCAAATGCATATTACGGACAGAATTAACAGGATATCGAGAGGGTATAAAACAGATGAAGATGAAAACAGCACCTATGGGGTGGAACAGCTGGGATTGTTATGGAGCGGCTGTTACAGAAGATATCGTACGACGGAACGCTGAATTTATGGCTGAGCATCTGAAGGAGTACGGTTGGGAATATATTGTGGTGGATATCCAATGGTATGAGCCTTATGCTGCAACCAATGAGTATCATCCTTTTGCGGATGTAGTAATGGATGAGTATGGAAGACTGTTTCCCGCAGTAAATCGTTTTCCTTCCGCAGCAAACGGTGCGGGCTTTGGACCATTGGCAGAATATGTCCATTCTCTTGGATTGAAGTTCGGCATTCATATTATGAGAGGGATTCCACGACAGGCTGTACATCAGAACACGAAAATCATGAACAGTGACAGACATGCCCGGGAAATTGCCAAAACAAACAGTATCTGTGCCTGGAATACGGATATGTATGGTGTAGATCCTGAGAAAGACGGGGCACGGGAATACTATAACAGTATTTTTGAATTATATGCTTCCTGGGGTGTGGATTTTATTAAATGTGATGATATTGCACGGGAACTGCCACATGAGGAATCCGAACTGATTATGCTGAGCAAAGCATTGCATGGTTGCGGAAGACCCATGGTTTTAAGTCTGTCGCCGGGACCTGCTCTTTTAGAAAAGGCAGAGCTTTATAAGCAGATTTCCAATATGTGGAGAATCACCGATGATTTCTGGGATAAGTGGGAACTGTTATATGATATGTTTTCAAGAGCAGAAAAATGGTGCACCCATGCAGGTGCAGGGTACTGGCCGGATGCCGATATGCTTCCGGTCGGACCGATACGGCAGGTATATGATGTGAATAACTGGACGAATTTCACACAGGATGAGCAGATCACCATGCTGACACTCTGGAGTATCATGCGTTCTCCTTTGATGCTGGGAGGAGAGCTGACAGGGTTTGACGAATTCACTATGAATCTGGTAACCAATTCTGAAATACTTGCCATGCATGCAAATGCACGGCATTCGCATCAGGTGTGGAGACGTGAAATCGATGGTATAGAGCATGCATTGTGGATTGCAGCAGATACAAAGGGTGGATATTATGTCGCGGTATTTAATCTGGGTGATAAAGACAGTGACATATCCATACCGCTTGCCGATCTGGAGATTTATGATGGAGTAAATGGAACGGAGCTTTGGAGCGGAGAGCACGTGGAAGAGCCAAAGAGCCTTAGTGTGTCATTAAAGAGTCATGGTGCTAGGGCATATCATTTTACGTACAACTAAAAAGCATACTACTGTTAATGTATAGATAAGAAACAAAGATAAAATAGTAAAAATAGAAGAGAACAAAGAAAGAATATGGAGATAAAACAGAAAGGAATAAACAATGAATGTAAATCCTATAACAAGATTGGATTATCCAGATC
>ENA-ORRU01002038-ORRU01002038.1-human-gut-metagenome-genome-assembly--contig:-NODE-2038-length-11174-cov-5.554456_pt1 | contig 11174 bp, 10 predicted proteins | sample MGYA00242184_ERZ509151 | MGnify/ENA primary metagenome ERZ509151 (study PRJEB26280, sample SAMEA2338667) | human gut metagenome | biome: human gut; feature: human-associated habitat; material: faeces... | reverse complement strand
GGGAGCTGATAAAAAGTATATAGGTAAGTTCTTTACATTCTGTATAGAAAAAGGACATAAGGGTGGAGCGAAACTTAAAGCCAAGGCAGGTAATGGACTGTTTGTAGCACTTTTGTTGTTTGTTGGCATACCACTTCCTGGTACAGGAGCATGGACAGGAACACTTGCTGCAAGCTTTCTTGATATGGGATTTAAGAAGAGTGTAATAGCAGTGCTTGCAGGTGTATTACTTGCAGGTATAATAATGGGCGTTGCTTCAGCAGGATTGTTTACAGCTATATTTAACTTTGCATAATATCTGTGTAAGTGTTTTTATACAGAATTGGCACATGCAGATAATATAATTATAATCAGCTGGTATATGTTATGCGGCATATACCAGCTGTATCAATATTAAGAAGGTTTGTTTTTGCATTATGTTAAAATTGTGGCTGTGTGACAGGCTGAAAACATATGGATTTTAGGGGGTTTTGAAAAAAATAAAAAAAATTAAAAAAAGTTTAAAAAAGTGCTTGACGAAATACCGATTAACGTGTATTATAATGAAGTGCTTTGCGGTAACGACTTACACAAAGCGTTAAAGATATGGCTTATTGGTCAAGTGGTTAAGACGTCGCCCTCTCACGGCGAAGACAGGGGTTCGACTCCCCTATAAGCTATTCTGAGTTATATTCAACTGACAAGAGTGGACATTAATGTCCACTCTTTCGTTTTTATCCAGAAATCAACAACATCTGTAGATTTAAGAAGATAAAGCCAGATATATGATTCAGTATCTAATTGAATAATCCAGAAAAGAGGTAGATATGGGTAAAAGAGAAGATTATGAAGCTAAGACAGAAAAGCTTATAGCACCTATTATTGCTGCTAATCATGTGGAACTTTTTGATGTTGATTACGTTAAAGAGGGCCAGGACTGGTATTTAAGAGTCTATATTGATAAAGAAGGCGGAGTCACTATAGATGACTGCCAGGCAGTAAGCAGAGCATTCAATGAAATACTTGATAAGGAGAATTATATTTCTGACCAGTATATTTTTGAAGTGAGCTCACCAGGACTAACAAGACCCTTAAAGAAAGAAAAAGACTATGAAAAGAGCTTAGGACGTCTTATAGATATCAGACTTTATAAGCCGGTTGAGGGTAAGAAGGAATATACAGGAGTTCTTAAAGAATATAATAAAGATGTTATTATGATAGAAGCAGATAATTCCATGATAACTATAGAAAGAAGTAATCTTTCGATGATCAGATGGGCGTATGTAGAGCAGTAAAATTAACTGTGGACATTTAGGCCTGCAGCTTATGCTTTAAATTACACGTTAGCAGATGCATTTATATTATATAATGGAGGATGATAAAATGAATAAGGATTTAATACTTGCGATTGAGGCTTTGGAAAAAGAAAATGGTATCAGTAAAGAGGTTATGTTTGATGCTATAGAAAAGTCTTTAATGGATGAGTATAAGGCAGAGTTTGATAAGGCAGATAACGGAAGAGTTTCACTTGACAGAATAACAGGAGATTTTCATATATATTCAGACAGAACTGTTGTTGAGAAGGTGGAAGTTCCAGAATTCAGGGAAAACAAAAAAGAAAAATATGTATCTGGTACAGAGATAGCTATAGAAGATGCAAGAAAGATTAAGCCAGGATGTCAGATAGGTGATGTTATCACAATAGAAGTCAAGTCTGAAGAGTTTTCAAGAAAGGCAGCTAAGAATGCCAAGAATACAATAGTACAGACAATAAGAGAACAGGAAAAGAACGCACTCTACAATGAACTTCATGATAAAGAAAGAGAAATCATCACAGGCGTTGTACAAAGAATTAACGAAAATGGTGATATGACAATCGACATCGGAAGAACACAGGCTGTTCTTAAGGCTGATGATAAGTCAAGAAATGGTGAAGGAAGCAGGTTTAAGGATAAGGAATTCAAGCCAGGTGACAGAATAAAGGTATATGTTGTAAGTGTAAGCAACAGGGAAAGAAACGGACTTGGTATTAAAATATCAAGAAAATCTCCTGAATTCGTTAAGAAGCTGTTTGAAGAAGAAGTAACTGAAATAAAAGATGGTACAGTTGAGATTATGGCTATAGCAAGAGAAGCAGGCTCAAGAACTAAAATGGCAGTAAGAGCTAATGTTCCTCATGTTGATCCGGTTGGAGCATGTGTAGGTATCAATGGTGCAAGAGTAAAGAATATTGTTAATGAACTTGGTAATGAACAGATTGATATAGTTGAGTGGGATGCTAATCCAGCACAGCTTATTGTTAATGCACTTAGTCCTGCAAAGGTAGTATCAGCAGTTGCTGATGAAGAAGAAAAGAAAGCCAGAATAATCGTATCTGAACAGCAGTTATCACTTGCTATTGGTAAGTCAGGACAGAATGTAAGACTTGCTGCAAAGCTTACAGGATATGGAATAGATATAAAGAGTGAAGCTGATGCGGAAGAAAATACAGTCTATGACACAGATGTTGTAGAAGAAAATACAGCCTCTGACATAGATGTTGTAGAAGAATAATATTTTGGGGAGTGATATTTTGACAGCAGTAAAGAAGATTCCACAAAGAAAATGTATTGGTTGTAACCAGATGAAGAATAAGAAGGAGCTTATTCGTATTCTTAAAACACAGGACGACGAGATTGTGATAGATACAACTGGAAAGAAAAATGGAAGAGGTGCATATATATGCCCTGATGCAGAGTGCCTTAAGAAAGCAAGAAAGTCAAAGGGACTTGAAAGAGCTTTCAAGATGGCAATAAATCCAGCTGTTTATGATGAACTGGAAAAGGAGATGACAGGTCTTGAACAATAGCAGAGCATTATCTATGATAGGTCTTGCCATGAAGGCTGGAAAGGTTGCAAGCGGAGAGTTTTCAACAGAAAAGGCAGTAAAAGAGCGTAAGGCTTATATGGTGATAGTTGCAGATGATTCATCTGACAATACAAAAAAGAATTTTAAAAACATGTGCGAATTCTATAAGGTTCCAGTTTATTTCTTTAGTAATAAAGAAGAACTGGGGCATGCGATAGGTAAAGAATTCAGAGCATCACTCGCAATCCTTGATGAAGGATTTAAGAATAGTATTGAGAAGCATTTTAAGTAGATTAGTAATAATCAGTGTATAATAATATGCGGATATAACACATATATGTATATCTGCATATTAGGAAAGAGGTCAAATGGCAAATATGAGAGTTCATGAACTTGCAAAGGAATTAAATATTTCTTCAAAAGATATAACTGATATGCTTAGCAGCAATGAAAAAAAGTACACAGCAATGAGCGGGCTTGGAGAAAATGAAATTAACAATGTTAAAAGCAGATTCAAAGCAAAAGCAGTTGCTGACAATAGCACAGTAAAAACAGAACCTAAAAAGGCAGAAGAAAGAAACGTGAAAGTAGAAGAAAAGATTAATAAAACGGAAGAAAATAAAATAAATACAGAAACTAAAGAGAAGATAAAGCCAGATGATGCAAAGGCATCAGCTGAAAAGAAAAATGTGGCACAGGATGGGGATAAGAAACATATATCACAGGTTTATTTCCCACAGAACAGCCAGAAGTCTGATAACAGAGACAGAAATAATAACCGCAGGGATAACAACGGCGGCTATAGAAACAATGACCGTAACAGAGATGGAAACAACGGTTATAGAAACAATGACCGCAACGGTTACGGAAACAGAGATAACAGAGACGGAAACAACGGTTATAGAAACAACGACCGCAACGGCTACGGAAACAGAGATAACAGAGACGGAAACAACAACGGCTATAGAAACAATGACCGCAACGGCTATGGAAACAGAGACAACAGAGACGGAAACAACAACGGTTATAGAAACAACGACCGCAATGGCTATGGAAACAGAGACAACAGAGACGGAAACAACAACGGCTATAGAAACAACGACCGCAACGGCTACGGAAACAGAGACAACAAGGATGGCAATAACGGTTATAGAAATAACGACCGCAATGGAAATAACAATGGACGTTCAGGAAGAGACGGACAGGGCTTTTCAGGTGCAAGAAGAAATGACAGAGCAGCTTCAGCACCTAAGGAAGATTTCATATTTGAAACAAAACCTGATTCAAGAAGACCTGATTCAAGAAAGAATGATTCAAGAAAGAATGATAGAAAGAAGGACAATGAGGCAAAGGAAAATCTTAAGTTTGCTAATAGCAAGCATGAGAAGAAGCCAGTTCCAAAGCCAGAAAAGAAGGAAGAGGAGACAATTAAGCAGCTTGTTTTACCAGATACCCTCACTATAAAGGAACTTGCTGATAAGATGAAGGTCCAGCCATCAGCTATCGTTAAGAAGTTATTCCTTCAGGGCAAGGTTGTTACGATTAACCAGGAAGTTGATTATGATACAGCTGAGGAAATAGCACTTGAGTTCAACTGTATATGTGATCATGAGGTAAAGGTTGATGTTATAGCAGAGCTTCTTAAGGAAGATGAAGAAGATGAGTCAAAGATGGTTCCAAGACCACCAGTAGTCTGTGTTATGGGACACGTTGATCATGGTAAGACATCACTTCTTGATGCAATCCGAGAGACACATGTTACAGATAAGGAATCAGGTGGTATCACACAGAAGATTGGTGCTTATATGGTAGATGTTAACGGACAGAAGATAACATTCCTTGATACACCAGGACATGAAGCTTTCACAGCTATGCGTATGCGTGGAGCACAGGCTACAGATATTGCTATTCTCGTAGTAGCAGCAGATGATGGCGTTATGCCACAGACTATCGAAGCTATTAATCATGCCAAGGCAGCAGGTGTGGAGATTATTGTTGCAGTTAACAAGATTGATAAGCCTAACGCCAACATCGAAAAGGTTAAGCAGGAGCTTACAGAATATGAGCTTATAGCTGAAGACTGGGGTGGTTCTACTACATTTGTTCCAGTATCTGCCCATACAAAGGAAGGTATTGATGAGCTTCTTGAGATGATACTTCTTACAGCTGAGGTTAATGAGTTAAAAGCTAATCCTGACCGTAAGGCAAGAGGTATTGTAATAGAAGCAGAGCTTGATAAGGGACGTGGTCCTGTGGCTACAATTCTTGTACAGAAGGGTACATTAAGAGTGGGTGATGCAGTTGCTGCTGGTTCATGCTATGGTAAGATAAGAGCCATGATAGATGATAAGGGAAGAAGAGTTAAGGAAGCAACACCATCTATGCCTGTAGAGATACTTGGTCTTAACGATGTACCTAATGCAGGTGAGATTATTATGGCTACAGATAACGAAAAAGAAGCAAGAAATATTGCTGATACATTCATAGCAGAGGGCAAAAAGAAGCTTCTTGATGATACTAAGCATAAGGTTTCACTTGATGCTTTATTTGAACAGATACAGGCTGGTAACATGAAGGAACTTGATCTTATCATAAAGGCAGATGTACAGGGTTCAGTAGAAGCTGTTAAGCAGAGCCTTGTTAAGCTTTCTAATGAAGAAGTTATCGTTAAGGTAATACATGGTGGTGTTGGTAACATCAACGAATCCGATGTTGTTTTAGCATCAGCTTCTAATGCGATTATTATAGGATTTAATGTAAAGCCAGATAATCAGGCAAGAATAGTAGCAGAAAGAGAAAAGGTTGACTTAAGACTTTACAGCGTTATCTATAATGCTATTGAAGATGTAGAAGCAGCACTTAAGGGTATGCTTGAACCTATATACGAAGAAAAGATTATCGGTCATGCTGAAATAAGACAGATATTCAAAGCATCAGGTGTTGGTAACATTGCAGGTGCTATCGTTACAGAGGGTAGAATCACAAGAGATTCTGTTGTCAGAATCACAAGAGACAAAGAACAGATATACGAAGGACCTATTGCAACACTTAAGCATTTCAAGGATGATGTCAAGGAGGTTAAGGCTGGTTCTGAATGTGGTATGGTATTTGAAAACTTCGGACAGATTCAGGAAGGCGACCTTGTAGAAGCACATATTATGGTTGAGGTGCCAAGATAAAAATGTCAATATATTTAAAGTATCCGGGTTATGGGTATCCGGATACTTTAAAGTAAAAGAATATGATTCATATAAAAAGTGTCAGAAAAGGGGGATACAATGCGTAAAAACAGCGTAAAGAATACCCGTATTAATGGCGAGGTATTAAAAGAGCTTAGTAATATAATCCGCAGTGAAATCAAAGATCCAAGGATTAATCCTATGACTTCGGTTGTATCTGTTGAGGTTGCACCAGACCTTAAGACATGCAAAGCATATATAAGTGTTCTTGGTGATGAAAAGTCACAGCAGGATACTATTGCAGGACTTAAGAGTGCGGAAGGCTATATTAGGAGAGAACTTGCAAGAACAGTTAATCTGCGTAACACACCAGAGATTAAGTTTATACTTGATCAGTCAATAGAGTATGGAATTAATATGTCTAAGCTTATAGACGAAGTGACTAAAAAAGATGATGAGAGTCATAAATAGTAGATGATTAACTGATAAAAGCTTTAGTTAAGAATGGAGAATAAGGTATGAATGTGATTGAGGAATTAAAGGGTGCACATGTTGTCGGAATAACTGGACATATAAGACCAGATGGCGATTGTACGGGTTCTACACTTGCATTATATAATTATTTGAAAAAAAATATGCCGGATATGGATGTTTCAGTATACCTTGAACAGCCAGGAGAGGAATTCTCATATCTTAGCGGATATTCAGATATAAAGAATACATTAGAAGAAGACAAAAAGTTTGATGTGTTTATTGTTCTTGACTGTAGTTCAATAGACAGAATAGAGCCTTTTGCCAGAGGTTTTGAAAATGCTGATAAGACTATATGCATAGATCATCATATAAGTAATAACAGCTTTGCAGATGTTAACCAGGTTGTTTCTGATGCCAGTTCAGCATGTGAAGTGCTGTATGATACATTAGATGATGAAAAGATAGATAAAGCAGTGGCAGAGTGTATATATACAGGTATTATACATGATACAGGTGTGTTCAAGTATAGCTGTACATCTCTTCATACTATGGAAATAGCGGGAAAGATGATGCAGATGGGAATAGATTATTCTGATATAATAGACAACAGCTTTTATAAGAAAACATATGTACAGAACCAGATACTTGGAAGAGCGTTACTTGAGAGCGTGCTTTTCTATGATAAAAAATGCATATTCTCAAGTGTCACAAGAGATGAAATGAACTTTTATGGTGTGACAGGAAAAGAACTGGGTGGTATAATAGAGCAGTTAAGACTTACCGAGGGTGTTGAAGTTGCTATATTCTTATATGAAACCGGAGATGACGAATATAAAGTCAGCTTAAGATCTAAAAAGGAGATAGATGTCAGTGCTATAGCAGTGGCTTTTGGCGGCGGTGGACATGTGAGGGCAGCTGGTTTTTTGGCAAAAGGAACTGTGCATGATATAATCAACCGTATAGGAGAAATGATAGAAGAACAGTATTCTGATATGCAGAATTAATTAAAGGAGTACATGCGGTATGAACGGTATAATTAATGTATATAAAGAAAAAGGGTTTACATCTCATGATGTAGTAGCAAAGCTACGAGGTATTCTTCATATGAAAAAAATCGGACATACCGGAACACTTGATCCAGATGCAGTAGGTGTTTTGCCGGTGTGTCTTGGAAAAGGAACAGGGCTGGTATCTATGATAACAGACTGGACTAAGACATATGAGGCAGTGATGCTTCTTGGTACAACCACTGATACGCAGGATACAAGTGGAAATGTTTTAACAAAGTCGGTGGTTGATGTAGACGAAAGAACAGTTCTTGAGGTATGCAGCCAGTTTGAAGGTGAGTACGAACAGATTCCGCCGATGTATTCGGCATTAAAGGTTAATGGAAAGAAGCTTTATGAGCTTGCAAGAGCTGGAATAGAGGTTGAGAGAAAACCAAGAAGAGTAGTTATTAATTCGCTAAGAGTTAATGATATTAATTTGGAAGATGATATAAAAACAGTAACAATAACAGTAGACTGTTCTAAAGGAACTTATATCAGGACATTATGTGATGATATAGGAAAAAAGCTGGGCTGTGGAGCCTGTATGATGTCGCTTAAAAGAACGAGAGTCGGAGATTTTATCATAGATGATACACTGACACTTAACCAGATAGCTGCGCTTACTTTAAAGGGTGATATAGAGCAGTACATAGTCAGCATAGATAAAATGTTTTCTGGCTACAGAAAGGTTGTTGTCAGTGCAGGATATAACAAACTCCTTTATAATGGCAATAAGCTTCCACTTGAGGCAGTGCAGGATCAGAACAGCGAATTTCTGGATATGGAAGAATTCAGAATATATGATGCAGATGAGGATTTTGTCGGCATATATAAATATATCGGAGGACAATTAGTTCCAAAGAAAATGTTTTATGAAAAATCAGTTACCTGAAAGGTGGTGCATACCAGGATGGAATACATACATGGTACTGAGGATTTCAAGCTTGATAAACCAAGTGCTGTAACACTTGGCAAATTCGATGGTGTTCATCTTGGACATCAGAAGCTGATATCAATAGTCAGGGAAAAGGCGGATGAGCTTGGATTGCTGTCAGTTATGTTTACATTTGACAGAATACCGCTTAGCATATGTCCGCAGAAGAATCAGCATTTTTTATCTACGAATTCGGAGAGAAGAAATCTTTGTGAGAATTATGGACTTGATGTTGAAGTTGAATATCCGTTCACGACAGAGCTTATGAACATGGAACCAGATGACTTCATAAAAGATATTCTTGTTGATAAGCTTAAGGCGAAAGTGCTTGTTGTTGGTACAGACTACTGCTTTGGAAAAAACAGAAGCGGCAATGTTGAGTTTCTTATAAAAAATGCAGCAAGATATGGATATGAAACAATAGTTGTAGAAAAAGAAAAGTTTCAGGGAAAAGATATAAGCAGTACATATGTACGTGAAGAGCTTAAAATGGGACATATGGAAACAGTGAATGTTTTGTTAAACAGACCATATTCAATATCTGGAATTGTTGCCAAGGGTAACCAGCTTGGCAGAACGATAGATATCCCGACTATTAATGTATATCCTACAGAGATAAAGCTGCTCCCGCCAAATGGAGTATATGCATCCAAAATACTTATTGATAACATCGAATATTACGGAGTGACCAATCTTGGTACAAAGCCAACGGTCAGTGATGGATATGAAATAAGTGTAGAAACCAATGTTTTTTATTTTGATAAAGATGTGTATGGAAACAGGGTAGAGGTTAAACTGCTTCATTTTTTAAGACAGGAAATGAAGTTTGAGAATATAGAAGCTTTAAAGAAACAGATGGAAAGTGATGCAAGCTTTGCAAAAGAAATGTTTATGCTTTAGTCTGTATAGAATAGCTTTATAATAGTAAAATGTCTTGACAAAATTTTGCAAAAATGTTTTGACAAAATACTTGATTATAAGATGGAGATATGCTATATTACATAGCGTATGAGCCGTCACCCAGATTAGGGACACTCCGACCCGGATCTTAGTGACAGGTGATTAAAAAATAGGAGGAATATTAGAATGATATCTAAGGAAAAGAAAGCAGAAATTATCGCTAACTATGGAAGAAAAGCAGGAGATACAGGTTCTCCAGAAGTTCAGGTTGCAATCTTAACAGAAAGAATTGCTGAATTAACAGAACATTTAAAGGTTAACCAGAAGGATCACCACTCAAGAAGAGGTCTTTTAAAGATGGTTGGTAAGAGAAGAGCTTTACTTTCTTATTTAAAGAAGAACGATATCGAGAGCTACAGAAACTTAATCGAGCGTTTAGGAATCAGAAAGTAATTATAAGGGCGGAGTTGTACCTATATTATATGTACAACTTCGCCCTGCTTTGTGTCTATATATACGGAAATATCCAGGTAGAGACAGAAGGAAAGCTATAAAATAACCATAAAAAGCAGCAGAAACAGGCATATAACAGAAGGGATAACCGAGACCACTCAAAAGAATATCATTTTTATGACGATATAATGATATGCAGATGCATATTTAAGTGGTGTTTTTTTGAGTTGTTTCGGACCTTCTGTTCAAAAACTAAACTAAACAGCCAAAAGGCAGAAACGAGGAAAGCATGTTTAAACAGTACACAATGGAATTAGCTGGCAGAACATTAAGAGTTGATGTTGGCAGAGTATGTGCACAGGCTAACGGAGCAGCACTTATGCACTATGGGGATACAGTAGTACTTTCAACAGCTACTGCATCTAAGGAACCAAGAGAAGGAATCGATTTCTTCCCACTTAGTGTTGAATACGAAGAGAAGATGTACGCTGTTGGTAAGATACCAGGCGGCTTCAACAAAAGAGAAGGAAAGGCTTCTGAGAACGCAATTCTTACATCAAGAGTAATAGACAGACCTATGAGACCTTTATTTCCTAAGGACTATCGTAACGATGTTACACTCAACAACATGGTTATGGCAGTAGATCCAGAGTGCCGTCCAGAGCTTGTAGCTATGATAGGTGCTTCTATTGCAACATGTATATCAGATATTCCTTTTGATGGTCCATGTGCCATGACACAGATTGGTATGATTGATGGTGAGTTTGTTGTTAACCCATCACAGACACAGTGGCAGGAAGGTGATCTTCAGCTTACAGTTGCATCTACTAAGCAGAAGGTTATTATGATTGAAGCAGGTGCCAATATTATCCCAGAGGATAAGATGATAGAGGCTATCTATAAGGCTCACGATATCAACCAGACAATCATTGCCTTTATTGAAAAGATTGTAGCAGAGGTTGGTAAGGAAAAGCATTCATATGAAAGCTGTGCTATTCCAGCAGAAATGTTCGAGGCCATGAAGCAGGTAGTTTCACCAGAGGAAATGGAAATAGCAGTATTCTCTGATGATAAGCAGACAAGAGAAAAGAACATTGATGAAGTAACAGAAAAGATGAAGGAAGCTTTTGCTGACAATGAAGAATACCTTGCAGTTCTTGGTGAGGCTGTTTATCAGTATCAGAAGAAGACTGTACGTAAGATGATCTTAAAGGATCATAAGAGACCTGATGGACGTGCTATTAACCAGATAAGACCACTTGCAGCAGAGGTTGATATCATTCCTAGAGTACATGGTTCTGCTATGTTTACAAGAGGACAGACACAGATATGTGATGTTGTTACTCTTGCACCTTTAT
>ENA-ORRU01002028-ORRU01002028.1-human-gut-metagenome-genome-assembly--contig:-NODE-2028-length-11232-cov-3.966449_pt1 | contig 11232 bp, 7 predicted proteins | sample MGYA00242184_ERZ509151 | MGnify/ENA primary metagenome ERZ509151 (study PRJEB26280, sample SAMEA2338667) | human gut metagenome | biome: human gut; feature: human-associated habitat; material: faeces... | reverse complement strand
CGCTGACGTACCTGAAATACGCCGTTTTGCTGGTGATGGTTTTCCTGCTGCCGGCGTTCCTTGTGAACGACGTTGGCATGGGCGACCCCTTCTTCTGCAAATACCTCTGCCCCCAGGGCGTGCTGGAGGGAGCCATCCCGCTGTCCCTCGCCAATTCCGGCATCCGGGCGGCGCTGGGCAAGCTGTTTACATGGAAGTTCAGCATCCTGCTGTCGGTGATCGTGCTGAGCGTGGTGTTCTACCGTCCCTTCTGCAAGTGGCTCTGTCCGCTGGGGGCGTTTTACGCGCTGTTCAACCGGGTATCTCTCTTTCAGATAAAGGTGGACAAAAACAAGTGTGTATCCTGCGGAAAATGCGCCAAAGCCTGCAAGATGGATGTGGACGTAACAAAGGCGCCCAACCATACTGAGTGCATCCGCTGCGGAATGTGCATACGCACCTGTCCGACGGGCGCCGTGCGCTTCCGTTACGGCTTCGGAGACGGTAAAGATAAAACAAAAGCGGCAAAAAAAGCCGCAGAAAATAATAAACAATAATAACAAGGAGAAAAAAACAGATGAAAACGAATAGAACGAATACGGCCGGCCGATTGCTGGCACTGCTGCTTCTCGCCCTGATGATGCTGTCTTTGACAGCCTGCGGCACAAAGAACGGAGACAAAGCGGACGGAATGAGCAGCGAACCGAAGAATGCCGAGGAAGCGGTCGCCATGCACAAAGATCTGATGGCGCAGGAAAATGCCATTCTCTCGGAGAACACAGCCCTTTGGGAAAAGGTATTCATGGCAGCCGACAAGGGCATGACCATGCAGGAGGACGGCAAAAACTACGGCGACTTCCTGCTGGATACCGTCGAGGCCGCTAAAGAGCAGTTCACCGACAAGGAGTATGAGTGGCTGAAGGAGTCGGCCACGGAGATCAGCAATATCGAAAACAAGCTGACCGAGCTGGAAAACAAGTACCCCGAGATCATGCAGGAATCCGTGGACGGCGATATGAGCGTGCCCGCAGGCAGCGATATGACCAATCCGCCCGACGACGGCAGCATGCAGAAGTTCCCCGCATTTGAGGGCAAAGACTTGGATGGGAATCCGGTGAAGAGCGACGAGCTGTTCTCCGGCAATGCTGTCACCGTGGTGAATTTCTGGTTCACCACCTGCAATCCCTGCGTGGGTGAGCTTGCCGAGCTGGACGCGCTGAACAAAGAACTCGCAGAGAAGGGCGGCGCGCTCATTGGCGTCAATACGTTTACGCTTGACGGCGACGAAACGGCAATCTCGGAGGCGAAGGATGTGCTGGCCAAGAAGGGCGCGACCTATCAGAACGTGTATTTCGCTTCCGACGGCGAGGCCGGAAAATTCACAACCAACATCTTCGCCTATCCCACCACCTATGTGGTGGACCGCAGCGGCAACATCGTGGGTGACCCCATCGTAGGCGCCATCACGGAAAAAAAGCAGGCGGAGACGCTGCAGAAACTCATTGACCAGACCCTTGCCGCCGACATGGGCTGACAAACGGTTTCGTCAGCGGTTACGCAAAAGATGTTTTCTGATCATATAAACAGCGCACCCGGACGCGAAGGCCGGGTGCGCTGCCCGTCTGAAGGATCATTGGAAGGTGGAAAGACCATAGCTGTTCGCCAGTGCGTCAATTCGCTGCCCGGCTTTGCACATCCGGCACTCGCCGGTTGGATAGGTTTCATAGCCCGGGATATCGGCAGGCGTGAACAGGCTCAACACTGGGATGCCGTCCAGGTCAGGAATCGCGCTGAAAACCGCTGCAATGCCCTGCGTTTTGCCGCCATAGTATTGGATACAATCAAGGGCGCGCCGCGCAGTTTTTCCGGAATTGACTGTCGAGATCAATAGAAGCATGTCTCTGCCATGGATCATGGAAACCAGATTTTCACGGAACAGAAGCTGACCGTTGGAGTCATATTCCGGTGTGACGACACAGATGCTCTTGTTATTGTTGACAGAGAACAAAATTTTCTGCGTCAGCTGTCGGGCCAGGAACGCGCCGATGACCTCGCTGCCATCCATGCAGATGATGGTGTCGATCGACTTTTCGTAGATGTAATGGTTTGCGAGCGCAAGCGCAGTGTCGTGCGCCAGACTGTATTCGTGCTTCAGCCGTGTGATGTCAAGGTAATGACTGTTATGGGAATGCCGGGTTGCAAAATGACCATGGAATGCAATGAGTTCGAGATTAGGATTCTCTCTGGAACGGATGGCTTGTGTACGCATAGACAATACCTCCTTGCATATTCACGTCGGAATGGCGGCGGGTGCAGGCGGGGCAAAGCTGCTTTCATATGGGTTTCCTGTGGTGGTTATATTATAATAGATACCGAGTCCTGATAGCAAGCGATTTATAAAAAACAGTAGTATTGCTCCGCCTGATCATGGTTCCTGCTCCTTTGCAGCAGCCTCGGCGGCAGCCTTTTTTGCTTTGCGCTTTTTTACCCAGATCCGGATGCAGATGATGACGGCTGCCGCGAGAACGAGCAGCAGTATCAGCGCAGGCAGAGAAGCGGCAAGACCGAGGAGCAGGTTCTGTGTGCCGCGCATGAATTGCGTCCACCCGTCGGAAAGGGCAATTTCAAGCTTTTCTCCAAAGCTGCGCCGGATGGGAACCGTCGGTGTATAAAGCTCTACCTCCCGGATGGACAGATCGATGGTGGAATATCGGATCTGCGCGTCATAATTGCGAAGATTTCTCTCGATGGCTTCAATTTCATAGCGCACATCCGACAGACGCTGCTCCAGCGCGATGAGCGTTTCCACATCTGTACTTTTGGAGAGCATATCGAGCAGCCGCTCCTCCTGTGTGTTGAGAGAGGACAGCCGCGCCTCAAAATCCGTATAGGAGGATGTGACGTTCTGGGCGCTGCGGCTGGTTGACAGGACGTTTCCATATGTGTGCGTCAACTGGAGAAAATACTCAAATTTCTCTGCGGGGATCCGGAATGTGTAATAGGCCCAGCGGTTGACAACGGAGGTCGTTCCATCATTGTTCCAGCGCGTATCGCCGGAAACGTTGGAGTTTTCCACGAAGCCTCCGAGCGAGCGGATCTTCTGCTCTAGTCCGGAAACAGATGCGTCAAAGTCGGTCGTCTCGATGGAAACGTACGCGGAGTAGATGATTTTTTCCGTGATGTCCGCAGCACTCCCCTGCGATTCAGGGCTTCCGGTCGGCGCTTCTTCTGCTTCTGCGGTGTCGTCAAAGCTCATTTCACCCATTGCACCGCCGATTTCTGCTTTGTATTCGTTTGCCATTGGTGCTTCTGCCTGCGGCTCTTCGGCAGGGGCATCGCGCGTGTAGGAATAGTCCTCGGCGTAGGCAAAATCAGTGGCCGCAGGGGTCATGGACGTGTTTTTGCCCGCAGCACAGCTGGATAAAAAAATCAGAACCAGCAGGGCGGCAAGCAGAATTACAAGTTGGCGATCCTTTTTCATAGTGTAATCTCCTTTCGTTTGTCGCTCTGTTTATATAGACAGGAAAACAGAGGCTCCGTTGCAGGATTTGTTCCGGAACTTCGGCTTCTCTCCTCTATTTTAAGTATATCTGATTCAGTTTCGTTTGACAAGAGGGGGAAACGACAGGAAATCTGCTGCCAAAAACCGCAATTACTGGAATGTTGACAGCCGATATATTTTGCGGTACAATTCATATATCTGCTCATGGATAAGGGCGGAAAGTCCGGATTTTTCATGGCAGACGATGAAATTGAATGATATGAGGGCAGGCGGAAGCAAGATGCAGTACCGAAACACACGGCAGCGTAAAATTGTTCTGGAAGCGGTACAGGAACACCATGACCATCCGAGCGCAGACCAGATCTATCTGGAGATCCGTGCAAAAGACCCGAGAATCAGCCGCGGAACGGTTTATCGGAATTTGAATATTCTCTCTGAGGAGGGGCAGATCACACATGTAAAGGTTCCGGGAGCGGATCGGTATGATTGCAGGACGGATTTTCATTATCATCTGATCTGCACGGGCTGCGGTGCAGTCTGCGATGCTCCGTTTTCATACGACCCAACGCCGGACAAAACGATCGCAGCGGAATCCGGGTATCGGATCACGCGGCACAGATTGATCTTTGAGGGCGTCTGCCCGGCGTGTCAGAAGGCTGAGCGTGAGAAATAAGCGCTGCACAGAAACTTGGAACGTGCAGGATTTGAGCGGGATCCGCTCAAATCCTGCACGTTTTTGTTGAGGTACGTGGAGCAGCACTAAATTAAACTGAGACTTCATATTATTAGCATTGCGGATCTGCCAATTTTCCTGTATAATATAAAAACAGAAAACACAGCATGACAAGAAAAATATTTGTTGAAAGGAGGCGCGGCATATGATTTTGGGGATTTTGCGTGAGACGAAGAAGGGTGAAAACCGAGTGATCTGTACGCCAAAAGAGGTGGAGACCATCACGACCGCAGGACACACTGTTTATGCACAGCGCGGCTGCGGAGAACGAGCCGGTTTTTCGGATGAAGCGTATGAATCTGCGGGAGCGCTTCTGACAGACTCTGTGCAGGAGCTGTTCAAGGTCTGCGATATGGTTGCCAAGGTCAAGGAGTTTACGCCGGAGGAATGGCCGTTGATCCGGACAGGCCAGCTACTTCTCGGTTGCCTGCATCCGGCGGCAAATCCGGAGGAGGTCGACGCGCTGATGAAAAGCGGCTGCATTGCATTTACGGCGGAGGATTCCCATCGATATGGCTCCCCGAACTGTGAGGCAGCGGGGAAGCAGGGGGCGCTGTTCGGGCTGGAATCGCTGCTGACCATCCACGGCGGAAAGGGAAAATATGTCGGCGGCTTTGCGGGGGAGCCGGGTATCCATGCGCTGATTCTCGGAAGCGGAAAAGTCGGCAGAGGCGCTCTGCAGGTCTTACAGGCGCTCGGCGCCAACTGTACGGTCATGGCCAGAAATATGCACAGGCTCCGTGCGCTCTCAGCACAGTATAATGGCCGAGTCCGCGTTAGGCGCTGCTCACGGGCGCATATTGCGGAAGAATTGCCGAAAATGGATATCGTCCTCAACTGTGTCAAATGGCAGAAGGAGAACAAAGAGTTCCTCATCACCCGAAACATGCTTTCCCTCATGGAAAAGGGCTCAGTGATCGTGGATATTTCCAACGACGAGCCGGGCGCGATCGAGACCAGCCGCGCGACCACGCATGAAGATCCGCGGTACATTGTAGACGGCATTGTGCATTACTGTGTTGCAAATATTCCGGGCGCGGTTGCACACTCTGCGTCTGTTGCCTACGCAGCACAGATGCTGCCGCTGATCCTGCACCTGCTGAATGACGGCGAGGAGGAGACCTGCATCCGCGACGGCTATTACCGGCGGGCACTGACGATCTACCGGGGGCTTCTGACGCATGAGGAAACGAGCGCCGTACAGGGAAAACCCTGGGTTCGCCCGGAAGAGGCGCTCGGGATCTCCGGCTTCCGCCTCGACCCTGCACCGCTGGCGTCGGATACGCACTCGACCCATTTTTATTCCTGGGCAGAAGACGGCGGAGCCCAAACTGAACACAGTTCATAAGGATGACACAAAGATCTATACCGGGCAAAACGTACAGGCTGAATAAACAAAACGAGCAGCGGTGCAAAACAACGCCGCTGCTCCGGCGCGTATCAGGGCTGCCTCCGGCTTTTGAAATGGGACATATCAAATTACGAATAGACGGTCCGCAAAAGAAGAATGAACGGTTTGATAAGATTTTATCGATAAGTATTGACCGGTATCCGGTGGATATGCTATGATTTTTTTGGATTAAAAAATGCTATTTATATCAAAAAATAGAATAAAAAGATCAGAAAAGCAGAAGGAGTGAGCCAGCCTTGAGCAGATTGGATATCAAAACCGCAAGCAAGGCCCAGACGGTCGTTGACCGCCTCTACAAGGACATGGAACGCAGGATCGCGTCCAGTCCTCCGGGCCTGTGTCCGATCGATATGTCGCTGACATTTTTGCAGCTGTGCCACGCGCAGTCGTGCGGCAAATGCGTGCCCTGCCGCATTGGACTTGGCCAGCTGAGCATATTGATGGGGCAGGTGCTCGACGGTACTGGTACGATGCTGACCATCGACACCATCGAAAAAACGGCGCGCGCCATCGTCGCCTCTGCCGACTGCGCCATCGGCCGCGACGCGGCGCAGCTGGTCCTGAGCGGCTTTGAGGGCTTCCGGGACGATTATGTGAACCACGTTCAGCACCACCGGTGCCTCGCGTCGCTGCAGAACCCCGTGCCCTGCGTTTCGCTCTGTCCTGCGGGCGTGGACGTGCCGGGCTATGTTGCGCTGGTGCGCGAGGGGCGGTACGCAGACGCCGTGCGCCTGATTCGCAAGGATAACCCCATGCCGACCGCCTGTGCGTATATCTGCGAGCATCCGTGTGAAGCGCGCTGCCGCCGCAATATGGTCGACGCGCCCGTCAATATCCGGGGCCTCAAGCGCTATGCAGTCGACCACGCAGGGGATGTTCCGAATCCTGCCTGTGGGAAGTCGACCGGCAAGCGCGTCGCCATCATCGGCGGAGGCCCGAGCGGCCTTTCCTGCGCGTATTATCTGCGCCTCATGGGGCACAGCGTGACGATTTTTGAAGAAAAGAAGCGGCTCGGCGGCATGCTCCGCTACGGCATCCCGGCCTACCGCTTCCCGCGCGAAAAGCTGGACGCGGAAATTGCCTCCATTCTGTCCACCGGCGTTGAGGTACATACCGGCGTGACGATCGGAAAGGACATTTCCTTTGAGCAGCTCCACAAGGACTACGACTGCCTGTATGTCGCCATCGGCGCGCATACGGACAAAAAAACCGGCATTCCCGGCGAGGACAGCAAAAATGTCATGTCCGCCGTCGAAATGCTGCGCGCCATCGGTGATGATGTGATGCCGGACTTCACCGGCAAGCGCGTTGTGGTCATCGGCGGCGGCAACGTCGCAATGGATGTGACAAGAAGCTCCGTCCGTCTGGGTGCTTCGAGCGTCACCTGCGTCTATCGCCGCAGAATTGCGGATATGTCCGCGCTTCCCGACGAGGTGCAGGGCGCAATTGCCGAGGGTGCGGAGATCCGCGAGCTTTCTGCGCCGGTGCGCATCGAGGCAAACGAAGCGTGCGAGGCCGCCGCCCTCTGGGTGCAGCCGCAGATCATCGGCCTTGCCGACAAGACCGGCAGACCCCGCCCGGACGCGGCAGACCTTCCCGAAGTGCGCATCCCGGCAGATATCATCGTCGTGGCCATTGGGCAGGGCGTGGAGATCGCGGGCTTTGAGCAGGCCGGTATCCCCATCAAAAGGGGAACGTTTATGGCCGAAAGCTCCAGCCAGATCGACAACATGGAAAACGTCTTTGCCGGCGGCGACTGCGTGACCGGCCCGGCCACCGCCATCCGCGCCATCGCGGCAGGCAAGGTCGCGGCGGCCAATATCGACGAGCAGCTCGGCTTCCACCATGAGATCCGTACCGATGTGGAGATCCCTGCGCCGCATCTGGACGTCTGCCCCGCGCGCGGCCGCGTCAACACCAAAGAGCGTGAGGCAGCCCAGCGCAAATGTGATTTTGAAGACATTGAATGCGGCATGACGCACGAAGAAGCCTGCGCGGAGAGCGGACGCTGCCTGCGCTGTGACCACTTTGGCTATGGCATCTTCAAAGGAGGGAGGACGGAAAGATGGTAACGCTTGTCATTGACAACAAAACTGTTTGCGTGCCGGAAGGAACCAGTATTCTTCATGCAGCGCGCGAGGCGGGGATTGAAATACCGACGCTCTGCTATCTCAAGGATCTCAACGAGATCGGTGCCTGCCGCATCTGCATGGTCGAGGTCGAGGGACAGGAAACGCTTGTCGCCGCGTGCGACAACGAGGTGCATGCGGGCATGGTCATCCACACGAACTCTCAGAAGGTGCGCATGACGCGCCGCGTCAATCTGCAGCTTCTTCTCAGCCAGCACGAGGTCAACTGCGTCAAGTGTACGCGCAGCGGAAACTGCAAGCTGCAGAAGCTCGCCAACGACTATAATCTGCTCGGCGCGCCCTATCAGAAAAAGCTGCGTCCGGCGCCGGTCGACTATTCCGCGCCCATTTTGCGCTTTGAAAACCGCTGCGTCAAGTGCATGCGCTGCGTGCAGGTGTGCGATAAGGTGCAGGGCGTGCATATCTGGGATCTGGTTGGCACCGGCTCCCGGACGACCGTCGGTACGGCAAAGGCGGACAGCCTTTCCCAGTCCCTCTGCACCTATTGCGGACAGTGTGTGACCCACTGTCCGGTCGGTGCATTGGAGGAGCGCGACGATACCGACCACGTCTACCGCATGCTCGCCGATCCCACCCTCACGACCGTCGTACAGGTTGCACCTGCTGTCCGCGCGGCGTGGACAGAATATTTTGGTCTCTCACCCGAACAGGCCGCGCCGGGCGTTCTGGCTTCCGCACTGCGGGAGCTGGGCTTTGATTATGTATTCGACACCAATTTCAGCGCCGACCTCACCATCATGGAAGAGGGCAGCGAGTTCATCGAGCGCTTTACGCACAGGGATGTGTATTCCTGGCCGATGTTTACCTCCTGCTGTCCCGGTTGGGTGCGGTTCGTAAAGGGGCAGTTCCCGCAGTTTGCAAAGAACCTCTCTACCGCGAAATCGCCGCAGCAGATGTTCGGTGCGGTGGCCAAAAGCTATTTCGCAGAGAAGATCGGCGTCGCCCCCAAGAACCTTCGCGTTATCTCCGTCATGCCGTGCACGTCCAAAAAGGCAGAGGCGGCGCTTCCCACGATGAAAGATGCCTGCGGTGGCCCCGATGTCGACGTGGTCATCACCACGCGCGAGCTCGTGCGGATGCTCCGCTGCTCGATGATCGACCCAGCGTCCTTGGAGGAGAGCAGCTTCGATTCGCCGCTCGGCTCCGGTACGGGCGCGGCGGTGATCTTCGGCGCGACCGGCGGCGTCATGGACGCGGCGCTTCGCAGCGCGTACTATCTTGTGACCGGTGAAAATCCGGACCCCGATGCCTTTACTGCTGTGCGCGGCATGCAGGGCTGGAAGGAAGCGAGTTTCGACATTCCCGGTGCAGGCACGGTCCGCACGGCGGTGGTCAGTGGACTCGGCAACACCAGGAAGCTCATGGAGGCGATTGCCTCCGGCCACGTGCAGTATGACTTCGTTGAGGTCATGGCCTGCCCCGGCGGCTGCGTAGGTGGCGGCGGCCAGCCGATTCACGACGGCGAGGAGTGCGCCGAGGCGCGCGGAAATGTCCTGTGGAGACTTGACTACAAGATGCCCCTTCGTTTCTCGCATGAAAACCCCGATGTGCAGGCGCTTTACAAAGAGTATCTCGGAAAGCCGCTGTCCGAACGTTCTCACCATCTGCTGCATACCGATATCGAAGCCTGGCAGATGCCGCAGGAGCTTTGATTGGCGCTGCTTTCAAGGGCACAGCACAAATACGAATATGCGGGACAAGCTTGCCTTGTCCCGTATGTTTTATGTTGGTATTGCCGCTTCAGCCACTGCACAAATTTCCTCTGTGAGATCTTGGTCGCTCTCGCACTTCTCTTTTTCCTTCTGCGCTTCCTTACTCCACGCGGAACATGCTTTCTGCTAAATTTTTCTACGCGAATCCACGCGAAGCGGCGCATGTACTCACGACGATAGATTTTGAGCAACTCGTCCTGTGCGTGACTTTGCACATACTGCCGCATAGCGCCGACCTCCTTGCAGGTGCGGCCACGGCTATCGAACACGCGGCTACAATATTCCGTGCTGCCGTGAACCGTGAGCGCAAAATATCTGCCGCAGCTTTGCAGATGCGCATGGAAATTCTTTGTCAGACGCACCCGCGCAGGGAAAAGTCGACATCAGTCATGCTTGCGTCCAGCGCCGTCTGGAGCAGGCGTTTGGATTTGCTGATGCATAGTCGCCAAATTGCCTGGAACGTGCGCCAGTTCCCTGTGTGGCAGAAGCTTCATTGGATTTTTTGCAATCCGGTGTCGCCAGTTTTAATCTATCGCTCCATTCCAGCTACAGATAGAAGAAATACGGATGCATGTCCTTCGAAATCATCCAGAAGTTTCTGCACTGGGGTGTATCTGAAAACAGCGCTTAGCTGTGCAAAATGCCGAAAGCGACGCAGATTGCGGCGACCATTACAAAAGCAAGGAATAAGTCATCGCGCTTATCATAGCGTGTCTCAGCGCGGCGAAATTCCTTGAGGCGATTGAAGAAACGCTCTATTACATTCCGCCGTTTATACGTCTCTTTATCAAATGGCCATGGCTGCTTTGTGTTCACTTTCGGCGGGATCGTATAGCGGGCGGACTGGTCGTGCAGATAAGTTCGAATCCTCTTTTGTGCCATAGGCTTTATCGGCAAGAATATCACAGTCCTTCAGGGCTGGAAGCAACTTCAGCAGAGGAACTGCCTCCGTGCAATCGTCAACATTTCCGGCAGACAGCAAAAAAGCCACAGGCCGCAGGTCTTTTCCAACGATGGCATGAATTTTCGTGTTCAGACCTCCGCGTGTTTTGCCGATGCTGCTTGATGTCTGACTTTTGCTCGCTTTCTTATACCACGGCCTGCCTGCACGGATGCTTTGATCGACGTTGAATCCATGCTCAGCTCCGAGCCAGTGCTCGAGGTCGCGCAGCGCTCGAATATCTTCTTCGGAGTCCCATTGCCCCGCCAGCGGCAGAAACAGCTGTACACAGTCTGATGCGGACCGAATCTTGCAGGAAGATCGCTCCAGCGCGCACCACTGCGGGCAAGCCACAGGATGCCATTGAGATGCGCACGAATATCCTTGCTCTCGGGTGCATACGTCCAGCCGGTCACGTCACCGCCGTAATTGACCTTATCATGGTCTGGGACGCCAGCCAGTACAACAGCGTCCCGAGCTGTGCGCGGGTGCAGGATGCATCCGGCAGCGGACGGCTTCTGCGCAATAGGCACCCTCCTTGACATCGGAAAAGTTCATTGCGAAATTCACAACTGGTTTCCCGGCTGCCCGCCAGAGGAACGTCACAAACTCCGCGCAAGTGAACTGTTGTCCGGACTGAACGTGTACTAGCCTGTGCCGGAGGTGATGCTTCGTTCCACAGCCCAGTTTACCGCGTCGTAGCAATACACATTGGACGCAACATCCTCAAATCTCTGCTGATTCGCTGCGGCAAGGATCGCAGTGAGGACCGGGTCGATGCTACCCGGCAGCTGTCAACCCAACG
>ENA-ORRU01002027-ORRU01002027.1-human-gut-metagenome-genome-assembly--contig:-NODE-2027-length-11234-cov-161.189910_pt1 | contig 11234 bp, 11 predicted proteins | sample MGYA00242184_ERZ509151 | MGnify/ENA primary metagenome ERZ509151 (study PRJEB26280, sample SAMEA2338667) | human gut metagenome | biome: human gut; feature: human-associated habitat; material... | reverse complement strand
TGCACCAAGAGAAGGTGCATCTTCTTGTCTTCCCTGAATGTCCAGGGGTTGTATGAAACATCTGCTTCCAGGGTTACCTGGTTGCTGATTGCCTTTTCTACGCCCATATTGAGTGTGGTTGTCGCCCAGTAGAGTCCGTTCGTCTTCAGGGCGAAATCTTGTGAGTAACCTACTGTTTTAATTCCCAAAATAACAAACAGCAAAACTGCTTTCCTTTTCATTTATCACTTACTATATTAATATTTATCCGGTTATCCGGAATCTTACTGTTGTATTGTTGTTAAGCAATATAAAACATTGTTATTAAGCAATATAAAACATTGTTGTTAAGCAATATAAACATTGTTGATAACCAATATAAACCTATTATGACTTATCAAATGGTCCTCAACATATTTCAACCAATCCCCTTGTATATTACTTGGAGACTGATTTCTGATTGCAAAGGTATATAACTTTGTAGATACTACAAAATCCCCCCCCCGTTTTAGAATGCTTTAACAACAATAAACGTATTTTTAGTTAAATACCAGTTAAATTGAGGTAACGAGTGGATATGTGCCGGATGTTATCACAGAAGCAGTAGGTAGTGAACCTACTTATCAGATGGCGGTAGATCAGATGGCGGTAGAGGAATATGCAAATCTTTGAGCGTATTTTGAGAGTCATATTTAGAGTTTTATTTACATCAGAAGAAGCCACACGGAGATTATCTGTTGATACTGACACGAAGCTGGAATTTGGCTCGGTTTGACTCAATTACTCAGTTACTCAATTACTCAGTTTCTTTCTAGACCCCTATACCTGCAACTTGGTTATAAATTGAAAGTATATTTTTTATATTATATATTTATATTAATATAAATATATAATATACTATCTATACAGGAAGAAACATACGGGCAGAATAAAACTGAGTAATTGAGTAACTGAGTAATTGAGTACGATTTCGAGGAAGAACGGACAGACACCTTATAATGGGTTAAATGATTATTTAATAGTAGTTTAGACTGAATCTCTATGTTTTTCTGCCAGCAACTCTATATTTCTCTCTTCTCTTTCTTACGAGTTAGGATTATTAACGCAGTTTCAAATTGAAAGCTGCTGAAAATCGGCCCTTATCACACCTTGAAATTTGGTGGTTCCAGAAAAAAGCCGTATCTTTGCACTGTCATTCAGAGATAAGGCGCCAATCGGAGGAGTGACAAAAAACTGAATGAGTAACCATTAAAAAATGAATTATTAACCCTTTAAAAACTGATTGATTATGGGACAAGGAACTAGTAAGTATCGTAAGATTACACGTACCCCTCAGACGGGTGAGAACGCAGGTAAGAAGCTCTGGTATGCTACTGCCGTGAGCGACCGTGAGATGAGTTTCGAGGATTTCGTGACTCATATCTCTGAGCACAACTCTCCATACAGCCGAGGCACCATTCACGGTGTGCTGATGGATACCCTCGACTGCCTGAAGCATCTGATTCTGGACGGCAAGAGCGTCCGTTTCTCCGACCTCGGATTGTTCTCCATCGGTATGACTTCGCGTGGCGAGGTGAGCAAGGAGAAGGTGACGGCGGCTAGCGTGCAGGGCGTGCATCTGATTGTGAGAAATACAAAATCGTGGAGCAATGCCGAGCTGAAGAAGCTCACCAAGATCGTGGCATACGATGACTATACCACCGGGGCTGAGGACGGCGGCGGAACTGAAAATACGCCAGGTGGAGGCAATACTAGCCAGGGCGCTGGCGGCGAGACCAACAAGGACAACGGCGGAACATCGCAGGGCGGCGGTGGCACTAGCCATGGCACTGGCGGCGGAACTGACGGCGGCGGCGACAACGTAAGTTTGTAAACACAGCCCCTCCGGGGGCTATGTTTTGCCACTAAAAAGAAATTAATCACTAATCATTAATCACTAAAAAAACTGCTTATGAAGAAAGAAACCTGGAAAACTGTATTTCAGATAGTACTATCTATCTTAACCGCTATCGCCGCCTCTCTGGGCGTGACGAGCTGCATGTCGTAGAACAACACAAAAACTAAAAAGAGGATGCGTCATAGACTAATGACGCACCCTCTTTTTTTATATCTATTACTGCTACCCCCTCGTTTTTATTCGCTGACACCGAACAAAATCAAGCATTATTATTCGGTGGCAGCGAATAAAATTACCTATGAGGATGAAGGGGAGATTGTGCGTGATGGACTCAAGATAGAAATAAGACCTGCATGGAAATGGGTGTTGGAAGGTTAATATCTATTACTGCTCCCCTTTCGTTTTCTTATCAGCCACATACATTCCTATCAGGATGCAGGCGGCACCCGCCAGGAAATAGGGGGTAATCTGCTCGCCAAGCACCCACGAGGCGAAAATCATCGTGGTTATCGGGTTGAAATAGACCCAGTTGGTGGCCTTTACCGTTCCCAGTTTTGAGATGCACCAGTTCCACGTGAGGAAGCAGATCATAGAGGCAAGGCAGCCCAGAAAGAGCAGATTGCCGAAGACCTGCGGACGGGTGAATACCTCGAACGAAGGAAAACCCGGAATGAAGATATAATAAGGCAAGATGGTAAGAACACCATAGAAAAACACCTTGCGGGTGATGAATGCAGGACTGTAATCGCCCGTGGTTGACTTCATCAGCAGCGAATAAATCGCCCAGCACATACACGCCGTAAACGCCAATGCATCGCCCACCGGAGAAAGATGAAGCACAAACCTGCCGTTCAATACCACGATGATCATACCCACAAATGCCAGAAGAGAACCCAGCAGCTGGACGATATGAATGCGGTTGGAATCCTTATAGACCAGACGAACCAGCAGGGTGGCAAAGAGCGGACACGAACAGACGATGAGCGAGGTATTGGTGGTGGTGGTGAAGTTCATCGCCTCATTCTCGCTGCAGAAATAGAGCGAACCGCCCGTAATGCCCAGCAGCGCCATCTTAGCCTCATCCTGCCAGGAATCGGCAAAAAGACGGCGATGATTGAACGCCAGCATCAGCACGTAGGCGATGCTGAAACGCAGGGTGAAGATCTGAGCAGGAGAAAGCCCGTTCAGCATCAGCACCTTGGTGGAAACGAAGGTGGTTCCCCAGATCGCCACCGTCAGGAAGGCTACCAGATGGTAGAATATATTGTTATTTTTCGTTTGCATATCTTAATTTTTCCTTTAATGGTGCAAAAGTAAGATTTTTCTGTGGATAAACCAAGACTTCTGCATTTTTTTTGTAACTTTGCAGCATGATTTTCCATCCATTCCATCATACTTCAGAAAATGTTCCTGCAAGGATGAACAATCCTTTAGATTACGAACCGCATCCGCTCTGCATCCAGGCGTGCAGGGAAGTGCAGGAGATGCTTGCCAGACGAGAAGACTGGCAGGAAGAGATTGCGCGCGGCAAAATGTTTGGCGTGCTCATCGTAGAAAATGTAAAAACAGATACCGATGTCCCGAAATGGGGATACCCAGCTGCCGATAGCGAGGCTCCGAAATGGGGATACCTGGCAGCCTACAGCGGACAGATTGGCGGAAGAAGCGACTGGGAGGACTTCGTGCCTGCCGTATTCGACTATCTGCAGCCCGACGGATACTTCAAGACCCACGAGGCAGAGATCTCCCGTATCAACCAGAGCATCAGCCACCTGGAGAAGGATGAAAGGATGAAGGAAGCCAGAACCCTGATCCGGCAACTGCAGGAGGAGCGGAAACGTACCATCGCCGCCTATCAGGAGAAGATGAAGGAAGCGAAGGCAAAGCGTGACAGCCGCAGAGAGGCAGGAAACCTTTCAGAAGCGGAAGAGGCGGAGATGATCAGGGAAAGCCAGTTTATGAAGGCTGAACTGCGCCGACTGAAGAAATCGCTCTCGGAGAAGACTGCCCTGGAAACGGAATTTGAGGATTATCAGGAGAATATACTGAGACTGAAGCAGCTGCGCAAGCAACTCTCTGATGCCCTGCAGCAATGGCTTTTCTCGCAGTTCAGAATGCTGAACCAGGAGGGAGAAAGCAAGGATCTGCTGGAGATTTTCAGAGATGAAGCCCTGAAGGAGTATCCGCAGGCGGCGATAGCTACGAGCAGGATTGCAGCCCTGAAGATGGTGCCGCCAGCCGGGAGCGGCGAGTGCTGCGAACCGAAACTGCTGCAATATGCCTACCAGCATGGTTACAAACCGCTGCAGATGGCTATGTTCTGGTGGGGAGAAAGCCCGAAGGAGGAAATCCGTCACCACCTGCAGTTCTATCCAGCCTGCAACGGCAAGTGCAAGCCGATACTGCATTGGATGCTGCCTGCTTCAACCTTCGAACCGGAAGCCATCAACCTATCAATATATGATAAGGTGGAAACACTTTATGAGGATAGAGAAATTGCGGTCATCCATAAGCCCGAAGGTTTGCTCTCTGTACCGGGAAAGGACGCTGCCCAGCCGTCGGTCTATGCGCTGATGAGACGGAAATATCCCGAAGCAACCGGTCCGCTCATCGTTCACCGGCTAGACATGGCAACCAGCGGCGTGCTGCTGATTGCCAAGACCGAATTTGCCTATCATCGTCTGCAGCAAGCGTTCCTGAATCATCAGATACAGAAGAAGTACGTTGCCATCATTTCGGGAAAAGACATTCCGGAAAAGGAGATTTCGGAAAAGGGAATCATCTCCCTTCCGCTGCTGCCCGATTATCTGAACCGCCCTCGCCAGATAGTGAATCACGAGCAGGGCAAGGAAGCCATTACGGAGTATGAAATTCTGGAGCGCATCGACGACTCCCATCTCCGCATCGCCCTCTATCCCAAGACGGGCAGAACCCACCAGCTGCGCGTGCATTGTGCCCATCAGGAGGGTTTGAATGCTCCCATCCTGGGCGATCCGCTCTACGGCAACGAGAAGGCTGCCCGACTGCATCTACATGCCGAGGAGATTACCTTCGAACATCCCCTGACGGGTAAGAAAATAACGATAAAGAGAAAGGCTGATTTCTAAATGAAACCAGCCTTTTTTCTGTCTATTTTTATTCAATTTTTTCAAGTTAAACCCTTCAGACGAAGAACATGATGATGACCTGGGCGATGATGACTCGGATAAACATGCCGAGCGGATAAACCGTAGCATAGCTGATGCTAGGCGTATCGCCATCCAGGGTCTCGTTGGCATAGGTAAGCGCCATCGGATTCGCCATACTGCCGCAGAGAATGCCGCAGATGCTGCCGAAATCGTACTTCTTGGTCTTCAGGATGATGAAGCCCACGATGATAACCGGAACCACCGTGATGAGGAAACCGATGCCTACCCACATCAAACCCTCGGGACGAACCACCGTCTCGAAGAACTGTCCACCAGCCGACAGACCCAGACAGCCCAGATACAGGGCAAGACCCAGCTCACGGAGCATCAGTCCCGCACTACGCGTCATATAAGAGATGAACTGCACCCTAGGGCCCAGCGCACCAATCAGAATACCCATTACGATAGGACCACCGGCAATACCCAGACGTACGGGAGCCGTCATTCCCGGAATATTCAGCGGAATGGTTCCCACGGCGAGTCCCAGAATGATACCCAGGAAGATGGCGCCCAGGTTAGGCTCGTTGAGCGTCTTCACGGCATTGCCCAGAAACTGCTCCACATGGTCGATGCTCGTAGGGTCGCCCACCACCGTCAGGCGGTCGCCATACTGCAGACGGAGGTCGTCGGTAGCCAGCAGTCGGATATCACCACGCAGCACTCGGCTCACATTCACGCCATAGGTATTGCGCATCTGCAGGCTTCCCAGTCGCTTGCCGTTGAGTCCCGGACGGGTCATCACGATGATTCTGCTTTCCAGCTTGGCATCGATGGCGTTCCAGTCCACCTTATCATTATTCCACTCCTTATCCACCTTCTTTCCGAAGAGTATCTGCATGGCAGCTGCCTCATCCTTATTGGTAACCACGAGCACATTATCGTTGGTATGGAGCACGGTATCAGCCTCTGGAATGATGACCTGCTCGCCTCGCCATACACGGGAGATGATGAACTTGCGATGGGTCATCATCGAGATTTCGGCGATGGTACTGCCGTTAAGAGCCGGGTTTACGATGACGTACTGTCCGATGGATGTATGGTCATCCTCATCGGCACGTCGGATCTCCAGGTCCTCAGGCTTTACGAAGAGCTTGCGCAGGAACATCATCGCCAGGATGACGCCCACAACGCCCAGAGGATAGGTTACCGCACAGCCCAGGGCTGCTCCGCCGCTAGGCAATCCCAACTGCTGCAGCGCCTGCTGGGCAGCACCCAGAGCCGGAGTATTGGTGGTGGCGCCACAGAGAATGCCCACCATATCGGGCAGGCTCACGGGCAGCACCAGGCACAGGGCAAGCGAGAATACGGTGCCCACGGCGATGACTGCCAGGCTCCAGAGATTGAGCGAGATGCCTTCATGGCGCATCGAACCGAAGAAGTTAGGACCCACATAGAGACCCAGCACATACACGAACATGGTGAGTCCGAAGCTCTCGGCAAACTCCAGCATGTTCTCGTCGATGGTGAGTCCGAGATGGCCCGCCACGATGCCCACAAAGAATACGAAAGCTATGCCGAGGGAGATTCCCTTGACATGAATCTTGCCCAGGGCAAGACCTAAGGTACAAATCAATGAAAGAATGACGATGCCCTGCACCGCCGAATGCACGTTGATTAAATGATCAAACCACATAATAAATATAAGTTTCTATCTTTTCTCGAGATAATGTTCAATTTTCTAAATTCAGCTGCAAAGGTACATTAAATTAAGAACATCACAAAAGAAAAACACCCTTTTCTTCTAAATATTTGCAACAAAAGCCGAATTTAAGGTAAAAAACCAAATCTAACTCGAAGTTTTTTTGTACCTTTGCACCCGTTTAAAATAGAAATAGATGAAAGATATTTGTTGTATAGGGCACGTAACCAAAGACAAGATAGTTACCCCAAACAGAACTGTTTACATGGCTGGCGGCACATCGTTCTACTTCGCCTACGCCATCAACCAACTGCCCAAGGATGTGAGCTTTTCGCTCATCACGGCAATGGATCCAACAGAAACAGAGCCTGTAGAAAAGATGCGCCAGGCGGGCATAGAAGTAACCCTCAATCCTTCGCGCAATACCGTCTTCTTCGAGAATATCTACGGAGAAAACCAGAACGAGCGCAAGCAGCGAGTGCTTGCCAAGGCTGATCCATTCACCATCAGACAGCTGGAGCACGTGGAGGCGAAGGTCTATCACCTGGGAAGCCTGCTGAGCGATGATTTCTCGCCAGAAGTGGTGGCGTATCTTGCCAGCAAGGGAAGGGTTTCCATCGACGTGCAGGGCTATCTGCGCGAGGTGAGAGACGAGAAGGTTTATCCCATCGACTGGAAGGAGAAGCTCGAGGTGCTGAAGAACACCTACTATCTGAAGGTGAACGAGACGGAGATGGAGACCATCACGGGGCTGAAGGAGCCACGCGAGGCTGCAAAGCTGATACATTCGTGGGGAGTTACCGAGGTAATCATCACGCTGGGCAGCGAGGGTTCTCTGATTTATGTAGATAATACCTTCTACGAGATTCCCGCCTATCCTCCTCACGAGGTGGTGGATGCTACCGGATGCGGCGACACCTATTCTGCCGGTTATCTCTACAAGCGACTGCAGGGTGCCACTCCTACCGAGGCTGGCAAGTTTGCGGCTGCCATGTGCACCATCAAGCTGGAGCACAATGGTCCGTTCAACCGCACCATCCAGGACGTAGAACGCATCATGAAATAAATTTTAGATAATTTATCCTATTATCTTCTTATTTTTGCCTGAATTGGTGTAACTTTGCATCCTATATGGAACAGATTTCACCAATTCAGGCATTATTGCAACAACGCACCCTGCTCCAGCTGGAGTATTACACCGAGAAGGAAGCCTTCCGCAAGCTCACCGAACAGATGGGAATGCAGCGCAAGGTGAAACGAGGTGATGCCTGGTTCCCGCTCCGTGTGGGAAAAAGCTTTTATAATTCGCTGAATCAAACAGCCATTGAGGTCTTCCGTACCTCTGATCAGGATATCGAGCACAATTTTGAGTTCGGTCGCCCCGTCATGTTCTTTATGGTCAAGAAGACGAACCAGGGCAACGCCGCCCTTCAGCAGGCAGAAAACCCTTCAGACGCTAATCATAAAGTTCAAAGTTCAAATCTCAAAGGTCAAAGTATCAAATATTTTTCTTTTACTGGAACCGTGAGCTATGTGGATGGCGACAGAATGGTGATTACCATGCCTGATTCTGCCCCATTGCTCGACTTGCAGCAATCTGCGGAGCCTATCGGCGTACAGCTGTCCTTTGACGAAACCAGCTACAAACTGATGTTCGAGGCCTTGGACCGCGTGATGAAGGCAAAGAACAACCGCCTGGCTTATCTCCGCGACTTATTCTATTCGCATCAGAAGGCTGGCAGATTCTCCTTCGAACCGATGAAGTTCCCATGGCTCAATCCTACCCAGGAAAGAGCTGTGAACGAGGTGCTCTGGGCGAAGGATGTGGCGATCGTTCACGGACCTCCGGGAACCGGAAAGACCACAACCCTGGTGGAAGCCATCAACGAAACCCTGATGCGAGAGAGTCAGGTGCTGGTGTGTGCACAGAGCAATATGGCGGTGGACTGGATTTCTGAAAAATTGGTGGATAGAGGCATCAACGTGCTCCGCATCGGAAACCCTACCCGCGTGAACGACAAGATGCTGGGCTTCACCTACGAGCGCCGTTTCGAGAGTCATCCCGACTATCCGCAGCTCTGGGCTATCCGCAAGGCAATCAGAGAATTAAGGAAAAACAGGAAGAAAGGCAGCGAGAACTATCATCAGAAGATGGATAGGCTGAAGAGCCGTGCCGCCGAGATAGAAATCCGCATCAATTCTGAACTCTTTGGCGAGGCACGTGTCATCGCCTGCACCCTGGTGGGTTCTGCCCACCGGTTGCTGGAAGGAATGAAATTCGGCACCCTCTTTATTGACGAGGCAGCCCAGGCTTTGGAAGCCGCCTGCTGGATTCCGATGAAGAGAGCCAGCCGGGTGATTCTGGCGGGCGACCATTGTCAGCTGCCACCTACCGTAAAGAGTATTGCGGCATTGAGAGCCGGACTGGGCAAGACCCTGATGGAGCGCATCGCCGAAAACAAGCCCGAGGTAGTAACTCTGCTGAAAATCCAATACCGCATGAACGACGAAATCATGCGATTCTCCAGCGACTGGTTCTACGGGGGCAAGGTGGAAAGTGCGCCTCAGATTAAATACCGAAGCGTATTGGATTACGACCATCCGATAACGTGGATTGATACTTCGAACGAGGAGAATCAGATAACCATAGAAGGAGGAGATGCTCCAGAAGATTCTGCTTCCACATCATCTCCTGTATCTGCAGCCAATCAGAATTCTGATTTGAACTTCAAGGAGCAGTTTGTGGGCGAGAGTTTCGGGCGTATCAACAAGGCGGAAGCCGAACTTACCCTGCTCACCCTGGCGGAATACTTCACCAAGATAGGCAAGCAGCGGGTATTGAGCGAGAGCATCGACGTAGGCATCATTTCGCCTTACCGTGCCCAGGTGCAGTATCTGAAGAAGCTCATCAAGAAGTATGAGTTCTTCAAGCCTTACCGCCGTCTGATCAGCGTAAACACGGTGGATGGTTTCCAGGGGCAGGAAAGAGACGTGATTCTCATCTCGCTGGTGCGTTCCAACGATGAAGGCCAGATAGGTTTCCTGAAAGACCTCCGCCGCATGAACGTGGCGATGACGAGAGCCCGCATGAAGCTCATCATCCTGGGCAACAAGGACACGATGACGAAGCATCCTTTCTACAAGAAACTGTGGGAGTATGTGGAGGCAATCAACAACAACGAATAAAATAAAGACTATTTTATGCTACAACGAGACTACATACAGCGACTGATTCGCGAGTTTATGGCGGCACTCGAAAGAATGCTCGAAAAGAAAGAGGTGGAGGTGAGACGTGAGAAGATTAAGGAGCTCTACAATCAATACGTGGGCCCTTATGCCTTCTACAGCATCGCCACCATCGAGGACGTGATGAAGGCAATGGCAGGAATCGACGACGAGGAGAAGCGTCTCTCCAAAATGGATATGCTTGCCGAGCTCTATTATCACGAGGCGGATACCGTGGGGCAGCCCGCAAGAGATGAGCTCCTGAACAAGGCGTTCATGCTCTTCGATTATGTGGAAACCCACGGAGATACGTTCTCCATTGAGCGCCGAAACAAAATGGCACAAATCAAACAGAAGATTGGAGATGTGTCATAAGTCTAGATAATGGAAGCCGAGGACGGGCTGAAAGCCCAAAAGCTCCTAGCCCAGGGCATCGCCCTGGGTATGATGGCAATCAGCATGACGCCCTGTAAGGGCAAAAGCCTTATATTTTGCCTGGAGTTTTAAAGCTTTTGCCCTTACAGGGCGATAGGTTTGCATCCGTAATTACCCAGGGCGATGCCCTGGGCTAGGGGCTTCTGCCCTTTCAGGGCGTGTGGGGTTTACATGCGAAACTTGAATCATTTATTTAAAAATTTGCATTAAAAAATATTCTGCTAAGGGTTAGGAAAATGAAAATTCGATTGTAATATAGGCAAAAGAAAAGAAATAAAGTAATGCAAATAAACAAAGAAACGATAGAACAGCTCTTCCGGCAGCATTATCTGAGGATGTACCAATTGGCCAGGGTACTTCTGAAGGATGATGCAGCCAGCAAGGATGTGGTGAGCGAAGTCTTTGCCGATGTGCTCGACGGAAAGGCCCAACTGGGGCTTGATAACGAGACAATAGCCAGCGAACCGCCCCTGCCTTCCGCCAACGCCGGGAGCTACCTTCTGGTGTGTGTGCGCCATAAATGCCTCAACCTGTTGAGCCGACAGAAGATGAAAGACCGGGTTCATCATCTCCTGAAAGCCGATACTTCGCCTTCGATAGTTCCCCTGGAAGCGACGATTGCCGAAATAGACAAGGAGACCGAAAAGTACGAGGCAATTCTGGCTTATATGGATACTGAACTCACGCCACAAACCCGCAAGGTACTCGATCTCCGCTTTCGGCAGAAACTGAAATATCGGGAGATTGCTACGGAATTGGGCATCAGCGAAGTGGCAGTTTATAAGCATCTGGCGCAAGGCATCAGAAAATTAAAGCAAAAGTTTAACCCTTAGCAGATTTATTATGGACAAGTTTGAAAAAATACTGGATA
>ENA-ORRU01002021-ORRU01002021.1-human-gut-metagenome-genome-assembly--contig:-NODE-2021-length-11258-cov-2.261626_pt1 | contig 11258 bp, 5 predicted proteins | sample MGYA00242184_ERZ509151 | MGnify/ENA primary metagenome ERZ509151 (study PRJEB26280, sample SAMEA2338667) | human gut metagenome | biome: human gut; feature: human-associated habitat; material: faeces... | reverse complement strand
CGACGGTTCATGCCATAAACGACAGTTTCCCATTTCGTCACATTATCGGGGAAAGTTGTTTCAAACTGTACCGTTCCGGTTTTATCCGTAAACAAACGAGGCTGCCAGAAAGCCACATCCGAAAAATTCCTACGTAAGCCATTCAATTGCATCAGTTCATTATACAACTGTTCGTTATCCGCTTCTTCTTTTGCTTTCTGATCTTGCTCTTCCAGTTTCTCCAAAGGTGCGGTTGCAGCAGCAGAAGAAGAAGAACCTACCATTAATCCGGCAACAGACCCCGTCAACGAAGTTCTTGAACGCATGCCGTATCCTACAACGACCACTTCCTCCAGCGCCTGACTATCTTCTTCCAAAGTAACCAACAGATTGGCTCCGGGAGTTGCTCTCATCTCCTGCTGTTTAAAGCCGACATAACTAAACAAAAGCTGATCCCCTCCCCTGTCACAATCCATTTCGAAATATCCGTCCATGTCGGTGATCGTTCCCTCCGTCGTTCCTTTCACCACCACGCTGCACCCGATTAAAGGCTCTCCGGTAGCATCCGTCACATAACCGGAGACTTTACCGCCGTAATTGCGTACATACTGCCTGATCCTCATTTCCCTGTGACCAGGAAAGTTTGTACCGATCCTGCCAATTCCTCTTCCCAGCAAGAGCCACCCTGCTGACAACGAATCGCGTTCGTGTAGAGGCAGAGATTCCATATCTACATCCAGATAGGTATATGATTGTATCGTCAGAGCATCATGTTTCAGATACTTTCCATTGTTATAAAGCAAAATCGCATCATACGTTCCGGCAGGAAACTTGGAATATATTCTATTCATTTGCACCAAAGTATCCGGATAAACCAGTTCTCCGGTAGTGCAGTCTTTAAAGAGCAAGTTAGCCACTCCGGTAGAATCTTTTTCTTCCGGAAGCCGGAAATTCAACGTCTTATCCGGCAGGGAGAAATAAATCCGGGTGGGATGCCAACTCTTTCCCTTGCGAAGTTCGGCCACCAGACTACGGAATCTTTCCGGTGATAAATGGTAATCATTCAAAGTCGGAATCTTTGCCACAGACGAAAAATTCAGATAAGCCGGGCACAGTTCCTCATCCTTATATTTATAAACCACATTGCCCTCGAATTCATAAGAGAAACCTCCCTCATGCCGATACAACACACCATTCATATATTTCCAAGGTCCCGGCTCCACAGGACCTGCCAATATCTTTTTCTTGTAGCGCGACAGCTCCATGAGTGAAACCGGAAACAGCTTTCCATTATGTTTGAGCGAAGTATATACCGCCCCATCCATCACTGGAAGACGGCAAAGATACCGTTCATAACGCTTCTTCTCTTCCGAAGTAAACTTATACTCATCATATTTCCCTTTCCTCTGCCGCAACCAGACTACTTCCACTCCTTGCGGCAACTGATTCATATCGAAACTTAAAATCGTTTTCTTGCCCCGGTCGAAAGCCAGAGAATCAATGATGAAAGCCCTGTCGTGCATTCGCAACATTATCTTCTGCTTTCCCGACGGATGCAATACAGGAAAAGAATACTGCTTAGGCTGTTCCGTCCACGAAAAATAGCAGGGAACATCGTTCTGCTCAATCACATAGATATTCACCGCCCGCCCGTTCAGCATCACATAAGGAGCAAACTGGGTGGTTCCATCCGGTGTATCAACCGTCTGACGGAACAGATTTCCCGAAGGATAAGCAAACTGATAATAAGGCAACTTATCCAAATGAAGCAACTGGTTCCAATGCTGATAATCCAATGTGCCGGTATGTAGATACCCTTTTTGCTTCATTGAGTAGGAAGCACGTTGCTCGCGCGGACGGGGTGCACTCCCGTAATAGGGTAAATCGGGTACGTGATAATCCAGCTGCGTGTTGACCGCAAAAGCTGTCAGATCGACGTTGGATACCGGACGCCCTTGTATATTGGTCACGTTCAATTTTGTTTTCACTTTCTGACCGGGATACACTCGTTCCGGCAAATCAGATTCAATCACCAGCCGTTCGGAAGGTGAAGTGTACGAGCGTTTCAACATACATTCCTTATCCCCCATGAAATAAAATACTTCTACGTAATAGACGGAAGAGGGATCAATCTCTCCGGATTTGTGTTCCATCTCTTTTCCCGAACCTTTCTGCAACAGGCGGTTGCCTTGATACACATACCAGGAAAGTTCCAGCTGCAAAGGATTGGAAAGGGAGACACAGAACGAATCTTTTTCTATGCCGCCATTCAGTTCCAGTTTGGAGTCAAGTGCGGCGGAAGCAATCGTCGTTTCATATCCTGTTTCCGGTATTTTGAAACGATAGTCCGTCACCGCCTGATTGAACGGTTCGCGATAGGGCAAACGCACTTTCTTCACTTCTTTCTTTTCACCATAGGTCAGTTCGGCCGCCACAGGACGCTCCACTCCCAGGTCGAAGAATGAAAAGCAAATAGTATCCGCCTGCGTAGTGCACTGCATATCATAGCACGAATAGTAGAAAGTCGCTTTGCTCTGCTGCTCCAAACGGTTATTGTCTGCCGTAAGCAAAACTACATTCACCGTATAGAAGCAATCGGAAGCTCCGAATATCCGAGCAGGAATATCTACCGAAGCTTTCCCGGAAGCATCCAGTTCCGCCTGCACGGACATCAGTGTATCGGGCAAAGAAAGTATCTGCGCATACGACTTCAGTACCTGCTGTCTGCCGACAGTCACTTCTACATTCACCTCCCGCAAAGGAAGTCCGTTGGCATCCGTTGCACTGATATCCATGCGGTTACTCTGCGATGCATATTGCACATTCGAAGCCAGCTTCACCAACAACTTGTTTCCGTTCAGTTCGTAGTCTTCATATTTGAAATTGGTGGAGGCTACGATGCGTCCCCGCTTATCACGAAGCTGTACGGTATATCTCTGATCGAGCTTCAGGTTCAATGAATCCGCCAACAGGAATTCTCCGGCGAAGCCTCCCGGATGGTAAGGGACGACGGACATTATCTTCTTATAGTCACGCCAGGAAGAACCGACACGCATCCACAATGAAAGTTCCTGTTTCAGAGGACGTTTATGTTCGGAGAGAGCATAAGACTTGAAACGGACAGTTTCGCCCGGTCTGTATTTATTCTTGTCAGTAATCAGGTAACTATAAAACTCCGGTGCATCTTGCCGGTCATAATCATTTTTATACCAGGGTGGTACAAGGTGTTTCCTCAAATCGAATACCGCACGAAACTTATCCACTTCAACCGTCAAAATGTGCTGTTCTTTCTGGGACCAGTTATCGTCAGTATATGTCTGACTGTCTTCATCGTAATAAACAACCTTGCTGCCTACCCGCACTTTGGCATCTTTCCTGATTGTTTCCCCGGCATCAACCACCTGCAAGGTAAGTACACCATACTCCTTGAAAAGGAAAACATGAAAAGGAATCACCGGAGCATAACGGTAATGAACTTCGTTCCGCTCTACATCAGCCAGCAGAAAATGCCCTTTGACCGGAGGGTTGTTCCAAGTTTCCGTGAAACGGGCAAAAGGAGTCTGCTGTATTTTTTTCCACTGTTTCTGTCGGAGTTTGCCTTTGAGAAGTTTCAAGGCCTCTTTGTTGGTCAGTTCGAAAACGATCGTTTCGGAAGAGGCATCGTCCCAGAGCATCGGTTGTCCGAATGCTCCATTGGCAAAAAGCAGGACTCCCAATAACAACAGGCTCTTTAGCTGGCATAGCATTGTGTTCATGGCATTCGATAAATAGATAGATTGAGAACAAAAATAGAAAATAAAACTGTGAGTATGCTATAAATCACCCGATTATTCGCAATCTTATCCTCTGAAAAAAAGTAAAAATAGTCCCCATACTTACCCAGGAAACCATTAACAAACGTATAAAGCGTGATACAAACACTTAATTGATGTTATAAAACATCTCTTTTTATTTGGATTATTTGCAAAGTTGACAGAAGTCCGTATCTTTGCAATGTGTTTTTCATAGTATTAGATTTAAGGTTAACAAAGATTGGAGCAAGGCGTTGCTCCTTTTTTTATGCCTGTATCTTTCGTACGTACAAAAAACAAGAGGTACACCCCCACGAAATGAAATATACCTCTATGCTTACTATCAATAAAAGAATTACATCAGTCTATCTTTCAAAACCTGCGGAAGTTCGGGCATCGCACCGCTCTGTGTGCAGACATAAGCAGAAACCTCGACAGCCAGTTTATGCGCTTCGGGCACCGGTTTTCCATTGAGAATGGAAGCACAGAAAGCAGCCGTAAAAGAATCGCCTGCACCCACTGTGTCGGCAACCGGTACTTTGGGCGTCTCCTGGAAAGAGACAACGCCCGGAGTGAACACATAGCTGCCATTGATTCCACAAGTGAGAATCAGCATCTTCAGGTTGTATTTTGCCAACAGAATCCAGCATTTATCCTGCAAATCGATACCGGGATAACCAAACATACGGCTGATAGTCACCAGTTCTTCGTCGTTTATCTTCAGGACGTTGCAGCGGCGGAACGATTCACGCAATACCTCTTTTGAGTAGAAATCCTGGCGGAGATTGATATCAAATATCTTGAGCTGTCCGTCTATATCAGGCATCGTATCCAGAAAGCGATTGATAGTGGCACGGCTCACGTCATTACGTTGAGCCAGCGAACCGAAGCAAACAGCACGTGTGCTCAAGGCCAAACGTTTCAGTTCATCCGTAAAGGGAATGTTATCCCACGCCACGCCCTCTTTGATTTCGTAACAAGGCACGCCCTCGTCATCGAGCGTCACCTGCACCGTACCGGTAGGATAGTCTACCTGTTCAATCTGCATCTTCAACTTCTTCTCGTTGAATACTTTCAGAATTTCTTCTCCCAGTTCATCCCTGCCTACGGCACTCACTACACGACTGTCAAAACCAAACTGTGATACATGATAGGCAAAGTTTGCCGGAGCACCACCGATTTTCTTTCCTTCGGGCAACACATCCCAAAGTGCTTCGCCCATTCCTACAATTATATTATTCATGATATACAGGTTTTATTGTTTCCAAAGTTATAAAATTATTTTTGAAAATCAACTGCTGTTTCTTTAATCCGGCTAATTCCATATATTTGCAATACATACTGCATTAAAAAATATCGTGATATATGGAAAATAAAGAATTGTGTGAAAGAATGCATTCAGGGGAAATGTATAACGACTTGTCTATAGAATTGGTTCAAAGAAGAGAACGGGCTGTCTTTTTGACTAATGATTATAATTCCACTTATGGAAGACCTAAAGAAGTTCGGGAGGCATTATTACGTAAACTATTGAAACATGTCGGTAATGGTGTTCATTTTGAGCCGCATTTCCGGTGCGAGTTCGGATTCAATATCAGTATTGGAAACAATTTCTTTGCCAACTTTGATTGTATTATGTTGGATGGAAATCTCATTACGATAGGTGATAATGTATTATTAGGACCACGCGTTGGTCTATATACGGCAAATCATGCGCTCGATCCGCAAGAACGTGTTATGGGGGGATGCTATGCTTATCCGATTGTAATTGAAGATAATGTATGGATAGGTGCCGGAGTTCATATTATGGGTGGTGTTACGATCGGGAAAAATTCTGTAATCGGTGCAGGTAGTGTAATCACAAAGAATATTCCGGAGAATGTAATCGCTGCAGGAGTTCCCTGTAAAGTAATCCGGGAAATAACCGAGAAAGATAAAACGGGTTTTTTACCTTGATGTTGATTGCCATTATTTACAATCAATCCGTTCCCATTTGTCGAATAGCCACACCTCAAATCAAAAAAAAGAACAGAACAAGTAGAATATTATGGGTAAAGTGAGGATTGCTCCGCAGCTACTGAAAAATGACCTTTCTTAAAAAGTGGATATTTACACGAGTTCTAAAGAGTTCACTAAGGGGAATAGAATATCTCAATGATTTGTAAGTGTGGATTTTCTTCTTTATGTCATTGGAAGAGATAATTGAATAAATAGTAATCATTTTCTGTTGATGCCTGTTATTTGGAAAGATTAATCATTCGATTTTGTTTCTTATGTCACGTTTTGATTTCTCGATATCTATGACAAACTAGAGAAAAAATAAGCTAAAATAGCCTTTTTATAACTTTCTCATCAAGAAAAAATAGGTTCCTCGGTGAGGAACGAAGTGTTGGTTTTAAAGGAACAAGGTGTTCCTTTAAAACCAACGAGTGTTATATGAACAAGAATAGATGCATATTTTACGTAGTATTATGCAGTGTGGGCTCGCTTTTCTGTATATTATTACATTAATTTATGCAGCATATCCTGTAGTTCATTATTTTTAGAGTAACCTCCTGTTGTTATTATATTAAATTTAGAACATTTAGAGGGGAAGGCATATTTATCTTATCAATCCTATATCTTGTCTACAAACGAGGCGTGTTCGTCTCATTTGAAAAACAGGCAATACTGTATCCCTTATCTTCGTGTCGAAATAAAAAACAAAATAAGTCATGAAGATGAATAAAACTATGTTATTGGGGGAAATAGCAACCCGTTCAGGTATTCCGGCAGATGAATGTGGGATAGTACTTAAAACTTTTGAAAAAGTTCTTTGCGAAGAACTCACACGGAAACTGTATCGCTATGGGGGATGGATATTATTATTGATTGCCTTATTTGTATCAGTTACTGTTTTGGGGCAAACATCGGAACGGAAAGGCCGTCCGGTACAGACCATTCGTGGAATGGTAGTGGATGGAGACTCAAAATACCCTATACCGTATGCGACAGTGAGATTGTCTGACAAAGCAGGGATGGGGACGACAACCGATAGTTTGGGACGTTTCATTATTCCGCAGGTTCCTGTCGGGAGACATACGATAGAAGCAGCATTTATGGGGTATGAACCGGGACTTTTTAGAGAAATACTGGTAACTTCCGCCAAAGAAGTCTATCTGGAAATCCCTCTGAAGGAAAGTGTAAACGAACTGAGTGAAGTCGTAGTTCGTGCCCGAACGAACAAAGAGGAAGCGATGAATAAGATGGCGACCACTGGGGCACGTATGTTAAGTGTGGAAGAAGCGAGCCGTTATGCAGGTGGTTTTGATGATCCGGCACGCTTAGTTTCTGCTTTTGCCGGAGTAGCACCCAGTGTTTCTTCCAATGGCATCTCTATTCATGGTAATGCACCCCATCTTTTACAATGGCGACTGGAAGATGTAGAAATCCCGAATCCGAATCATTTCGCGGATATTGCCACATTGGGTGGAGGAATTCTTTCTTCTCTTAGTTCACAGGTACTCGGTAATTCTGATTTCTTTACCGGAGCTTTTCCGGCGGAATATGGAAATGCTGTGTCCGGTGTATTTGATATGAAGCTACGAAATGGTAATAATCAAAAGAATGAAAACACGATTCAAGTAGGGATTATGGGAATTGATGTTGCTTCTGAGGGTCCTTTGAGCAAGAAACATAAAGCATCGTATATCTTCAATTACCGTTACTCTACCACAGGACTACTGAATCTTGACGGTGGAACGATGGATTATCAGGATTTGAACTTCAAACTAAACTTTCCTACGCAGAAAGCCGGAACTTTCTCAGTATGGGGAACCAGCTTGGTAGACAAATTTAAGAGTGACATGGAGAGAAATCCGGAGAAATGGGAATATTGGGGTGACCGTAGTGAGTCGCGTGACAAACAGTATATGGCGGCTGGGGGTATCAGCCACCGTTATTTCTTCAATAGTGACGCATCGCTGAAAACCACCGTTGCCGCTACCTATTCACAACTGGACGGAGGCGCTTCCATGTTCAATCACGCTTTGGAATCGACTCCTTACATGGATCTTGAATCGAAGCACACCAATCTCATAGTAACCAGTACCTATAATCGTAAGTTCAGCAACCGGTTTACTAATAAAACAGGCTTTACATATACCGTTATGTTCTATGATATGAATCTTTCTATAGCGCCTTACGAAGCCCAGGTACTGGAAACCGTATCTCAGGGGGACGGCAATACAAGTCTGCTTTCTGTCTACAATAGTTCTTCTGTCGGTTTGAGTGACCGTTGGACTCTCAATGCCGGCATCTACGGGCAATATTTGACATTGAATAATAAATGGTCGGTTGAACCCCGTGCCGGTTTGAAATGGCAAGCTAGCCCGAAAGCTACTTTTGCCTTAGCTTACGGAATGTACAGTCGGATGGAGAAAATGGACGTCTACTTTGTAAAAACAAAAAATACAGGAAATCAATCTGTTAACAAGAATCTGGATTTTACCAAAGCACAGCATATCATGTTATCTTTCAGCTACAAAACTACAGACCGCATGAATCTGAAAATAGAACCCTATGTACAGTTTCTGCATGATGTACCTGTGATGGCGGACAGTTCCTATTCTGTGCTCAATCGCTCTGATTTTTACGTAGAGGATGCCCTTATCAATAAGGGGAGAGGCTGCAATATTGGAATTGACATTACTCTCGAACGTTTTCTGGAGAAAGGGCTTTATTATATGGTTTCCGGTTCGTTGTTTGACTCTCGTTACCGTGGTGGAGACGGTGTGTGGTATGATACGAAGTTTAACCGGAACTACGTCATCAATGGACTTATCGGCAAGGAATGGATGTTGGGGCGAAACAGGGAGAATATCCTTAGTGTCAATCTGAAACTGACATTACAGGGAGGGGATCGGTATTCCCCGATTGATGTAGAAGCGACCCTGAAACACCCGGACAAGGAAGTGCAATATGACGAAACGAGAGCATTCTCCAAACAATATTCACCCATGTTTATCGGTAATTATACTGTCAGCTACCGTATCAATAAGAAGAAAGTATCTCATGAATTTGCTGTAAAAGGATTGAATTTCATGGCTACGAAAGAGCACTACGGACATGAATATAATGTGAAAACCGGAAAAATAGATGCAACTGACGGTTCCACGGTTCTGACGAATGTGAGCTATAAACTTGAATTTTAGATATCCGGATAGAAATCTTGAAGGAAAAAGTTTTATCTTCGTACCCAATGAAGCATATGGCAACTGAAACAGCTACAGCAGGCAACGAATCTGCGATTTTATATAGATTACTTGTTAGTCCTGAATTTCGATGGATACGGTATCTGATACTTGTCATGGTGCTGGGCACTATCTCTTTCAATCAGGTGTTCATCATTTTTATGGACTACCGGGATATATTGGGGGGATGGATTTATGTGTTCACTTTTATATACTTGCTTACTTATGTGGGTGTTATCTGCCTGAATCTTTTTTGGTTATTCCCAAGATATTTGTTGAAAAGGCATTATATGGTGTATTTATCATTATTGTCTGTGGCAATGATCGTTGCACTGTTGATACAGATGATTATAGAATATCTGGCTTATTCCTATTGGCCACAGCTTCATGCACGGGGATCGTATTTCTCGGTTCCCATGCTGATGGACTACATATCTTCTTTTATGCTGTCAACGCTTTGTATGATAGGGGGAACGATGACTGTGCTCCTGAAAGAATGGATGATAGAAAACCGACGTGTTTCACAGATGGAAAAGGCACATGTACTTTCTGAAGTAGAGCAGCTGAAAGAGCAGGTCAGTCCCGAACTTCTTTTCAAAACTTTGCATCATTCGGGAGAACTGACATTGACTGAACCGGAAAAGGCTTCGAAGATGTTGATGAAATTGAGCCAGTTACTACGTTATCAGTTATACGATTGCAGCAGGCACAAAGTATTACTTAGCGGTGAAGTTGCTTTCCTTACAAATTATCTGACATTGGAACAGAGTTCACAGCCGCAATGCAGCTATCAATTTATTTCGGAAGGGGAGGTAAACCGGATGTTGGTTCCACCTTTGCTTTTTATTCCTTTCGTACAGCATATTATGAAGCTGATGCACGAACAGCAGATCGTTCTTCCTGTTTCTCTGAGTATTCATCTGAAAGTTGAAAAAGGCATGATTGTATTCATTTGCATGTGTCCGCAACTTAATCTCTCTGAAGACAGAGGGCTGGAACGAATCAGGCAAAGGCTGGACTTATTGTATGGTGACCGTTACGGATTGTTGTTAACTACTGAATGTATAAGACTGGAATTGAATGGAGGTGAACAATGATAATAAATATAGAAGATAGAAGTACGGTTGATAGAAATCCGTATGATGGAACTATGGATGACAGAGGTGTGACCGCTTTTCTGATAAGCTCTCATTACAGAATATACAGGCATATCTTGTTGCAACTGGTTGTTTTGCTGATTACCATCAATGTCTTTTGGTACGAGCCTTTGCAGACTGTCTCTTTCTGGCGACGCTTGGGAGGGTGTCTGGCATATTTCTTGTCTATGGATGCGGTGATTTATACGAACCTGCACGTGCTGGTTCCCCGTTTTCTATTAAAGAATCGTTTGGGTAGTTATGTTTTGGCAGCTATCATCACCAATCTGGTGGTAATCACTTTTCTTTCAGTTACGCAAGGATTGCTTTTTGAGGTTATTTTGCCTGTCAGGAACCCCGATGGATTTGCTACTTTCATCAATGCCTTTTCGGGCATACTTACTATGGGGTTTGTTACCGCAGGTTCGGCGGCAATTTCATTGTTCACTCATTGGCTGCGTTATAATCTGCGTATTGATAAACTTGAATCTACCACTTTGCAATCTGAACTGAAGTTCCTTAAAAATCAGATAAACCCGCACTTCCTGTTCAATATGCTGAATAATGCCAATGTGCTGATTAAGAGGAATCCGGAAGAGGCTTCCAAAGTTCTTTTTAAGCTGGAAGATTTACTGCGGTATCAGATTAATGACAGTTCGCGCGAAAGGGTCTCTTTAGCTTCGGATATTCGTTTTCTGAATGACTATCTGAATCTGGAAAAAATACGTAGGGATCATTTTCAGTTTACAGTGGAGCAGGAGGGAGACATTGACTCCATTTGGATTCAGCCGTTATTGTTTATTCCGTTTGTGGAGAATGCGGTGAAACATAGTTTTGATAGTGAGCATCCTTCGTCCGTACATCTTTCTTTTAAGGTAGAAGAAAACCGGTTGGAATTTCGTTGTGAAAATTCCACGCCGGCGGTTGCTGTCAGTAACAAGGTAGGAGGTATTGGGCTGGCAAATATTCAGCGTAGATTGGGGCTGTTATATCCCGATCGTTATGAACTGGAACAGATAGAGAATGAAAATCGGTATATTGTAATTTTATGTATAACGCTATGAATTGTATTATTGTAGATGATGAACCCGTAGCCCGGAAAGGCATGAAATCTCTGATAG
>ENA-ORRU01002020-ORRU01002020.1-human-gut-metagenome-genome-assembly--contig:-NODE-2020-length-11258-cov-11.596804_pt1 | contig 11258 bp, 10 predicted proteins | sample MGYA00242184_ERZ509151 | MGnify/ENA primary metagenome ERZ509151 (study PRJEB26280, sample SAMEA2338667) | human gut metagenome | biome: human gut; feature: human-associated habitat; material: faeces... | reverse complement strand
TCGTCTGCCACCATCAGGCCGAAGCGGGAAGCTTCCTTCCAGTCCACTTCCATAACGGCCACAGAGAACTCTGCGCCCTTTTCCTTGTGGAAGCGCAGGAAGTCGGCGTAGTCCTGCTTGCAGATCTGGTCACCGGACAGGATGATCACATACTCGGGATCATAGCTGTCGATGAAGCCGATGTTCTGATAGATCGCGTTTGCCGTGCCCTTGTACCAGTCGGTGCCCTTAGCCTGCTCGTAAGGGGGCAGGGTGTGCACGCCGCCGTGCAGACGGTCCAGATCCCAGGGCTGGCCGTTGCCGATGTACTCATTCAGCTTCTGGGGCTGATACTGGGTCGCAATGCCAACGGTATCAATGTCGGAGTTCACGCAGTTGGACAGCGGAAAGTCCACGATGCGGTACTTACCGCCGAAGGACACCGCAGGTTTTGCCGTTTTCTGTGTCAGCGCGTACAAGCGCGAGCCACGTCCGCCGGCAAGGATCATTGCCACGATTTCTTTTGCCATAGCTTTATTCTCCCCTTTAACATTTCCTGATATTTGGTGGAAATGGTTCAACAATGTTGGTTCGGCCCGGCCTTATTTTTCGGCCTTGTCCGCCTTTTTGGCGCGGGGCTTGCGGGCAGGCTTTTCGGCTGCCGCGGGGGCAGCTTCAGCGGGCTCGGCTTTGGGTTTGCGGCCCCGCTTGGCGGGTGCTGCTTCGGGTGCGGCAGCGGCTTCTGCCTTGGGCTTCCGGCCGCGCTTGGCCGGGGCCTTTTCGGGTACAGGTTCCGCTTCTGCCTTTGCCTTGCGGGGGGAGGTCTTTTTGGGCTTTTCCTCCTTCACGGCAGGCTCAGCCTTGGCGGTCTTCGTGGTCTTGGCGGCTGTCTTTTTGGCAGCGGTCTTTTTCACGGTCTGGGCCGTCTTGGCCGGATCTGCTGCCTTGCGGGTGCGCTTGGTGGGCACCTCAAAATACAGGGTGCTCATGGGCGGCAGGGTGATGGTGATGCTCTGCTCAAACCCGTGCATCGGCTTTTTGTGGGTGCGCACGGCCTTGTTGTGGACTGCGCCGGAACCGCCGAACTCTGCATCGTCGCTGTTCAGGATCTCCTTGTAGGAGCCTGCCACCGGTGCGCCCAGCGTGTAGCCCTCGCGCAGGACGGGGTTGAAGTTGCACACCACAAGGATCTGCTTGCCGGAGGTGTCCTTGCGCAGGAAGGCGATGACGCTCTGCTGCGAGTCATCCGGCACGATCCACTGGAAACCCTCCCAGCTGTAATCCACCTGCCAGAAGGCGGGATGCTCCTTGTAGAAGGCGTTCAGGGTCTTGACGTAGGTCTGCAGCTCGGTGTGCTTATCGTAGCCCAGCAGCATCCAGTCCAGCGGCTTTGTCTCGTTCCACTCGGCGAACTGGCCGAACTCCTGACCCATGAACAGCAGCTTCTTGCCCGGGTGGGCCATCATGTAGCCAAAGAAGGTGCGCAGGTTTGCAAACTTGGCGTCGTACTCGCCGGGCATCTTGTTGATCAGGCTGCCCTTGCCGTGCACCACCTCATCGTGGCTGATGGGCAGCACAAAGTTCTCGCTGAAGGCGTAGAAGAAGCTGAAGGTGACCTTGTTGTGGTTGCCGGAACGGAAGAGCGGGTCAGTCTTCATGTAGCTGAGCATATCGTTCATCCAGCCCATGTTCCACTTGAAGTTGAAGCCAAGGCCGCCGTCCGAAGCAGGCTTTGTGACCATGGGCCATGCAGTGGATTCTTCCGCGATCATGTACTTGTGGGGGTGACGGCCCAGCACGGTGTCGTTCAGCTTGCGCAGGAAAGCAACAGCCTCCAGATTTTCCTTGCCGCCGTTCTTGTTCGGCTCCCACTCGCCCTGCTTGCGGTTATAGTCCAGATACAGCATGGATGCCACCGCGTCCACGCGCAGACCGTCGATATGGTACTGCTCCAGCCAATACAGTGCGCTGGAGATCAGGAAGCTCTGCACCTCGCTGCGGCCGAAGTCGAACACCATGGTGCCCCACTCCTTATGTTCGCCGCGCTTCGGATTCGGGTCCTCGTAGCAGGCTTCGCCATCAAAGTTGTACAGGCCGAACTGATCCTTCGGGAAGTGAGCAGGCACCCAGTCCATGATCACACCAATACCGGCGGCATGGAGCTTATCCACAAAGGCCATCAGGTCCTTGGGGGTGCCGTAGCGGCTGGTGGGTGCAAAATAGCCGGTGACCTGATAGCCCCAGCTGCCGTCAAACGGATATTCCATGACCGGCAGCAGTTCCACATGGGTATAGCCCATCTCTGTGATATACGGGATCAGCTCGTCTGCCAGCTCGGAATAATTGTAGGGCTTGCCGCCCTCCTTCATCTTCCAGCTGCCGGCGTGCATCTCGTAAATATTCATCGGGCTGTTGATCACATCAGCCTTTTTCTGTGCTGCCTGCCATGCATCATCGTGCCACGCAAAACCACTGATATCGTAGACCTTGCTGCCGTTGGACGGGCGGGTCTCGGCGTGGAACGCATAGGGATCGGCCTTATAGACCAGATCACCTGCGCGGGTGGTCACGCAGTATTTATAAACATCATATTCCTTCATGCCCGGGATGAACAATTCCCATACGGAATCGCCATCCACCTTGCGCATCGGGTGGCTGCCCGGCTTCCAGCTGTTAAAGTCGCCCACCACGCTGATGGCTACAGCATGGGGTGCCCACACGCGGAACACCACACCTGCTTCACCGGCACGTGTTTCCATGTGTGCGCCAAAGTAGCGGTATGCTTCACAGTTATTGCCCTGTTTGAACAAATACACCGGCAGGTCCGATGCATTGCTCTGGATCTTCTCCTCGGTCGGTTTCATAGACTGCTCCTCCCCGTACAGATGCACAAAGCGCACCTGTAGCTTTTTACCCTTTTATATTAAAGAATTTCGGTCTGTTTTTCAAGAGTTTCGCCGCATTTTACTGTAAAATTTACCATAATCTTTTCGTTGATATTTTTTCCTTATATACATACCCGCCAAATTTTTACAAATTTTATGGTGAATCCTGCCAATCTGACAATAAAAAAGAGCCTCTGCGCACCCTCCCAAAGGGAAGGTGTACAGAAGCTCTCTGTTTCTGTTGAAAATTTTCAGTTCCGGTTTCCCCGGTTCTTTTCAGCCTGCTCAGTCCACCACGTAGACATTCACCTGAATGGCTCCATTGATTACGCTCTCGGCGTAGGTCTCGTAGAACAGGTCCACAAGGATCTGGCCCTTCTGCACGGCAATGCCGGTATCGGTAGCCACCGCATAGCCGTACACGAACTTGCCGTCGGTGGAGGTGATATATAGCTTGGTGCCGTAGGGGATCACATCCGGGTCCACAGCCACAGTGCCGTAGCCCAGACCCAGACCGGAAGAACCCTTGCCGGTCTTGGAATAGTAGCCGGTGGCCTTTCCGGTGAGCACCTTGCTGTAAGAGGCGGGTGCATTGGTGGTGCCGTCCGGGCCGGTCAGCGGGGAGACCGGCGCGCCTGCGCCATAGGTCTTTACGATGTGGTTGGTCGGCTCCACAGTGGTGGTGGAATCCACCACGATGCTGTTTTCCAGCTCGCCGTCCACATAGCGGTCGCGGGTGGTGATCGTCTGCTGGCCTTCCGCACCATGGCGCACCGTGGTGGCGCGGCCGGTGTTGCGGAAATACAGGCTGGTGTAGACGTACTCGGTATCGTAAGGGATGGCCTGCGTCTCCACACGGTCGGTGTAGTCCACGCGGTGCACCGTGATGGTGGAACCTGCGCTCACCAGCTGGTCCAGAGCAGGCTCGGTGTAGTCGTCACCCTCCAGGGTGATACCGGCACGCTTCAGGGCATCCGCCACGGTGCCGAACACCATTTTGACGGGGTACTCCTGACCGTCGGCAGTGATGCTGACGGAGAATGCGCGCTCAATGTTCAGGGCGGCAAGATTGCCGCTGTAGGCCGTGTAATAGACCTGATCGCCCTCTTCGGACTGGATGCCGGAAAGGTTCATAACCTGTGCAGGGTCGGTCTCGGAGGTGAGGATCACCTGCCGGGCACCATTGGAGTCTGTGACGTAGGTCAGCCGCAGATTCGCAGCGGTCACACTGAGTGTAGCCACAAGGCACACGACCATGACACAAAACGCCAGCACACGGGGAGAGACTGCATGCTTGCAGTCAGACAATGCTTTCTTCAATTTTACGGAAGCGATACGAGACAACTCCTCTCTTTTCAAAATTGGCTGCGGCTGCGGACATGTTTTTCATGCCCCGGCCGCCCGGACTGCGGGGCGGGCAGAAGCCATCTGGCCCCACAATCAAATACGATGCCCTCTTTTTGGTAAAATCGAGCATCGTATACAATTTGGACTCCGCTGCGGAGGGTGCAGTTACCCTCCCGGCCCGGACCCCATCTGCCCGCGCCGCGCCGTATATAAGACGGCTTTTTACTTCATCCAGATAAATTTTAAACGCTGCAACGTCTGTTGGTTCCGTTGAGCGAGTCTTATTTTACCAGCCCAATGGCCATTTGTCAAATCACCTTCTCATACTTTGTTAGTTTTTTGACGTTATTTTTTGTGCAACTTTAACATTGTTTTCTCCAAAATATTGTTTTTTCGGTTATTTCCTTCCGATTTTCGACCTGTTTTCTGGGGTGTTTTGTTCACGAATTTTTAACATTTATTTTGGACTTTTTGCACCGGAAACTGCACTTTTGGGTTCGTTTTCCCATGCGGCAAGCGGCCAAAAATCGCTGGTTTTCCGTACAGAACCACCTCTTTTTCATCCCATTTTTCACCCACAAAGAACTGTGCGAATTACTCATGAAAAGCGCCTCCCGGCAAAATGCCGAAGCACAGAAATTTGTGCAGCAAAAGACCACACTGGCAGCTGCCGGGCAGCGGCTGTACAATCAAACAAAAAACAGAAAGGAAGGTTTTCAAGTGAACATCAAGATCATTCAAAGGCAGTGCGGCGGCACCGAATTTCTGTCCCAGCCGCACCGCCTGCACCTCGGTGCACAGAACGCTGCCGGTGTGGACGAGCTGTGCTTCACGCTGCCGGAAGCATGGGCCGGGTGCACCGTTGCGCTCTACCTGCGCCGCAGCGACGGCACCCTGCTGGCACCGGTCTCACTGGACACGCAGCACTGCGTCACCGTGGACCGCCGCCTGACCGGAAGCACCGGCGGACAGTGGATGCTGGCAGCCATCGATGCCAGCGGCCCGGCCCGGCAGCTACGACACCTACGCCATCCTGCCCACCGACGGCGGCGTGGAAGAGCTGCCGCCCTCGCAGTATGAGCAGTTCGTGGCGCGTGTGCTGGAAAGTGCCAGTACTGCTTCCACCGCCGCGCAGCGTGCCGCAGCCAGTGCTGCAAGCACGGCATCCAATGCGGCACAGGCCCAGACCGCGGCACAGCGCACCAGCGCCGACAGTGCCGCTGCATCCCGCTGTGCAGCCCGTGCCGAGGCTGCTGCCGCACGGGCAGAGGAGCTGGTGCCTACCGACGGTCAGGTAGTGAGCGTGAACGGCAAAAGCGGCATCGTAAAACTGACGGCGCAGGATGTGGGGGCGCTTCCCTGCCCGGCAGTTCCGGTCTCCGGCCAGCTGCTTCGGGTGCTGAGCGTGGACCCCAACACCGGGGCCGTGTTGACCGATACTGCCGCCATGCCGGATCTGTCGCCCTATCTGCGCAGCAGCACGGTGCCCACGGCTTCGGCCCCCGGCGCAGTGCGGGTGGACCCCGCCTGCGGCATCAACGTGCGCAGCGACGGAACCCTGATCACCGCACCAGCTGCCCGCGAACAGCTGGACAGCATGACGGATGCACTTCTGCCGCTGACCGCAGCCCTGCTGCCTTATGGCGTGAAGAAGGCTCTGACCACCGCCGCAGCCGCCGGGGAATGGACCGCTGCCGAAAAGGCAAACGCCCTGCGCACCTTCGGTGCCGATTTTTCTTCCTATTATACAAAGGAAGATGTCGATGCTCTGCTGGCCGCACCCAGCTCCGCTGCCTACCCGGTGGGCAGCATCTACCAGAGCACCGACCCCACCAGCCCTGCCGCCCTGTTTGGCGGCACATGGGAGCAGATCGCATCGGAGCGCGTGCTGATGGGTGCCAGCAGTAGCCACGCAGCGGGCACCACAGTAAAGGCCGGACTGCCGAACATCACAGGCTCTTTTGTCGCGGATGTAAAAAAGGGTGAACATAAGGTATCCGGCGCATTCACTGCCGGCAACGTGATCGCATCTACGGGCGAATACAATTCCTTTTCTGATGTATATAAGTTCAGTCTGGATGCGTCCAAGTCTAATGCCATCTACGGCCGCAGCGCCACCGTGCAGCCTGCCGCCTACTATGTGCACATCTGGCGGCGCGTGGCCTGAGAAAGGAGGTTTTGAACCATGAAGATCATTGACGAGAACGGTGCAGCCATTGAAAACCCTGACCTGACGCTTGGGTACCTGGTGGACGACACCGAGCCAGTGGAGCACCCCGCCGTGGAAGGCGTGGAGGAAGTGAGCCACTACGAGACCGTAACGGAGTATCCCGGCGGCGGCAGGGATGTGCGGAAGGTCATCGACGTGCCGGGCGTGCCTGCGCAGGCCGCATGGACCGAACAGGTGCCGGTGCAGAGATACATCCGCTATACGGAAGAAGAATTGGCCGCGCGGGAAAAAGAGCGCCAGCAGGCCGAGGAAGCAGCCCGTCTGCCCGAGACGATTGCCAGCCTGACCTGCCAGCTGACCGACCTGCAGCTGGCCCTGTGTGAACTGTACGAAGGAGGTGGTGTGTAATGGCAAGGATCTATGCGGCCCTGATCCGCAAGGGCATCAAAACGCTGGAGGATGTGCCCGCCCGGCTGAGGGATGCCGTGGCAGCGCTGCTGCAGGAGGACGGCCATGCTTAACGTTTACTCCCGCACAAGGGATGGCGAAACGCTGCTGAGCCGCAGCTTCCGCGCAAAGGAATTTGCCTGCAAAGACGGCACCGACCCTTTGTTTGTGGACAGCGAACTGGTGCAGGTGCTGCAGGCCATCCGTGACCATTTTGGCGTACCGGTGGTCATTACCAGCGGCTACCGCACCGCTGCACACAACAGGGCTGTGGGCGGAGCGGTTTACAGCCAGCATCAGTATGGCCGTGCCGCGGATATCCGGGTGTCCGGTGTGCCGGTGGAGCAGCTTGCCGCCTACGCCGAGACCCTGCTGCCCGGCACCGGCGGCATCTACCCCGCAAAAGGCTTTGTCCATGTGGATGTGCGCAAAGCAAAAAGCCGGTGGGTCGGGTAAAGGCGGTGAACGGAATGGAAACGATCTTATCCGCTGTCATTGCCGGGGCCGTGACCCTGATCGGCGTGCTGATTGCCAACAGCCGCAGTCAGGCCGTGACCGACACCAAGCTCGAAGAGCTGACCCGCGAGGTGCGTGAGCATAACAATTTTGCCCGCCGCGTACCGATTTTAGAAGAACAGATGAAGGTGGCCAACCACCGCATCGCTGACCTTGAACAAAATGAGAAAGTGAGGAATTGATATGAACTTTGGTAAAATTTCTGCCGCCACCATCGCCCGCACCGCTGTGCTGCTGCTTGCCCTGACCAATCAGGTGCTGAGCGCTCTGGGCAAACCTATGCTGCCCATTGAGAGCCAGACTGTGGAACAGCTGGTGACCGCCGGCATCACCACCGTGGCCGCGCTGATCAGCTGGTGGAACAACAACAGCTTCACCTCTGCAGCCATTCAGGCCGATGCCGAATACGCCCGCCTGAAGCAGAAAAGTGAGTGAGAAAGCCCTCGAAGCAGTGTATCAGTAGTACTTTTTGACTGAAAAGTATTACTGATGCAGTCATCTTTCACAGCAGCCCCGGAAGGCACTCAGACAGCCTTTCCGGGGCTTTTTTGCTGCCCAGATGATTCGTTCACGCAGATTCAAGAACGTTTCGCGCAGGTTTCGATGACTTTCGCACTGAAATCATGTATAATCCGGGCAGAAGCAAATCGGAAAAGAGCAGTCAAGAGACTGTAAGCGGCCCCTAACGCCCCAACGTAAAGGGACTGTTGCAAAATAGTCCCAACAAAAAAAAATGAGATAGGTTTCCCCGAAAGGGAGTGCCTATCTCATTTTTTGTTGTAAACTGAGATTGTGAAAAAACAGATAGAACCCGCGCGCTGGGTGCATTGCAGCATACCAGAGCGCGGGTTCTCTTTGATCTATAAAGTTTAATCGTCGTCGCTGTCCAACTTGAGCACGGCGGTAAAGGCTTCACTGGGCAGGGAAACGCTGCCCAGCTGACGCATCTTCTTTTTGCCTTCCTTCTGCTTTTCCAGCAGCTTCTTTTTGCGGGAGATGTCGCCGCCGTAGCACTTGGCAAGCACGTCCTTGCGCATGGCCTTGACCGTTTCACGGGCAATGATCTTGCCGCCGATGGCAGCCTGTACCGGGATCTCGAACAGGTTGCGGGGGATGTTATCCCGCAGCTTTTCGCAGATGCGGCGGCCCTTGGCATAGGCATTATCGCGGAACACGATCATGGACAGCGCGTCCACAGGATCGCCATTGAGCAGGAAGTCCAGCTTGACAAGGTCGCTCTCGCGGTACTCCTTAAACTCGTAATCGTAGCTGGCGTAGCCCCGGCTGCGGCTCTTGATGGCATCAAAGAAGTCGTACACGATCTCGCCCAGCGGCAGAGCATAGTGCAGATCAACGCGCACATCGTCCAGATACTTCATGTCGATCAGCACGCCGCGCTTGTTCTGGCACAGATCCATCAGGCCGCCCACATAGTCGTTGGGGGTGTACAGGTGCACATCCACAAAAGGCTCTTCCTGCTTGACGATGTTGGAGGGGTCGGGGTAGCTGGAAGGATTGTCGATCATCTCCACAGTGCCGTCGGTCAGGGTAATGCGGTAGCGCACGCTGGGGGTGGTGGTGATGATATCCAGATCAAATTCCCGTTCCAGACGCTCGGTGATGATCTCCATGTGCAGCAGGCCAAGGAAGCCGCAGCGGAAACCGAAGCCCAGCGCGGCGCTGGTCTCCAGCTCAAAGGTGAGGGAGGCATCGTTCAGCTGCAGCTTTTCCAGTGCATCCTTCAGGTCGGGGTACTTGGCACCGTCGGCGGGGTAGATGCCGCAGAACACCATAGGCTTGACCTGACGGTAGCCGGGCAGTGCTTCGGCGGTGGGATTATTGGCCAGCGTGACGGTATCGCCCACGCGGGTGTCCTGCACGGTCTTGATGCTGGCGGTCAGATAGCCGACCTCACCAGCCTGCAACTGGTCACAGGGAGAAAGGTTGGTAGCACCCATGTGGCCCACTTCTACCAGCGTGAACTCCGCGCCGGTGGCCATCATGCGGATGGTATCGCCGGGCTTCACGGTGCCCTCAAACACACGGATATAGACGATAACGCCCTTGTAGCTGTCGTAAATGCTGTCGAAGATCAGCGCCTTCAGCGGGGCATCCGGGTCGCCGGTGGGGGCAGGAATGTCGGTGACGACACGCTCCAGCACCTGATCCACATTCAGGCCGGTCTTGGCAGAGACGCGGGGCGCATCCAGACAGGGCAGGCCGATCACGTCCTCCACCTCCTGCGCCACCTCGTCCGGGTGGGCGCTGGGCAGGTCGATCTTATTCAGGATGGGCACCAGTTCCAGATCATGCTCCAGCGCCATGTAGGTATTGGCCAGCGTCTGAGCTTCCACGCCCTGGGTGGCATCCACCACAAGGATGGCGCCCTCGCAGGCGGCCAGACTGCGGCTGACCTCGTAGGCAAAGTCCACGTGGCCCGGGGTATCGATGAGGTTGAACTCGTAGGTCTTGCCGTCCTTGGCGGTATAGTTCATGGTGACAGCGCGGGCCTTGATGGTGATGCCGCGCTCGCGCTCAATGTCCATGTTGTCCAAAATCTGGTCTTCCATGGTGCGCTCGTCCACACTCTTGGTCAGCTCCAGAATACGGTCCGACAGGGTGGATTTGCCGTGGTCGATGTGTGCAATGATACAGAAATTGCGGATATTGTCTCTTGCCATGTAGTTCCTCCGGGAGAAATTTAAGCTTCCAGTATCCAGTCCTCGACATCCACGATCTTTCCGTGCTCGAGGTAGACGCGGGGCACGCGGCGGGACACGCCGCACAGGACTTCATAGGAAATGGTGTCGGTTTTGCGGGCGATGGTCTCGGCGGTGTCGCTCACGGTGCCGCCCCACAGGATGGCTTCGTCGTCCTCGCGTACCTCCGGCACATCGGTCACGTCCACCATCATCTGATCCATGCACACTCTTCCGACAATCGGTGCTTTCTGTCCGTGAATCAATACCCAGCCTTTGTTAGAAAGACTTCTTGCATATCCATCCGCATATCCAACCGATACCGTTGCCAAACGACATGGATGATCAACCACATAGGTTGCTCCATAACTTACGCCACGTTCCATCTCCGGCTCCATAATATTCACTACATGTGAATACCAGCTCATTGCCGGTATTAACTCTAAATTAGAAAAATCCACCTCATCAGAAGGGTACATTCCGTAAAGAATAATTCCTGCTCTTGCCATATCATAACGATGGTCATCATATTCCATGATAGCGGCACTATTACAGATATGTTTTACTGGAATTTCAATTCCCGCTTCATCAAGTAACTGAACAAAATGATCATATCTCTCCATCTGACTTTCTGTGTATGCCTTATCTGTCATATCTGCACAGGATAAATGGGTAAATAACCCCTCAATCTTTATATTGGGCAGCTCTGCAATCTGCTTTACAATCGCAAGCCCTTTCTCATCTGGAGATAAACCGATTCTTGTCATTCCTGTATCTAATGCAATGTGAATTCTAGCCGTCTTTCCAGCCTTCACAGCCGCTTCGGACATCGCTTTCGCCGTATCATAACAGTAAATCGTCTGGTCTACACCATACTCTAAATTCTTATAATAAAGAGAAGGGGAATTATAACCAAGAAGTAAAATCGGCTGCTTTAATCCAGCCTTTCTCAGTTCTACTCCCTCATCAATCGTAGCAACACCAAAATAATCCGCGATATCACTAAGATAACGTGCCACTTCTACAGCACCATGACCATAACCATCTGCTTTTATAACAGCCATTGTCATTGCCTTATCTCCAGTCTTCTTTTTGATATTTATATAATTCTCCCTGATTGCTTTTAAATCAATTTCACAATAGGTACGCAAGTATTCTTCCATTATGTTTGTCCTCTTTCCCTTACTTCTACAGTAAGCCCGTAAAACTAGTTTA
>ENA-ORRU01002016-ORRU01002016.1-human-gut-metagenome-genome-assembly--contig:-NODE-2016-length-11286-cov-8.549817_pt1 | contig 11286 bp, 10 predicted proteins | sample MGYA00242184_ERZ509151 | MGnify/ENA primary metagenome ERZ509151 (study PRJEB26280, sample SAMEA2338667) | human gut metagenome | biome: human gut; feature: human-associated habitat; material: faeces... | reverse complement strand
CGTCTGGTTGGAGAACGCCCTGCCGAAACTGCGGCAGGAGTAAAAAGCAGAGCGCTCCGCAGCCGCGAACGGGCACGGGGCGTCGGGGACGCCGCCCCCTACAACGCGGCAGCGGCGGTGCGGCAGCCGGAGGACTGGCCGCCCTACACCGCAGGGGCGGATCCCCCATCCGCCCGCCCCTCCCCCAAGGGAGGGCTAAAGTTTATAGAACGAGGACTTGTAAATTTATGCCAACCTTAAACATTGTACTGGTCGAGCCGCAGATCCCGCAGAACTCCGGCAATATCGCGCGGACCTGCGCGGTGACGGGAGCGCGGCTGCATATAGTCGGCCCGATGGGCTTTACCATCGACGACAAAAAATTAAAGCGCGCCGGGCTTGACTATTGGCACCAGCTTGATATAACATATTATCAAGATCAGGCGGACTTTTTTGCCAAAAACAGTGGTCCGTTTTTTTACTTCACGTCCAAGGGCCCGCGCCGCCATGTGGATGTGACCTACCCCGACGGCGCGTATCTCGTCTTTGGGCGCGAGGATGCCGGCCTGCCCGAGGAGCTGCTGGCCGCGCATGAGGGCGACTGCGTGCGTATGCCGATGCGCAGGGGCGAGCGCTGCCTGAACCTGTCAAACGCGGTGGCAGTGGGCGTGTACGAAGCATTGCGTCAATGGGATTTTGCCGGTTTGGAGACCCACGGGCAGTTGACCCGATACGAATGGAGTGAGGATGTAAAATGAGCAAGATAGGTTTTCTGACAGATTCCTGTTCCGACATTCCGCAGGAGCTTGCGGATAAGTACGGCATCGAGGTCGTGGGCTTCCCCATCAACCTTGACGGTGTGGAGTACATGGAGCGCAAGGACTTTACCAACGACCAGTTTTACCAGATGATGCGCGACGCCCAGGGCGTGCCCACCACCGCCGCCATCACCCAGCTGCAGTTCTGCGATATTTACGCCCGCTATGCGGACGAGGGCTACACTGACCTGGTGTACCTGAGCATCAACGCGGGCGGCTCCAGCACCTACAACAACGCCGTCAAGGCCATGGAGCTGTTGGAGGAGGAGCGCCCCGGCTACACGATGAAGATTCAGGTCATCGACAGCCACACCTACTCGATGCCCTACGGCTGGTATTTCTGCGAGTGCGCCCGCAAGGTGCGCAACGGCGGTGAGCTGGCCTCCTGCGTGGCCGAGCTGAAGCAGAAGCTGGACTGCGTTGAGATCTGTCTGGCCGCCTACAGCCTGAAGCAGATGAAGAAGTCGGGCCGCGTCAGCGCCGCCGCCGCTGTGGTCGGCGACCTGCTGGGCATCCGCCCCATCATCAGCCTGAATGCGGGCGTCTCCAAGGTCGAGAGCAAGGTCCGCGGCGACGCCGCCGTGCCCGCCGCCATGATCAAATGGGTGGAGAGCCGCGTCGATTCGATGAAGGACACGCCCTACATGGTGGCCTACACGTCCAGCACCGCCAAGCGTGACGAGCTGGTCAAGCTGTGCAAAAAGGCGTTTGGCCACGCACCGCTGATCGTGTTCCAGCTCGGCGGCGTTGTCAGCGCCAACACCGGCCCCGACGGCATCGCCATCGTCTACGAGGGCAAGCCCCGCAATCTCGAGGCTTATGCGCCGGAGCTGCCGTAATATTTTTCGGCAGCATAGGTAAGGTCTTGCACTTTGCCTGACAATGTAGTATAATGCAGACAGTTCTTATACCATACCAAGAACTATTATGGTTGCTATGATAAGGTCATAGGACCGTAAAGCTCTGACGCCCTGCTATTTGGCAGGGCGTCATCTTTTTTGCCTAAATTTCGTTTAAATTGTCAGTTGCCAAATAATGCCATAATGCGCTATGATAGTAGAAAAGTGAAAGGATGTGCAAAAAAATGAAGCATCCCTATGGAATTGGTCTGGATATTGGCATTGCGTCCGTCGGCTGGGCGGTGGTGGCACTGAATGAAAACGCGGAGCCCTATGGCCTGGTCCGATGCGGCTCACGCATATTTGATAAGGCCGAACAGCCCAAAACAGGCGACAGCCTTGCTGCCCCGCGCCGTGAGGCCCGCAGCGCCCGCCGCAGGCTGCGCCGCCGCAGCCTGCGCAAGGCGGATCTGTACGAGCTGATGGAGAAAAACGGTCTGCCCGGTAAGGCGGAAATAGAGCAGGCTGTGCAAGCGGGGCATCTGCCGGATGTCTATGCGCTGCGTGTTCAGGCGTTGGATGGCCCGGTGACAGCACTGGATTTTGCCCGTATACTGCTGCACCTGATGCAGCGCAGGGGCTTTCGCAGTAACCGCAAGGCAGACGATGCACAAAAAGACGGTAAGCTGCTGCAGGCAATTGACGCGAACACCCGACGTATGGAGGCAAACCGGTACCGTACTGTCGGTGAGATGATGTACCGCGACCCTGTGTTTGCAGAGCACAAGCGCAACAAAGCGGAAAATTATCTTTCCACCGTCAAACGCGACCAAATCATAGACGAGGCCAGACTGGTTTTTGCAGCACAGCGTCAATACGGTGCGACATGGGCTTCGCCGGAGATGGAGGCAGAGTACCTTTGTATTCTGACACGCCAGCGCTCCTTTGCGGAAGGTCCGGGCAAAGGCAGCCCGTATAGCGGCAGCAACAGGGTCGGCACCTGCACGCTGGAGTGAAAGAGCGAGCAGCGGGCAGCCAAGGCGGCCTTCTCGTTTGAATATTTTACGCTGCTGCAAAAAATCAATCATATCCGCATTGCGGAAAACGGAACCAGCCGCACGCTGACACCGGCAGAACGACAGGTACTGCTTTCTGTGTGCAGCCAGACGGACAAGCTGGATTTTGCCCGGGTCCGCAAGGCGTTGGCACTGCCGGAAGAAGCACGGTTCAACATGGTGCGGTATCGCGGGGAGCAGACGGCAGAAGCCTGCGAAAAGAAAGAAAAAATAACGGCACTCCCCTGCTACCACAAGATGCGTAAGGCGCTGAATACCCTGCGGAAGGATCATATCCGCAATATCAGCCGCGAGCAGCTGGATGCCGCCGGAGCTGCGCTGACGAACCCGGAAAACGAGGATAAGCTGCGGGAGGCATTGAAACAGGCGGAGTTTGAACCGCTGGAAATAGAAGCACTGCTGACGCTGCCCAGCTTTGCGGGATATGGACACATTTCGGTCAAGGCGTGCCGCAAGCTGATCCCCTATCTGGAACAGGGCATGAACTATAACGATGCCTGCCAGGCAGCCGGATATGATTTTCAGGGAAGGCAAAACGGCGAAAAAGCGCAGTTCCTGCCGGCCTCAACGGAGGAAATGGAGGATATTACAAGCCCGGTAGTGCGCCGTGCAGTGGCACAGACGATCAAGGTCATCAATGCGATCATCCGCGAGCAGGGCGAAAGTCCGGTCAGTATCCATCTGGAGCTGGCAAGAGAGATGAATAAGAACTTCCAGCAGCGCAGCGAGTTGGACAAGGCGATGCGGGATAACAGTGCGGAAAATGAACGCCTGATGAAAGAGCTGAATGAGCTTTTTCCGGGACGCACCGTTACCGGGCAGGACCTTGTAAAATATCGTCTGTGGAAAGAGCAGGACGGGCGCTGTGCGTATTCGATACAGCCGTTGGAGCTGGACAAGGTTATTACAGTCTCCGGCTATGCCGAGGTAGACCATATCGTCCCTTATAGCATAAGCTTTGATGACCGCCGCACAAATAAGGTGCTGGTGCTGGCATCGGAGAACCGTCAGAAGGGAAACCGTCTGCCGCTGCAATACCTGCAGGGAAAACGACGGGACGACTTTATTGTGTACACCAAAGCGAACGTAAAGAATTTCCGCAAGCGCCAGAACCTATTGAAGGAAAGGCTGAGCGAGGAGGACGGCAAGGGCTATATCCAGCGCAACCTGCAGGATACGCAGTATATTGCGGCTTTTATGCTGAACTATATCCGCAATCATCTTGCGTTTGCAGACTGTTCCGGGGCAGGCAAACGGCGGGTCGTTGCGGTAAATGGCGCCGTTACGGCGTTTTTGCGCAAGCGCTGGGGTCTTAGCAAGGTGCGTGCCGACGGCGATCTGCACCATGCAGCGGACGCGGCGGTGATTGCCTGTACGACACAGGGGATGATAAAGCGGGTATCTGACTTTTGCAAGCGTGCAGAGACGACGGCGGTGCGTAATGAGCACTTCCCCGAACCTTGGCCGCACTTCCGTGATGAGCTGACGCAGCGATTGTCAGCCTGCCCGCAGGAAGACCTGATGAAGATTAACCCGGTCTATTATGCGACGGTGGATATTTCGTCTATTCAGCCTGTGTTTGTATCGCGGATGCCGCGCCATAAGGTGACAGGTGCGGCACACAAGGAAACAATAAAAAGCCGCCTGGACGATACTCACGTTGTACAGCGTAGGAATATCACCGAACTGAAATTGGATAAGGACGGTGAAATTGCGGGCTACTTTAACCGCAGCAGCGATACATTGCTGTACAATGCACTGAAGGCCAGATTGCTTGCCTTTGGCGGGGATGGGAAGAAAGCGTTTGCAGAACCGTTTTACAAGCCGCGCGCGGATGGCACACCCGGGGCACGAGTTCAAAAAGTGAAGATTTGCGATAAAGTGACCAGTACAGTTCCGGTTCATGATGGAAAGGGTGTGGCTGATAACGACACGATGGTACGCATCGATGTGTACTATGTGCCGGGAGACGGCTATTACTGGATTCCCGTCTACGTGGCGGATACGGTGAAGCCGGAGCTGCCGAGTAAGGCAGTGGTTGCATATAAGAGCTCTGCTGAATGGAAAGAGATGAAGGATGAAGATTTCCTTTTTTCTCTTTGCCAGCATGACCTTGTACGCATTGAAAGCAAACGCCTTATGAAATTCAAGGTGCAAAACAGAGATAGTACACTGGAGAAGGAAATGCCGGTGAACAAAATACTGGCATACTTTGAAGGTGGGAATATTGCAACGGGAGCTGTTACGCTGACTACACATGATGATGCATATATTGCAGATGGTCTTGGCTTTAAGACCTTGCAAAAGGTTCAGAAATATCAGGTCGATGTCCTTGGCAATTATACCCCTGTGAAAAAAGAAAAACGGCAAACCTTCCCTGCCCAACGGAGGTGAATTATGTCCTACCGCTGCCTGATGATCGTGAACCCTGCGCGCATCCGCTGCAAAAATGAGCAGCTGTTGATTGAAACGGAAGAAGTTCACTCTGTGCCCATCGAGGACATCAGTGCCATTGTACTGGAAAGCCGCCAAAGCACGATCACAACAGCGGCTATGGCGGCGTTGGCACAAAACGGTGTGGTGACTTTCTGGTGCGATGAAACACATCTGCCGTGCGGCATCTCGCTGCCGTTTGCACAGCACAGCCGTCAGCTGGGAGTACTGCGTTGGCAGATGGAATTGACCCTGCCGGCAAAAAAACGGATGTGGCAGCAGGTCGTGACAGCAAAAATTCAAAACCAAGCGGAGTGCCTTGCACTTTGCGGCAAAACGCAGGAAGCAGCGTTCCTGTTCGGGCGTGCCAAGGCTGTGACGAGCGGCGACAAAGATAACGTAGAGGCAAGCGCCGCAGCGTACTACTTCCCGGCTTTATTTGGTGAGGGCTACACCCGCCGCAATGAAGATACGCGAAATGCTGCACTGAATTATGCCTACGCGATTTTGCGGGGCTATATGGCGCGCTGCCTGACGGTGTATGGTTTTCAGCCGTGCCTGGGGCTGCACCATGACAGCGAGCTGAACCAATTTAATCTGGCGGATGACCTGATGGAGCCGTTCCGGCCCGTGGCGGATTTGTACGTGGCAGCAAATGTGGCCGAGGATGCAGCATTGACACCCATACTGAAGGGAAAGCTTGTAAACCTGTTGAATGCGGATATTCTTTCCGGCGGGCAGCACCACAGCGTTGCCTATGCAATGGAACGCCTGGTGCAAGGTCTGCGTGGACAAGCCCTGCTGTTACCCAAATTGCTTGAATACAAGCAGCATAGCTATGAGTAAATTTATGCGGATGATTGTCTTTTTTGACCTGCCTGTGCAGACAAAGACTGAAAGGCGGCATGCGACGGCGTTCCGGAATTTTTTGCTGAAGGACGGATACCACATGCTGCAATTCTCTGTGTACGCGAGGGTGTGCAACGGCAACGACGCCGTGAAGAAACACGAAAGCCGTTTGAGGGCATCCTTGCCGCCAAACGGCTCCATTCGCCTGCTTGTCGTTACAGAAAAGCAGTACCAGTCTATTCAGATTCTTCTGGGAAATTATCAGCCGGAAGAAGCCCCTTTTGTATGTGAACAGTTGAGTTTTTTCTAAAACAAAAAGCGCATCGGACCGCAATCCGATGCGCTTTTTGCATAGCCTATTATACCATACCAAGAGCTATTAGGGAACTATGACCTTATGAAGGAGCGGTCCATCAACTGGCACATTATACCATACCAAGAGCTATTAGGGAACTATGACATTTCCGCCGACGCCTACCCGGAGGAGTAAATTATACCATACCAAGAGCTATTAGGGAACTATGACTCTGTCGAAGATTTGCTTAAATGTTTAACCATTATACCATACCAAGAGCTATTAGGGAACTATGACCCTAATGTTAAGTTGTGGCAGCTTAAAGATATTATACCATACCAAGAGCTATTAGGGAACTATGACTTATTAAATGATATGGTTTGTTTCCACCTGATTATACCATACCAAGAGCTATTAGGGAACTATGACAAAAAAGGAGCCACTGACCTCAACCCAAGATTATACCATACCAAGAGCTATTAGGGAACTATGACACAGTGGCACGCAGAGTCAGATCGACGCCCATTATACCATACCAAGAGCTATTAGGGAACTATGACAGCGGGACTACCTTTCAAAAGCTGATGGCGATTATACCATACCAAGAGCTATTAGGGAACTATGACGCGTGTATACGCAGGCCGATACCCAGATGGATTATACCATACCAAGAGCTATTAGGGAACTATGACTAGTCAGAAGATGTTTTCTCAAAATATGGCATTATACCATACCAAGAGCTATTAGGGAACTATGACCGACAGCTTCCGACAGCGAAGCGGACGGGAATTATACCATACCAAGAGCTATTAGGGAACTATGACCTATGAGGGTGTCGAAACGGTGCAGCTCGGATTATACCATACCAAGAGCTATTAGGGAACTATGACCTTGTCGTCGCTCTGGATGGGTGCGTTTGCATTATACCATACCAAGAGCTATTAGGGAACTATGACTCTGTCCGATGCTCCCAGATGTACAGCCGCATTATACCATACCAAGAGCTATTAGGGAACTATGACGCTGGTAATGTATGGGCTACAGATGGATGCATTATACCATACCAAGAGCTATTAGGGAACTATGACGTGATAGGCTCTGTCCTATGTGTTCTTATCATTATACCATACCAAGAGCTATTAGGGAACTATGACGCGTCGCCAAGAAAAGAGAATAATTCATCAATTATACCATACCAAGAGCTATTAGGGAACTATGACCTGGGCTTCGGATAGTCGTTCAGGCCCTTGGATTATACCATACCAAGAGCTATTAGGGAACTATGACCACCACTGAATGTTGATGCAAATGGTCTTGATTATACCATACCAAGAGCTATTAGGGAACTATGACATAAATGCGGTGGACCGCGGCGCTGCGCACATTATACCATACCAAGAGCTATTAGGGAACTATGACCTGAATCGCTGGCGCTCTTTTGTCAAATCCATTATACCATACCAAGAGCTATTAGGGAACTATGACAATTTTATTCTATTTGTCAATCTTATTATAATTATACCATACCAAGAGCTATTAGGGAACTATGACTCATTGGCAGTACAAGCATGAATGTTATGTATTATACCATACCAAGAGCTATTAGGGAACTATGACGTGCTGTCATCAAATATGATGCTTCTAGCAATTATACCATACCAAGAGCTATTAGGGAACTATGACTGTTCGATCTCGTATGCGACGTACTCCAGCAATTATACCATACCAAGAGCTATTAGGGAACTATGACAAATTCAGTAATAATACGAGCATTGGTATTATTATACCATACCAAGAGCTATTAGGGAACTATGACGCATCGACTGCGACCTGCGGGTTCTCCACGATTATACCATACCAAGAGCTATTAGGGAACTATGACCTGTGCGGTCTTTCTGTCCATATAGCTAACATTATACCATACCAAGAACTATTAGGGAACTATGATTTTCAGATAATCGATAATACACTCCGATGCATTATACCATATCAGCACAATATGCGCAGAATCTACCATAAATTTTCCCCGCAGGTCTTGCAACGGCCTGCGGGTTTTGTTATAATTTAGGTTTGTTGAGCAACTTAGGATTTTAGGCTCCGCTGTCGGCTGCTGGTCGGCAGCGCAAACCCCGCAAGGCTGGCGGTCTTGCGTGTGGTCAAAATCTATCCGCCGGAGTATTGTATGAATATGAAAAATCTGTCCGTCCGTCGCCTTGTGCGCTGCGCTGTCATTGCGGCTGTCTATGTGGTCGTCTGCCTTGTGCTGGCCCCGTTCAGCTACGGCGCGGTGCAGGTCCGCGTGGCCGAGGCCCTCTGCCTGCTGCCGGTGTTCGGCGCCGAGTATATCGTCGGCGTCACGCTGGGCTGCTTTTTGGCAAATCTGCTCGGCTCCACCGTCGTTGACGTGGTGTTCGGCACGCTGGCGACCCTGCTGGCCTGCCTTGTGACCTACAAGCTGCGCGACATCCGCGTGAAAGGGCTGGCCATTCCGGCATCCCTGCCGCCCGTTGTCTTTAATATGATCATTGTCGGCGCGTTCGAGATCACCTTCTTCTTCTCGGACGGCGCACCCACGGCGATGCTGGCGGTGTTCAATGCCGTTACTGTCGGCATTGGCGAGCTCATCAGCTGCACGATTCTGGGTGTGGCGCTCGTCAAGCTGATCGAAAGCAACGCAGGTCTGAACAAAATTTTTACAGAAGAATAAGGCAACACCGCACAATTCTAAGTGCCGATACGGCGAGCGAGGCACGTCAGATGCTAAGCAAAAAGCGCAGGCAATACTTTGTGTATTACCGAGCATTTTTGCGACGCAGGTGACGTGCCGCAGCCGCCGGAGCGGTGCTTAAGCCCGTAGGGCGGGAATTGTGCGGTGCTGCCGTGAGAGGTAACATCTATGTGCCCGGAACTGATTTTGTGGGATTGGAATGGTACCCTGCTCGATGATGTCGATCTCTGCGTGGACGCGCTCAACCGTCTGCTGGCAGGATTCGGCTACCCGCAGCGGTATGACCACGAGCGGTACCGGGCTATTTTTGGCTTTCCCATCGAGGAATATTACGTCCGCGCGGGGTTTGACTTTACAAAGCACAGCTTTGCAGAGCTGGCCGAAAAATACATGGAGGACTACGTCCCCGCCAGTGCGGCCTGCCCGCTGGCAGACGGCGCCATTGACGCGCTGGAGGCGTTTAAGGCCGCGGGGCTGCGGCAGGTCATTCTGTCGGCCAGCAATCTGGACACGCTGCGGCGTCAGACCGACGAGCGCGGCGTGACGGGCTATTTTGACCGTCTGCTGGGCCTGGGCGACATCTACGCCAAGAGCAAGGTCGAGATCGGACTGGCCTATTTAAAGGAAAACGGCTTTGACCCGGCACGCGCCGTCATGATCGGCGATTCCGTCCACGACTATGAGGTTGCACAGGCGCTGGGCGTGCGCTGCGTTTTGCAGTCCGGCGGCCACCAGCCGCCGGAAAAATTGAGGAAAACGGGCGTACCGGTTGTAAAGGGATTGCGCGAAGCCGCGGCGCTGATTTTGGAATAAGAGCTTACGGGAGGCTGTAGGGACGTCGAGGACGCCGCCCCCTGCAAACAACTGCCCGCCGTTATGATGCGGGTCGATGCGAGCATCGACCCCTACAACAGAGGAGCAACACAATGTCTGACCGCATAAAAGGCTCCGCCTTGACGATGGGCGGCGCGGCGTGCTGGGGCGTTTCGGGCTGCATGGGGCAGTACCTGTTCACCCGCGAGGGGATGGATTCGACCTGGCTCGTGCCCATCCGGCTGTTTCTGGCGGGGCTGATCCTGTGCGGATTCTTTTTTATAAAGGACCGCAAAACGCTTTTTGACCCGTGGAACGTCAGGAAAAATCCGCGCAACGCCATTGACCTGCTGGTCTACGGTCTGGCGGGCGTCAGCTGCTGCCAGTTCACCTACTTTCTGACGATCCAGCTGTCCAGCGCAGGCATGGGCACGATTTTACAGGACGTTTCCCCCGTCATCATCCTGCTGGTCGTCTGCATCCAGCAAAAGCGCGGCCCCCGCGTGTTTGAGGTCTGTTCGATCTTGATGGCGCTGGTGGGCGTTTTCCTCATCACGACCCACGGCAGCCTGACCGGGCTGGCCGTCAGCCCGGCGGCGCTGGTCTCCGGCATCGTCAGTGCCTGCTGCGTCGCCATTTACACGATGTGGCCGAAAAAATTGCAGGAGCAGTACCCCACCCCGATGCTGCAGGGCTGGGCGTTTTTGATGGGCGGCATCATGTTTTCGCTCATCTTCCGCCCGTGGCAGATCGACTATGTGCCGACGGCGATGGGCGCGTTCGGCATCTTTATCGTGGTTGTGCTGGGCAATGTGCTGGCGTTCAGTCTGTACATGTCGGGCGTGCCGCTCATCGGCCCGCAGAAGGCGAGCCTCTACAGCTTTGCCGAGCCGGTCACGGCGGCCATCATCAGCACGCTGGTGCTGGGCTCGCCCTTTACGCTGTGGGATGCGCTGGGCTTCGGCTGTATCTTTTTGATGCTGGTGCTGCTGAGCCTGCCCGCAAAACAGAAAAATTAAATATATTACGAAATACACCCGCGCAGGTTTGACACGAACCCCTGTGCGGGTGTATTATAGTATCATGTGTAAAACTATATAAAACCACTATTAGCCGCACCTCTACACGCGGCGGAAAATACAGGGGAACTGTTATGTCTTTTTTTGAAAAACTGTTCGGCTCTTTCTCGGACAAGGAACTCAAGCGCATCAACCCGCTCAAGGATAAAGTCCTTGCTTTGGAGCCGGAGATGGCCAAGCTGACCGACGAGGAACTGCAGGCCAAAACCACTGAGTTCAAAGAGCGCCTCGCCAAAGGCGAGACTCTCGACGACCTGCTGCCCGAGGCGTTCGCCGTCTGCCGCGAGGCAGCTGACCGCGTGCTCGGCATGCGTCCGTACCGGGTGCAGGTCGTGGGCGGCATCGTGCTGCACCAGGGCCGCATCGCCGAGATGAAG
>ENA-ORRU01002001-ORRU01002001.1-human-gut-metagenome-genome-assembly--contig:-NODE-2001-length-11325-cov-12.871429_pt1 | contig 11325 bp, 10 predicted proteins | sample MGYA00242184_ERZ509151 | MGnify/ENA primary metagenome ERZ509151 (study PRJEB26280, sample SAMEA2338667) | human gut metagenome | biome: human gut; feature: human-associated habitat; material: faeces... | reverse complement strand
GGAAAGCGAGGGCGGCACCATCACGGTGCACGGCTGCGCCGAGCATCTGCACGCGCCGGAAGGCATTCTGCACGGGCACAACGACCACCGGGTGGTCATGAGCCTTGCGGTGCTGAGCGCAGCCGCCGGGCTGCCCCTGACTGTGGATGACGCCGAAGCCATCCAGAAGAGCTGGCCGAATTTCTTTGCAGCCATCCGGCCTTTGGGTGTGGAGGTAGAATATGCTTGACAAAACAAAACGTTATCTCGTGGTGGGTCTTGGTCTGCTGGGCGGCAAGTATGCCCTGGAGCTGACCAAAGCCGGTTTCCATGTGGACGGCATCAACCGCAGCGAGGGGCATCTGCAATATGCTCTTGACCACGGCTACATTGCCAGCGGCAAGACCCATGATTTTGAAGATCTGGTGCAGCAGGCCGACCATATCATCTTCGGCCTGTACCCCACGGCCCTGCTGGAATGGTTCAAAGCCTACGGCCCGCTCCTCAAGCCCGGCTGCATCTTCACGGATGTGTCCGGCGTCAAGACCGGCCTTGTGGAGCCGGTGCAGGCCATGTGCCCGGCAGGGGTGGAGTTCATTGCCAGCCACCCCATGGCAGGCCGTGAGACCTCCAGCGTGGAGCACGCTGCCGAGGTGAACTTTGCCCCGGCCAACTTCATCATCACCCCCACCGACAAGAACACCCCGGAGGCCATCCAGTGGGCAAAGGAGCTGGCGGAGGTGCTGGGCTTCAAGCACATCTGCACCCTGACCGTGCAGGAGCACGACAAAATGATCGGCTACGTCAGCCAGCTGTGCCACGCCATCGCCGTGAGCCTGATGTGCGCCAACGACAACACCTCGCTGTGCGAGTACACCGGTGACTCCTTCCGGGATCTGACCCGCATTGCCCGCATCAACGACAAAATGTGGGCGGAACTGTTCCTGTGGAACAAGGAAAACCTGATCAGCGAGATCGACCAGTTCGATGCGGCCCTGCGCGAAATGCGCAACGCCCTCGTGGCCGATGACCGGGACAAGCTGGAAGAGATGTTCCGCCTGTCCACCCAGCGCCGCGCGGCGTTTGATAAGAAAGCGCCGTAACCTTTTCAGCACACAGCACTGCTGTTTTTTTCTGGCTCCCCTGCTGGGGAGCTGGAAGCGAGACTGAGAGGTTTGGCACAACACGAAAAAATGAGGTGTACCGAATGCCCAAACAGGAAGGCCAGAAATCCAAGCTGCTGGCGCTATTGCGCATTTTTGAGCAGCAGACCGATGAAAACCACCTGCTGAACGTGCCGCAGCTGGTGGAGCTGCTGGAGGCGCAGGGCATCCGCTGTGAGCGCAAGAGCGTGTACAGCGATATTGAGGCACTGGGTGCGCTGGGCTATGACATCAAGCTGCGCCGGGGCCGGGGCGGCAGCAAGCGTCACCGTTTTGTTTTCTGCCACGATCTTTTCGGTATAGTCCGCCCCTGCGGCAGCCGTGCCGCCGTTCAGTTCGTATGCCAGCTTGTAGCCGTTCTCGTCTTTTTCTTCCTTATAGCCACAGTATTTACAGGTCTTGATCACATGGCGCTTATAATGGCCGTCTTCTTCAACCCACCCATTGGGATTGTTGCTGCTATACGTGATATTATATGCCTGATCCCTTTCGCCATCGGTATAGTCATGGGTCAGCATTTCGCCCTCGCGCCACACGAGTTCCCCATCAATCTTTACATTCGTAAAGTAACCGGGATGCATATTTTCTCTTCGCTTAAAACCAAACAGCTTTGAGCAGGTATATGTGTTTGTCTGCGCCGTAACATGATTGTTGCCCGTAATATTGATGTTATATCTTTCCGTACCGCCCTCTTTTTCCAGCTTATATTCGTCGATATATATTGCCGGGTAACTGCCCGAATTTTCCACGGTGCAGTCATTAAAATTGACCGTAACGCTCTTATTCTCTTCGGTGTAGACCTTGACACCTCTGCCCGCAGTGAATGTGCAGTTGTTAAATGTTGCCTTCTTCGAAGAGTACACCCAGATTGCATCCTTGCCTTCAATTGGTTTAAACGTTGTGTTTTTAAACTCAGCACTGTCATATCCCCAGAAAGCAGTCCATCCTACGATTTCACATTTATCAACTACTGTATTATCGGGCCGGATAAAGCCAAGTTTAGCATTCGGGTCCGTAGCTGGGCCGGAACGAAGCGTCATATTCTCGAAGGTAACGGTGCCTGCACCGTCAAAGCAGTAGTCACCAGTATACTCTCCGGTCTTATTAGGGTCGGGTACATATGCACCGATATACCACGTCGTTTTGTCGGTGCCCTTACCAACAAAGGTCAGGTTCTTGCCCTTAGTCGTGTCGGTACTGTCAACCTTGTACAGAGTATAGTCGCCCTCACCCAGCAGGATGGTGTCGCCACTTTCGGCTTTTTCCACTGCTTCTTTGAGTGATGTATAGGTTCCTTCTTTTCCTTTAATCTTCACATCAGACGATGCTGCGCCGTCATCCGCAAATGCCATCATCGGAAGCATCTGAAACATCATGACAACCGCCAACAACGCTGCAAGGATCCGGTTCTGCTTTTTCTGTTTCACTGTTTGTTCTTCCTTTCTTTTTTCATTTTACGATTGCTGTGTATGATCTGATTCCTGCCCTGTCACCTCCTCTGACGCGTTTACCCCTTTGCATTCAATTTCATATTCTACCCCCCCCCCCGCATATTTTGCAAGAGTTCTACGAAAAATCGTTTCTTTGCATAAAACGCGTCCGGTTTCTTTGGTGATTTAGCAGATTTTATAGCGGTGTTGGATTCTTCTGTTCTCGATGGTCAGATTTCCTTCTGCGAAAAAAAGTCCCCCTGCCTTTTCAGGCAGAGGGACTTTTCTTCACTTACCTTCTATCCAGAAGGAAAACGTTTTTGTGTTCCGCTTACAGGGCAGCGACCGCAGCCTTCAGGGCATCCACGCGGTCGGTGTTCTCCCACTTCACGCCCAGATCCTCGCGGCCCATGTGGCCGTAGGCAGCCAGCTTGCGGTAGATGGGCTTGCGCAGGTCGAGTTCGCGGATGATGGCGGCGGGGGTCAGGTCAAAGACCTTTTCCACAGCCTGCTCGATCTTCTCATCGGAGACGGTGCCGGTGCCGAAGGTGTCCACCATGATGGACACAGGCTTTGCCACGCCGATGGCGTAGGCCACCTGCACTTCGCACTGCTTTGCCAGACCCGCAGCCACAATGTTCTTTGCCACCCAGCGGGTCGCATAGGCTGCGCTGCGGTCCACCTTGCTGGGGTCCTTGCCGGAGAAGGCACCGCCGCCGTGACGGGCATAGCCGCCGTAGGTGTCCACGATGATCTTGCGGCCGGTCAGGCCGGTGTCACCCTGCGGGCCGCCCACAACGAAGCGGCCGGTGGGGTTAATGTAGTACTTGGTGTTCTCGTCCAGCAGCTCGGCGGGGATGGTGGCCTTGATGACCTTTTCCATCACATCGGCGCGCAGCTGCTCCATGCTCACGCTCTCGCTGTGCTGGCTGGAGATGACCACAGCATCCACACGCACGGGCTTGTTGTTCTCATCGTACTCCACAGTGACCTGGCTCTTGCCATCCGGACGCAGATAGTCCATCTCGCCGTTCTTGCGCACCTCGGTCAGGCGCTTTGCCAGCTTGTGAGCCAGACTGATGGGCATGGGCATCAGCTCCGGGGTCTCATCGCAGGCATAGCCGAACATCATGCCCTGATCGCCTGCACCGCCCACCTGATCGTTGGTGCCCAGTGCGATGTCGGGGCTCTGGCCGTCGATGTTGGAGATGACGGCACAGGTGTCGGCATCAAAGCCGAACTTTGCGCGGGTGTAGCCGATATCTGCCACCACCTCGCGGACGACCTTCTGGAAATCCACATAGCAGTTGGTGGTGATCTCGCCCATGATGTGCACAAGGCCGGTAGATGCACAGGTCTCGCAGGCCACACGGGCATCAGGGTCGTGGGTCAGAATTTCGTCCAGAATGGCATCCGAGATCTGGTCGCAGATCTTGTCGGGATGTCCTTCGGTGACGGACTCAGAAGTAAACAGGTGTCTTGCCATTTGTTTTGCCTCCTAAAGTTTTTACAGCAGGGTGTGTATTTCTTGCTCCAACATTCCGTTCAAGCTTTTTTGCGCGAAAAATAAAAGCGCCCAGAGCCCGAAAGCTCTGAGCGTTGCACTCTTATCTCTCGGTTTCCCGCAGGATTTGGCACCTTGCGCTCACGCGCAGGTTGTCGGGCTTCACAGGGCCTGTCCCCTCAGCCGCTCTTGATAAGTCGGTATTCAGTTGGTACGTTCAGTATTCTATCATTGCTTCGTCAGATTGTCAAGAAGAGTATCACTCTTTTTAGACATTATTCTGAAATTGATGGAGCGTTCCCCTGCTCCGGTACGGCATGGCCGTTCCGGGCGGCGTGGAAAGCGCGCTTTTCCGCATACATCCGCTCGTCCAGTTCCACCAGAAATTTCTCCACGCTGCCGCCCTCATACTTTGCCACACCGGTGGAGAAAGACAGCTGAAAGCTGCCCGCCGGGGCGGCGGCGTTATAGCGCTGCACCCGCTGCTCGATGGCGGCACAGACCTTATTCAGGATCTCCTCCGAGCCGTGCCGGATCAGCACCATGAACTCATCGCCGCTTATGCGGATAGCTACCGAGTTTGCCACCAGCGCCCCGGACAGGATGTGACCGATCTCCTGAATGGCGCGGTCGCCCGCACCATGACCGTAGGTGTCGTTGATCTCCTTGAAGCAGTTCACGTCCATCATGATGCCGTAAACATCCTTCTCCTGCGTGGCGTGGATGCGCTCCAGACAGTAGTTCATGTACTTGCGGCCAAACAGGCCGGACAGCTCGTCGATATAGCTGCGCAGACTGCGAAGCTGACTGTCCACAAACACAAAGGCGATGGCCACCGACAGCCAGCCGAAGGCCATACCGTAGAACGCACCCTGCAGCACCGTGCCCACCGCACAGGTGATCACAAAGTAGTACACCGAGAAAAACTCCACCGTAACGCCATCGCGCTTGGCCTTATGCACCTGCCACACGCTCTCGGCATAATAGCCGAACAGCAGCAGGTAAAGCAAACTGTTCAGCGGACCGCGATGGTAAACGTTGTCCGCGGAGATGGTAAAGATCCATCCTGTGCCGAAAAGGTTCGCCGCCAGCAGCGCCAGAACAGCCAGCAGCGGCGCGCCCAGAAGCAGATGTCTTCTGCGCAGGCGTCCGGTGCTGCGGTAGACCCGGAAGTCCACATACAAACACCACGCAAAGCCCACGCTCACGGTAGCGCCGGTGCAGACGGTGTTCATGAGGTACAGCCAGAACCGGCTTGCCGCGCCGGGCACGCCGTCCAGCAGAAAGCTGATCGTCTCTGTCGCCTGTGCCAGCAGAGTCACCACCAGCATCTGGCAGAACAGCTCACTTCCAACACTGTTTTTACTCTCGCCGCGCACCCGCAGCAGAAACAGAAAGCATACCAGCACCGCCCCTGTGCCATTGGCCACAAGGATCTCGGGTATATTCATTGCATTTCCTCCCCTGCCCGCCTTATCCCATAAGGCAGACAGCCCCTGTTTTATACAGTATCTATCTGTATTATATACCCTGCCGCGCCCTGCTTGCAAGGCTTGGCATCAAAAAGGGCCGCTGCACAGCAATTTGTGCAGCGGCCCTTGGGAAAACTAAACGATCCAGAACAGCCTCCGCGTGCGCTCTGGTTCTGTTCTGCGGAAATATTATTTATAATTGCATTTTTTCGCAGAAAGATCAATAGCCCTTTGCCTGCTCGCCGTTCAGAATTTTGACAGCGCGGGAGGTGCCCAGACGGTCAGCACCCAGCGCAAGGAAGGTCTCCATGTCCTCCACGGTAGAAATGCCGCCGGCAGCCTTGACCTTGCAGCGGCCATGCACGCCCTTGACCATCAGCTCCACATCGTGGAAGTTTGCGCCTGCGGTGGAGAAGCCGGTGCTGGTCTTGATGTAGTCCGCGCCTGCCTCGCAGACGATATCGCACATCTTTTCCTTTTCCTCGTCGGTCAGCAGGCAGGTCTCGATGATGACCTTCAGGACCTTGTCGCCCACCGCCTGCTTCACGGCGCGGATGTCCTCGCGCACGGCATCGTACTCCTTGTTCTTCAGGCGACCGATGTTGATAACCATATCCACCTCGGCGGCACCATTCTCAATGGCAGTCTTGGCTTCAAACGCCTTGCTGGCGGTATCCATGGCACCCAGAGGGAAGCCTACCACGCAGCATACCGGGATGCGGCCCGCCATATACTCCACCGCCTGCCTGACGTAGCAGGTGTTGATGCAGATGGATGCGGTGTGGTTTGCAATGGCTTCGTCACACAGGGTCTGGATCTGGGGCCAGGTGGCCTCCGGCTTCAGCAGGGTGTGATCGACATGGGAGAGAATTTCTTCACGAGTCATGTTTGTTTCTCCTTTTTACTTGCTGGCACGGCGCACCTTTGCCATGCCGACAGCACTCAGGGCAATTGCAGTTGCTGAGACCGTTGCACCAATAATGCCCAGCACCAGACCGGAGACCAGAAATGCAAAACCTTTCAGACCACGCTTCATAAAACCGTACCTCCTAAATTATATTGGATATTTTCTCCGCCTGCGGCGGAGAAAATATCTCACTTGCGATTTTTAAAGATGATCAGCTTGCTGAACACATAGTTCAGCACGATCACCAGTACATTGGAAAAGACCTTCACGGCAAGGCCCCACAGTGCCTGCGCATTGTAGCGGCTGGTAACGAAGATCGCCGTGGGGCCGTCTGCACCGCCAATGACGGCAATAGCGGCAGAGCCATCCGTGACCCCCGCCGGTGTGCCTGCATAGGAGGCTGCCATCTGGATGGCCGTATCCGGGCCAAGCCAGTGGGCCACCACGCTCAGCACCCCCTGCATCAGCTCGTCCATCAGCGCTGCACCCTGCGCAGCCAGCAGATTGCCCAGCACCAGCATAATTGCAGTGTCCAGCAGCATTGTACCCAGACGACAGGTGACGAATGCACCAAATTCTCTCGCCATGGCCTTGCCCTGCGTTTTGCTGCGGAACACAAAGGCGCGGTTGGTGCAGTAGGCAAACAGGATGCAGATGATGTTATCCAGCACATTGCCCCAGCTGTTGGCGGCTGTATAACCAAACAGCTTGTTGAACAGCGCATACAGCACAATGTTCAGCAGGGTGCACAGCACGCCGAAAACCAGATAGCTCAGCACTTCCCAGTGTTTCTTGATCCAGTTTATCATAAAGTTATGTCTTTATTTTGTACTTTCTCTAAAAGAGAAAATTGGAATTTCAGTTATAAAAACAGCCCCGCCGCCGTTTTCCCGGCAACGGGGCTGTTGATCGCATTGTGTCAGAAGCTTTTCTTCCGAACGAAAGGCTGATTACTCAGCGTCGTCGTTCAGCAGGGCCTTCATAGACAGGCTGATGCGCTTCTTGTCGAAGTCGACATCCAGCAGCTTCACATCGACCATATCGCCGACCTTCAGTACGTCAGAGACCTTCTCAACGCGGTCATTGCTGATCTCGCTGATGTGGACCAGACCATCAACACCCGGCAGGATGCGGACGAATGCACCGAACTTGGTCAGGGAGACGACCGGAGCATGGAAGGTGCTGCCGATGGGGTAGTTGTTCTTCAGCTGCTCCCAGGGGTTGTCCTCGGCCTTCTTGTAGCCCAGAGAGACCTTGTGGTTCTCGGTGTCGATGTCCTTCACATACACTTCGATGGTGTCACCAACGGAGACGACCTCGGAGGGATGCTTGATGCGGTTCCAGCTCAGCTCGCTGATGTGGCACAGACCGTCCACACCGCCGATATCGACGAATGCACCGTAAGAAGTCAGGCTCTTGACAACGCCGGTGTAGGTCTTGCCCACCTCAACGTTTGCCCAGAACTCTTCACGCTTTGCCTTGTTCTGCTCAGCGGTCACCTTGTTGATGCTGCCGACGATCTTGCGGCCGGAGCACTCGGTGACAACCAGCTGAACGTGCTGGCCAACCAGAGCGGTGTAGTCCTCATCACGGCGCATAGTAGCCTGAGAACGAGGAACGAACACCTTGACGCCCTTGACGTTGACCACAACGCCGCCCTTGTTGAACTCGGTGACATCGCCTTCGACGACCTCGCCGGACTCAGCGGCCTTAGCGATCTCTTCCATGCCCTTGCGAGATGCGAGCTTCTTGCGGGAGAGCTGGATGACGCCATCCTGATCCATAACCTTCTCGACGATGAGGTCCAGCTCATCGCCAACCTTCACCAGGTCTTCGACCTTGGCGGAGGAATCATCGGTCAGCTCGCTCAGCTTGACAAAGCCGGTCTGCTTCGCTCCGATATCCACCTGGATCTCGTTGGCAGAGATGCTGGTCACGATTCCTTTCACAATACTGCCTGCATGAACACGCTTTTCCTCGGATGCATTCAGCATCTCCTCAAAGCTCATGCTGTCATTGATTTCTGCGCTCATACTGTTAAGTACCTCCTCAATAATAGACGATGGCGTTGAAGCCCCGGCTGTCACGCCCGCCACTTTAACATCTGCAAACCATTCCGGCCGAAGTTCGCTCGCTGTCTCGACCGTTACGGCACGCGTGTGTTTTGCGGCGACCTGTACCAGCTTTTGGGTATTGGAAGAATGATGACCGCCAATGACAACAATGATGTCGCATTTTTGGCTGAGGTCTTCCGCTTCCTGTTGCCTCGCCCACGTCGCATTACATATTGTATCAAAAATTCGGGCGTTTGTATAGGCTTTTTTGAGAAACTCCGAACTTTCTTGCCATTTTGTAACCTGAAATGTGGTCTGTGCAACTGCAAACAGGGGTTTTTGCGGGTCAGAGGGGCCTTTCCATGCCTTCAACTCGGCCAGATCGGCAAAAACGAACACCTCTCCGCGGGTGTGGCCCACAATCCCCTGCACCTCCGGATGGGTCTTGTCGCCTGCCACCAGCAGCACTGCCCCCGCCTTTTCGGCCTCGGCGGCAATGCGCTGGATCTTCTGCACGAAGGGACAGGTGGCATCATGGTAGGTGATGCCGCGCGCGTCCAGCTCGTCGTACACGGTGCGCGGCACGCCGTGGCTGCGGATGACCACCTCGTACCCGGCGGGCACATCGGCGATGGCATCCGCCACAAGGGCACCCTTTTTCTGCATATCCTCCACAGCCTGCGGGTTATGGATCAGCGGGCCGAGGGTGGCCACCTTGCAGCCTTCGTTCAGCAGGCCATAGGTCAGATCCACCGCCCGCTTGACACCAAAGCAGAACCCCGCCGTTTTGGCAACTCGGATCTCCATCTTTTACGCCCCCATCTTTTCCCACGCATCCAGCAGGGCCTGCTTGTTGGCACGCAGCTTTTTGGTGTCGCGGCGGCTCTCCATGGCAAACTGCTCTGCAGGCATCGGCTCGCCGTAGATCACCCGTACTTTGCAGAACAGGTGCATTTTTCCATCCGGCGTATCGTACAGGATGCGGCAGGGCACTACGTCCACCCCGGCCCCCGCCGCAATGACGAACAGTCCGCTCTTGGGCGGCAGAAGCTTCCCGTCCTTTTCGCGGGTGCCCTCCGGGAAGATGAGCAGTGTTTCGCCGTTTCTGCACTTTTCTACGGTCTGCTCAATGGCAGCCATTTCATCCTTTGTGCCGCGCACGCACACCGCGCCGCAGCAGCGGAAGAACCATGTGAGCAGGGCGTTGATCTCGAACAGTTCCTTCTTGGCGAACACGATCATCCGCCTGCCCCACCGGGTGACCACGATGAACACCGGGTCGATGGCGGAGACATGGGTGGGCGCAAGGATGCAGCCCTTTGTCTGCACCTTTTTCAGGTTTTCGCGGCCCTCTACATGGATGCGGAAGCCGATATGCCACAAAAGCCACGCAAAGGGCACTAAGATGTAATATAATATCATTTTATCGTTTTATTCACTTTCTCCGCAATGATCTTCTTCATTGCAGCAAGGCTCTGTTCAAAATCCAGCTCCGAAGTGTCCAGCAGCACGGCATCGTCCGCCTGCTTCAGGGGTGCAGCGGCACGGTGGGTGTCCTGATAGTCCCGCTGCTTCACGTCGGCCAGCACCTCTTCATAGGGAGTATCGATGTCCTTGGCCTGATACTCTTTCCACCTGCGTGTGGCGCGGGCTTCCGGCGTGGCGGTAAGGAAGATCTTCACCGTGGCATCCGGCAGCACCACCGTGCCGATATCGCGGCCGTCCATCAGCACGTCCTGTTTCTTTGCCATATCCCGCTGCAGTTCCAGCAGAAAGGCGCGCACAGCCGGGTTTGCGCCCACGGCAGAAGCTGCCATGCCCACCTCTTCGGTGCGGATGGCGGTGCTCACGTCCTCTTCCTTTAAATAAACATGCTGCTCGCCGTCGATGAAAGCAAAGTGCAGCTCGATCTCCGGCAGCAGGGCGTTGACAGCCTCGTTATCCTTGGGGTCCTTGCCAGCACGCAGGGCATACAGGCCGATGGTGCGGAACATGGCACCGGTGTCCACATAGATGTAGCCCATCTCCGCCGCAAGGCGGCGTGCCAGCGTGGATTTGCCTGCCCCGGCAGGCCCGTCGATCGCAACAGATACCATTTTATATCTTCTCCTTTTTTGAACTGAACGATTTAAAATGGCCTCCGCTCACGCTCTGGCCATCTTCAGCGGAAAATTATTTTAAATTTCGGGATATCGGAACGCCTGCGGGCGTTCCATTATCCCATTTTCACAGAAAGAGACGCATATTTTCCCGGCCTGCAAGTTATAAAGTCAGTCAAAAAAGGCTGCTGCGCAACAATGCACAGCAGCCTTTGGTGTTTTATGCAGTTTTAAAAGCCCGTGGGCGGGACGTAATAGCTTGGGATAGACCCGCTTTTGGGCGTAGCTGCGGCCTGCTGGCGCAGCGCCGAGCGGGTGACCTCTGCCCAGGAATACTGGGTCATATACTCGCCACGGTAGGAATTGAACGCCGAGCGGTCTCCCCGCAGGAAATTATAATAATCGCAGTCCACCTTGCTGGTATCCAGCGCCAATGTGCTGCGGCCGCGTACCAGCAGCCCGTTGACCCCTGCATCCTCCAGCGTATGGCTGAGGTCGAAGATCAAATTGCGCAGGTGGCTGTGCAGCGAAGCGGTATCGGGCTTATCCTCCCACAGGACAGCCAGCATCTCGCCGTTGGTGCAGGTGGCACCGTTGCGGTCCACCAGATAGGCCAGCAGCTCCTTGCTCTTGCTGCGCTTGAAAGACAGTGTGCGCCCATTGACAAAGATCTCAAAATTGCCGAAGCATTGGATCTTGACGCCTGCCGGGCCATCC
>ENA-ORRU01001995-ORRU01001995.1-human-gut-metagenome-genome-assembly--contig:-NODE-1995-length-11347-cov-6.429242_pt1 | contig 11347 bp, 8 predicted proteins | sample MGYA00242184_ERZ509151 | MGnify/ENA primary metagenome ERZ509151 (study PRJEB26280, sample SAMEA2338667) | human gut metagenome | biome: human gut; feature: human-associated habitat; material: faeces... | reverse complement strand
TCTAGCCGTTTTCCTGCGTCTGCAGAACTGTTTGCATGAATAAAAAGCTTATTACTCCAAATAAAGCGAACTCTGCTTGTAGCGTTTAATCATATTTCTGACCAGAACGCCGATAATCGCCGCAACCGGAACGGCCAGCATCAAACCGAGGAAACCCAGCAAAACACCGCCGGCCAACAGGGCAAACATAACCCATACCGGATGCAGCCCGACACTGTCGCCCACCAGTTTCGGCGTCAGAAAATTGCCTTCAAGAAACTGCCCGCTGAGGAAAACCGCCACCACATACATAACGTGTGTCACATCGCCAAACTGGGCAAAAGCCAAAATAATTCCCAGTACAAATCCGGTAATTGACCCGACATACGGGATAAACGAGATAACACCGGCAATAAAGCCGACCAGCAGCCCCAGTTCCAGCCCGACCAGCTTCAGCCCGATGGAGTAATATAGCCCCAAAATCAGGCATACGCTCAGCTGACCACGGATAAATCCGGCAATAATGACATTAATTTCTTTCATACTTTCCATAATGCCTTTTTTCGACTTTTTCGGCAGCAGCCCCTCAAACTTACGGACAAAGGTATCCCAGTCCCGCAGCATATAAAAAGTAACGATAGGCGTAATCAAAATCAATGAAATCAGATTAATAAAAGCAAATCCGTTGGCAATCAGCCCTTTGAGCAGTGCTCCGGCAAACTTGACACCATTGCCGATATTGCCTTTTATCATCTCTTCCAAATTCCCGCCAATCAGTCCGGGGAACCGTTCTGCCAGCCTTTGCAAAGCCGGCCGGGCCTTTTCCAGAACCAGTGCCAGATACTTTGGCGTAGCCTGTACCAAAAGGGTAACTTGGCTTTCAACCATCCCTAAAAATAAAAATATTGCCGGCAGGACGATTAAAATCATCAAAAAGCAGACCAGCACCGTAGCCCATGTCCGTGACATCTTGCACTTTTGCAGTTTCAAAGTCAGCGGATCCAAAAGATACGCCAGCAAAATGCCAGCAACAAAAGGCATCAGCACCGAACGCAACAGATACAGCAAAAAGAAAAACACAAAAAAAATGACAAACCACATATACGGATTAACGTAAAAACGGCTCTGTGCCTTAATAGATGGCATAATACCCTCCTTCTTTCCTCAATTTGTACCCGCTCAGCCCCAAATTGGCCTGAAGTTTCTCAATAACGCCGCTGTAAAGAAAATTAAAGTGCACCTTTCCGTTCGCCATGGAAACGACTTTTACCTCCTTTACCTGAGGGTATCCTTCCAACAGCCGTTTTAATGCCATCCATTGCCCCAATTTCGGGTAAGAATAAACCGCTTCGATTTTTTCTTCGGCAAAAGTTTCCGGCAGTGTTTCCCCGACAGCTTTCTTGACATCTTTAAAAAACGGCAGCACTTTGTCTATAGCAGCCGCAGGTTCCAACCCGGCAACATCTGCCACGCTGACTTCCCGCCCCGGAAAAGACCTGACATAAACCTTGCCGTCTTTCAGCGAATACTTCAAGACATATATCCCCGTAACATTGTTAAAATCCGCCAGTTCATTATATTCGCCGTCAGTCATGTCATAAATCCGATTGGCTTCAACCGCGGTAATATTGCCCAGATTTTTCTCAATATCGCGAATAACCAGATTACCCTTGCGGATATCTCGTCTCTGCTGAAAAGCCTGCCTCCAGATATTTTCATCGCTCCATAAATCCAGCGTCCCGTCTTCTTTTTCCAACAACGGGACTGCCAAGACATCTTGCTCTTCCCCTGCCACCAGCGGCATATTGTTTTCAGCCAGATAAGCCTTCAAAATATCCTCATTCACGCTGATGCGCAAATCTGCAATATAGCGGACATCCGACGATTTTTCCATCAGAACCATAATCCCTGAAACAAAATGCTGCAGCTGGTTATCGTTTAGTTTGTTAATTTCATCAGCACTTTGCGCCGTGCTGATACTCAAAACAACTTCATTCAAACCGTCGCGCACCGCTTTGGCCATTGCCTGCTTTTTGGCTTCCGTAACCGTAGCCGCCGTAACGTCGACGTTAACATCAGCCTCATAACGGGGATCTGCCGCCGCAGGAATTGCAAACAACACCATCGCCGCAAATTTCAAAACCAGTTTTCTCACGTTTGTCAAGCTCCCTGTATCCTCTTTATTTTTCTGTAACCCGGTCATTTTCCGTTCTTATTCCGATTGTTTTCTATTCTTATAACCTAAAAGCACAAAAATCAAACTTTTTTATTGCCTTTTAAATGCTTATGATATTAACTGAAGAAAATTTTTTGATATTGTTTTTTATTTCATATAAAAGGAACTTAAAATGAAAATGACCAAATTTCTTGACAGCCTCTTGGAGCGCGCCTCTAAAGAGCCGAAAACGATAGTATTGCCGGAAGGCGAAGACGAACGTATCCTGCAGGCTGCACACGCCGTTGCCGCAAGAAAAGCCGCAAAGCTCATCATTCTTGGCAATCCGGAAGAAATTAAAGCTTATTTTGCCCAAAATAACTGGGATATGGAAGGCATTGAACTGATACAGCCGGAAACCTCAGAAAAACTGGAATCCTATGCAAACCTTTTATATGAACTGCGCAAAGCCAAGGGTATGACCCCGAATGATGCCCGCAAGCTGGCTTTAAACTACAACTATTTCGGCACATTGATGATAAAGTCCGGCGACGCTGACGGTATGGTGTCTGGAGCCAACCATTCGACGGCGGATACCGTCCGTCCTGCACTGCAGATTATCAAATCTGCCCACAAAGAGCGCAGCGTTTCTTCGGCTCTGATTTTGGTCGCCAATGACAAACCGTACATTTTTTCCGACTGCGCCATTATCATCAACCCCAGCGAACAGGAACTCGCCGACATGGCGCTGGCAAGCTCCGAAACTGCATTAAAGTTCGGCATTAAACCCAAAGTTGCCATGCTTTCCTATTCAACCCGCGGTTCCGGATCCGGAGGAATGGTCGATAAAGTACGCAACGCGACCAAACTGGCGCAGGAGATGCTTCAATCTGAAGAATACAAAAACCTGCCGATAATGATTGACGGCGAAATGCAGGCTGACGCCGCGTTGGATTCGGTTGTCGCCAGAAAAAAAGCGCCGGATTCGCAAGTCGCCGGTCAGGCAAACGTCCTGATTTTCCCCTGTTTGGAAGTCGGCAACATCAGCTACAAGCTGCTGCAGCGTCTCTGCGGATGCGAAGCCTACGGTCCGATGCTGCAGGGCTTAAATGCACCGGTCAATGACCTTTCCCGTGGATGCAGTGCGGAAGATATTGTAGGTGTTGTTGCAATCACAGCAGTACAGGCACAGGCTGAATAAGTAAGAATGGTAAGATTTGTTTCGGGAGGAAATAAAAGAAAATGAATATTTTAGTTATTAACTGCGGAAGCTCATCTCTGAAATTCCAGTTGATCAACGCTGAATCAGAAGAGGTACTCGCAAAAGGACTTTGTGAAAGAATCGGAATTGACGGACGTCTGACTTATCAGCCGGCTGGCGGAGAAAAAGAAATTTCTGAAAAGGCCATGCCGACCCATACAGAAGCAATCCAGTTTGTCATTGATGCACTGACGAATGAAAAGACTGGTGTTGTCAAGAGCTTAAGCGAGATCGGGGCAGTAGGACACCGCATTGTCCATGGCGGTGAAAAGTTTGCGTCTTCTGTTGTGATTACGGAGGAAGTGAAAAAGGCTGTAGAAGAGTGTAATGATCTTGCACCACTTCACAACCCTGCCAACCTCATTGGAATCAGAGCATGTCAGGCACATATGCCGGGTGTTCCTATGGTTGCGGTATTTGATACAGCATTCCACCAGACCATGCCTGATAAAGCATATACATATGCAATACCTTACGAATATTACGAGAATTATAAGATAAGAAGATACGGTTTCCACGGAACAAGCCACAGCTTTGTATCCAAGAGACTGGCAGAGCTTATAGGCAGGGATATCAAAGATACCAAGCTTATCGTATGCCACCTTGGAAACGGATCAAGTATCACAGCAGTTGACGGCGGTAAGTCGGTGGACACTTCCATGGGACTCACACCTCTTGCAGGTCTTCCTATGGGCACAAGAAGCGGTGATATAGATCCTGCGATTCTTGAGTTCATTGCCGGCAAAGAGGGCAAGAGCGTTGAGGAGATAACAACTATTCTTAATAAGAAGTCAGGTGTATCAGGACTTTCAGGCGTATCAAGTGATTTCAGAGATCTTGACGCCGGCATGAAGGAAGGCAATGACAGATGCCGTCTTGCTCTCGATGTATTCTGCTACAGTGTCAAGAAATATATTGGAGCATATGCAGCCGCAATGGGAGGCCTTGATGCGATAGCGTTTACGGCAGGAATCGGAGAGAACAATCCATATGTAAGAAGAGTTTCAACAATGGATCTTTCATTCATGGGTATCGATATAGATGGGACTAAGAACGAGATCCGCGGCGAAGAGCAGAAGATCTCCACTGACGCCTCAAAGGTTCAGGTATGGGTAGTTCCTACAAACGAAGAGCTTGCCATTGCAAGAGAGACTGTAGAGCTTGTTACAAAATAAGTCTTCTGTATAACGACAGGATTCAGTTGACGGAATTGTATAAAAATTTTGCAATATTTTGTTGACAATAAATATCTGTATATGTATAATAGCAGATGTGCGATTTTTAGGAGATATTATGTTAATTGATTTATCTGAGATTTTATCCACTGAGGGATTGACTAAAAGCGTTGAAGTACATGTAGACTTTGATAGTTTCCAGTTTAAGGGAATGGACTACCGGATTGGACAGGCAGATGATTTTCAACTGAATCTGTCGAATGACGGCAAGAACAGAGTCAAGGTTACCGGAAGCACTGATGTTGTCATGGAGCTTGTGTGTGACAGATGTCTGGAGGAGTTTGAGAGAACTTTCCATTTAGATATCGACACAGTTATTGATACTTCCGTTTTGGATTCTGATAAGGTAGATGAGATAGATGAGTTAAGCTATTTTGAAGACTGTAATATCGATATGGACGCACTGTTGAAAAAGGAACTGATGGGTTTAGTTCCAATACAGATTCTGTGCAGGGATGACTGCAAGGGACTCTGTAAGGTGTGTGGAACGAATCTGAATCATGGTACATGTAACTGTGATGATTTTGTTCCTGATCCGAGATTATCAGTTTTTAATGACATCTTAAAGAATTGAGGAGGTGTGAATAATGTCAATTTGTCCAAAGAATAAGAGCTCAAAGGCTAGAAGAGATAAGAGAAGAGCTAACTGGAAGATGTCTGCACCAGCATTAGTTAAGTGCAGCAAGTGTGGCGAGTTAATGGTTCCACACAGAGTTTGTAAGAACTGCGGTTCATACAACAAGAAAGAGATTATCTCAGTTGCTGAGTAATTTCCAGTTCTCACTCGGTATTTGAGTAGTAGAATAAACAAGACCTTTCTTATTTTTATAATAAGGAAGGTCTTTTTTCGTGCACATATATACATAGCGGTTTGTATATTTGTACTGAAATATTTGACTTTGACAATTCAGAAATATATAATGACCTTGTGCGTTTGCACCTAAAAATAATTATATGGTGGGATATCCCATAATACACGTAAGATAGGAGAGTTTTGATATGGGCGATACAAGAATTGTAGTAGATGCTATGGGCGGAGATTATGCACCGGAGTGGATCATAAGAGGTGCTGTAGAAGCTGTGAACGAAGGGGCAAAGGCTCATATAATTCTCACTGGAAAAGAGGCTGTCATAAATGGTGAGCTTGCCAAATACACATATGACACCTCCAAGATAGAGATAAAGAACTGTACTGAGGAGATCACATGTCACGATGCACCTGTTCAGGCAATCAGAAGCAAGAAAGACTCATCACTTACAGTTGGAATGAATATGGTAAAAAGTGGAGAGGCTGACGCAATAATCTCAGCCGGAAGCTCAGGAGCCATCCTTGCAGGAGGACAGCTTATCGTCGGAAGATCCAAAGGTGTGAAGAGATCACCTCTGGCACCACTCATCCCTACGACCAAGGGATATTCGCTTCTTATTGACTGCGGTGCTAATGTCGATGCGAGACCTGAGCATCTGCTTCAGTTTGCAAAGATGGGTTCCATATATATGGAGAACATCGAGAAGATCGAGAAGCCAAGAGTAGCCATCGTCAATATTGGTGACGAGGAGGAGAAGGGTAACGCCCTCGTAAAGGAGACATACCCACTGCTCAAGGAATGTAAGGACATCAATTTTGTTGGAAGTATAGAAGCTCGTGAGATTCCAAATGGTGCTGCAGATGTCATCGTATGTGAAGCATTTGTGGGAAATGTTATCCTCAAGCTGTACGAGGGACTTGCAAAAATGCTGCTTGGAGAGATCAAGAAAGCGGTCATGTCTTCATTCAAGTCAAAGATCGGCGGTGCACTTATAAAGGATTCCCTCGGAGAGCTCAAGGAGAGATTCAACGCCAAGACAAAGGGTGGAGCACCTCTTCTTGGACTTAAGGGACTCGTGGTAAAGATCCACGGCAACTCACACAACGAAGAAGTTAAGAGTGCAATATTCCAGTGCATCAACTTCAGTGAGACCGGAGTAAACGCCAAGATTGCTGAAAAGCTGAGTGAGGAGCAGGCATAATGAAGAAGGATTATGGTGAGCTTGAAAAAAGAATAGGATACGAATTCAAGGATATAAGACTTCTGATAACGGCTCTGACACACACGTCATTTGCAAATGAGCTTAAGGTTAATAAAACTGAGTCATATGAGAGACTTGAGTTTCTCGGGGATGCCATCCTTGAGTATATTGTGAGTGACTATCTCTTCCGCAAGAAGAGAGAATATGAGGAGGGAAAACTCACAAAGCTGAGGGCAAGTCTCGTATGCGAATTTACTCTTTCACAGATATCCGAGAGTCTTGGATATGGCAAATTTGTCCTTCTTAGCAAGGGTGAAGCCCAGACAGGCGGAAGGACAAGGAAATCCATTCTGTGTGATCTCTTTGAATCCGTTCTCGGTGCGATGTATCTTGATGGTGGAATGGATGTCGCCAAGAAGTTTGTCCATCAGTTCCTGCTGGATGACGTTGAGACAAAATCATTGTTCTACGATGCAAAGTCAACCCTTCAGGAATTCTGCCAGAAGAATGGAAAAGAATTAAAGTATGAGCTCATAGAGGAGAAGGGGCCTGAACATAACAAGATATTTGTATCGGATGCCATGATAGATGGCCAGGCTACAGCCAGAGGTGAGGGTTCAAACAGAAAAAACTCCGAACAGATGGCTGCATACAAAACATTGTTACAATTAAGAAAAAAGCAGGATTAATTTATGTATTTAAAGAGTATAGAGGTAAATGGCTTCAAGTCATTTGCAAACAAGATAGTATTCAAATTCAATCACGGAATAACCTGTATCGTTGGACCTAATGGTTCGGGTAAGAGCAATGTAGCGGATGCAGTGAGATGGGTTCTAGGTGAACAGAGTGCCAAGAGTCTCCGTGGTTCCAAGATGGAGGATGTCATTTTCTCGGGAACACAGCTCAGAAAGCCGCAGGGCTCCGCATATGTTGCCATAACTCTTGACAACAGCGATCACAGCCTTCCTATAGATTATAATGAAGTCACAGTTGCAAGACGAGTATACAGATCAGGAGAGTCTGAATATCTGATTAACGGTACTGTCAGCAGACTGAAGGATGTATATTCTCTCTTCTTTGACACTGGTATCGGTAAGGAGGGTTATTCAATCATCGGACAGGGCCAGATCGAGAAGATCCTCAATGGTAAACCTGAGGAGAGACGAGAGCTTTTTGACGAGGCTGCCGGAATCGTAAAGTTCAAGAAGAACAAGGCTGCTGCGGAGAAATCACTTGAAGCAGAGAGGGACAATCTCAGCCGTGTCAACGACATTCTCAAGGAGCTTGAAAAACAGGTCGGACCACTCAAGGAGCAGTCTGAGACCGCAAGGAAATACCTGGCATTTAAAAATGAATTAAAAAAACTCGATGTGAATGCATTCCTTCTCGAGACAGAGAAACTTAAAACAGCTCTCGAGGAAGATCAGAACAGGCTCACTATCGTAAACGATGATATAGATGAGAGCAAGCAGGCGTATGAACAGACAAAGGAAGAATACGACCAGATAGAGACTGCTATAGAGCAGCTCAATTCCATAATTGAGTCATCTAAAAACGAGATTCATGAGAACAGGCTTGCAAAAGAGCGTGCTGAAGGTGAGATAAATGTTATCAACCAGCAGATAATCACACTCAAAATGAACGATCAGAACATACATGATCAGATAGACCGAATCAACAGCCAGATCGAGTCCGGCGAGGAAGAACTCGCAGATTACACATCCCAGAAAGATGAACTGGATGACTCTATCTCAGAAGTTGAACAGGCACTTAAAACAGCCCAGAAGGAAAGCTCCGACATGACCTCCTACATAGAGGCCTGCCAGCAGGAGATTGAGAGCTGCAAGGCTGACATCATAGAATATATGCATGAGAGCGGTAATCTCCAGGCAAAGGTCGGAAGATATGACGCCATGCTGGAGAATATCAACTTTAGAAAGACACAGCTCAACCAGAGACTTCTGCAGTTTAAGAGCGACGATGCCGGGGACAAGAAGGAATATGAGTCACTGTCATCACAGCTTGCCGAACTTGAGGCGGGAGTAAAGGTCATTCTCGCGGGATTGGACAGTGCAACCGATCAGCTTGCCCAGAATCAGAATAGAAACAAAACTAACCGTGAGCTGATCCACAACACCAACGAGAAGCTTTCGGCCACAGAGTCCAAGATGGAGGCTCTCAGAAATATAACTGAGAGATACGACGGATACGGCAACAGTATCAGACGAGTCATGGAACAGAAGCAGTGGAATCCGGGCATAATAGGCGTTGTTGCGGACATAATCACGGTAAATCAGAAGTACGAGGTCGCTGTGGAGACTGCCCTTGGCGGAAGTATACAGAACATTGTCACTGAGGACGATGCCACTGCCAAGAGAATGATCTCATATCTGAAGACCAACAGACTCGGACGTGCAACATTTCTTCCGCTTAACACCATAACAGACCGCGGTTCCGTCAGAAATGATGTGCTCAGGGAAAAAGGAGTCATAGGAGTTGCATCAGATCTTGTTGAGGTCGATTCCAAATTCAACACGCTGGTAAAGAACCTTTTAGGCAGGATCATAGTTGTCGACAATATCGATAATGCCCTGGCAGTAGCGCGTAAGAACAATCAGTCGCTCAGACTTGTCACCATAGAGGGAGAACTGATAAATCCGGGCGGATCAATGACCGGAGGTGCATTCAGGAATTCCAGTAACCTTCTCGGAAGGAAGAGGGAGCTGGATGAACTCAAGGAGCAAATCGATAACCTGAAATCAACAGCGTCAAAGGCTGCGGCTCTCGACGCACAACTTAAGACTTCAAGAGATCAGCTCAGACAGGATATAGACAAATACAACTCCGAACTGCAGCAGGCATATCTGAAAAAGAATACTCTGACCATGAGTATTGACCAGGTCAAAGAAAAACTTGCCGAATCTGAAAGAGTATTTGTCTCGATTGAGAAAGAGGTAGCAGAGCTCAATAATCAGATAACGGAGATAAACAACAATAAGAATTCTCTTGCCGACAACAACAAAAAGCATGAAGCCATGAGGCTTGAAGCGGAGGCAAGAGTGGAAGAACTTGAGGGACAGGGACAGGAGAACAAGGATAAGCTCACCGCTGCAAACGCAAGGGTATCTGAGCTTATGATTAAGTTTAATTCCGTCAAGCAGAAAGAGGACTTCATTGTAGAAAATATCCGAAGAATAAATATGGATATCGAAAAATACAAGGAAGAACTTGAGGGCTTTACAAGCCGCGTGGAGTCATCATTCAGTGAGATCACAGAGCTGGAAGACAGAATAGCTGCTATAAAGACAGATATCGCAAGCAGAACCGGAAGTATCGCTTACAACGAGGACAAGGTAAACGAATTCTCAGTCAAGAGAGAGGAATTACAGCAGAGCCACAAGGAATTCTTTGCCAGACGAGAAGAACTTTCCGAAAAAATTGCAGGACTCGAGAAGGACTCATACAAGCTCACATCGATAATCGAGAAGAACACTGAGAAAGCAGACGAACTCAGCAACTATATGTGGGAGGAGTATGAGCTTACATACAGCAGTGCCCAGGAACTCAAGGACGATAATCTTCCTGAACTGCCGGCACTAAAGAAGGAGATCGTTGCAGTAAAGGCCAAGATCAAATCCCTTGGAGATGTCAACGTCAATGCCATAGATGACTACAAGGAAGTCTCTGAGAGATACGAATTTCTCAAGGGACAGCATGACGATATAGTCAGTGCGGAGACCAACCTCGTAAATATCATTGCGGAGCTTGAAAAATCAATGCAGGAGCAGTTTGCCGAGAAGTTCAAGGAGATACAGGTCATGTTCGACAAGGTATTCAAGGAGCTGTTCGGTGGTGGACGTGGTGCACTTGAGCTGGTTGATACCGAGGATCTTCTTGAAACAGGTATCAGGATCATAGCACAGCCACCTGGAAAGAAGCTCCAGAATATGATGCAGTTGTCAGGTGGAGAGAAGTCCCTCACCGCCATAGCACTGTTATTTGCAATTCAGAGTCTGAAGCCATCACCTTTCTGTCTGCTGGACGAGATAGAGGCGGCTCTTGACGACTCAAACGTAAGAAGATTTGCACAGTATCTCAACAGGCTTACAAAGGATACGCAGTTCATAGTTATATCACACAGAAAGGGAACCATGGAGGCTGCTGATATCCTGTACGGTATAACCATGCAGGAGAAGGGTGTATCTACCCTCGTATCAGTCAACCTTATTGAGAACGATCTGGATAAATAACAATAGAAGATATTAAACAGGAGGTATGTCATGGCAGAGGAAAAAGAGAAAAAAGGATTTTTTGCGAGACTTAAGGCAGGTCTTGCAAAGACAAGAGATAATATAGTAGAAAGCTTTACAGATGTATTCGGTGCATCCCATATAGATGATGATTTCTATGAGAATCTTGAAGAGACATTTATCATGGCTGATATGGGATATGAGACGACTGAGAAGGTTATAGAGGGACTTAAGCAGAAGGTTGAGGATTCACACATCAAAGAACCTGCTGCCTGCAAGGAACTTGTGATCAATATAATCAAGAACCAGATGTCTGTGGACGATTCAGCGTACGACTTCGAGAATAAGAAGTCCGTTGTGCTGGTCATCGGGGTAAATGGTGTCGGCAAGACAACGACCATCGGAAAGCTTGCTGCCCAGTACCGCCAGAGAGGCAAGAAGGTTCTCATGGCTGGGG